>Ga0209487_1000756_pt1 | contig 28621 bp, 26 predicted proteins | sample Poulit2012_FD_187524 | JGI IMG/M metagenome (GOLD analysis project Ga0209487, IMG submission 187524) | Agricultural soil microbial communities from Georgia to study Nitrogen management - Poultry litter 2012 (SPAdes) (version 2) | ecosystem: Environmental > Terrestrial > Soil > Agricultural land...
TCTGTTCCAGTTGAAAAGGGAAAAGACGAAGAAGTTATCGGTGGATCCATTAATAATGAAGGGTCGCTTACAATAGAAGTAGTCAAGACTGGCGAAGAGTCCTATTTGTCCCAAGTAATTACACTAGTTAAAGAAGCACAGGAATCAAAATCTAAAACACAGGATTTTACGAATCGAGCAGCGAAGTGGTTGTTTTACCTTGCTTTATCAGCCGGAGTTTTGACACTTGCCGTCTGGATGATTCTTGGCTATTCATTTGATATTGCACTTGAACGAATGGTTACAGTAATGGTTATAACTTGTCCACACGCATTAGGATTGGCTGCACCACTCGTTGTGGCAGTATCTACCGCTATTTCGGCTAAAAAGGGGCTTTTGATTCGTAACCGTGCCAATTTTGAAAATGCGCGTAATCTAAATGCGGTTGTTTTTGATAAAACGGGTACACTAACAGAGGGTAAATTTGGAGTAACAGATATTGTAGCAAGTGAAGGGTTTAGTGAAGAGGAGATTCTTACCTGGGGTGCGAGCCTCGAACAAAATTCTGAACATCCAATAGCCGCCGGTATAGTAAACACTGCAATGGATCGAGATATTGCCCTTAAGCCTATTACTGAATTTAATTCAATAACCGGTAAAGGGATTGAAGGAATAATAGAGGGAAAAAAAGTAAATGCTGTAAGTCCGGGTTTTGTTAATAGCCACAACATGGATTATGATAAACAAAAATTTAATGAAATGTCTGAGGAAGGCAAGACGGTCATATTTGTGTTACTGGATGATGAACTAATTGGAATGATTGCACTGGCAGATATCATCCGCGAATCAGCAAAAGAGGCAATTACCGAGCTGAAGAAAAAAGGAGTCCATTCCATCATGCTTACAGGAGACAATGAAAAAGTGGCCCATTGGGTTGCAAGACAGTTAGGTATAGATGAGGTGTATGCGGAAGTGTTACCTGATGATAAAGCCAATAAAGTAAAAGAGATTCAATCAAAAGGATGGAAAGTGGCCATGACAGGTGATGGGGTAAATGATGCGCCAGCACTTGCAACCGCAGATCTCGGGATTGCAATTGGTGCAGGGACAGATGTGGCAATGGAAACCGCTGACGTTGTACTAGTTAAAAGTAATCCTAATGATGTTGTAGATTTAATGGATTTATCGAAAAAGACATATCGAAAAATGGTTCAAAATTTATGGTGGGCAACCGGGTATAATATCTTTGCTATACCACTTGCGGCAGGTGTTTTAGCACCGATTGGTATTGTTTTAAGCCCAGCAGTTGGAGCGGTATTAATGAGCTTAAGTACGATTATTGTTGCAATTAATGCGAAGTTGTTAAAAGCGTAAATAATAATAAAAATTGTTATATTAAATTGTATACACACTTTAAGTCATATGGCATTACAATAGTAAAAGGGTTACCTAAAACATTAAATTATTTGAGCTTGCAATCCCATAAAAAGGGGCTTGCAAGCTATTTAATTGTATTCAGTTTGGGATTTTTATTCTAAAAAGTTACTGATATTGCCGTCTACAAAATATCATGTTATTGAGCATTAACCTCAATGACACCATCATAAACTCCCTTGAATACCTCTGCAAATGCATCTACAGTATTTCCCAGTTCTTTTTTATTATTATCGATTCCTCCTACTTCTACTAAAAGGGATTTGTTAGATATGTCTTGATTGTACACTCCGTTACCTTCTGATTTTGATTTTAAATAAACTCCCCTACTAAGTCCCGGATATTTTTCTTCCAATTTTTCGTGGATTTCCTTTGCAAACATTAAATTTCCCTCATAATTTTTATGCGCCTGACCAACCACGAAGTATAGTCTTGCGTACCTTGTTCCATTAATCATTGTGGTGGTATTTTCCTTCCTTGATGAATCCCTATGTATGTCAATATAGTATTCAATATTATTATTTTGGGATGTAACAGTATCCACTAGTTCACGAGATAAGGTATATGAATTTTGATAATTCCAACCTTTTTCGCTTAATGCCTTTGCTGCATTTTCTTCATTATGGATCGTATTAATTCCGTACTCTTTCAATTTATCGGTTAACATAGTACCCACGAGAACCACGTTTTTATTTTTATCTGTACTAGACGAATCGCTTGGTTTAACATCTTCATCGTCAATCAAAGGGAGAAAGCCTTCCCAACTGTGGGAATGATAAATGAAAACAGACGAATCGTGTTGATTTACCTCATTTTCATCTTTATCATTGTCTTTAGCCAATGAATTTGATGTTTCATCTTTGTCGGAACCTTCTTGTTTAAGTAACGCATCAAAATCTGGTGGGGGTGACTCTTGTGGAAGATTAGAGTAATCGGATCCAGCCCCTGCAATTTAAATTTCTGTATTAACTGTGTTAAACCCGGGAATTTCATTTAAAAGCAAAGTTGATGCGTTGTCAGTTTTAAATCCAGTTATAATCTCAATGGCCAAATTAGACAATGAAGGGATTTTTAATTCCTCACCAAGTGAGCTCTTAAATTGTGGGATTTCTGCTCCCAACATAAAAAGATAAATATTTGTGAACCTTTCCGACTGGATTATACGTTCAAGACTTTTTGATTGGAAATATACTTGCATACTAGGTGTGGTAATTATTACCGCCATAGCGAAAACCACTATTAAAGAAACTAGGGTTATTAGCAAAAGGTTTGTCCCATTATTTTTCCTATCTTTGTTCATAATAATCTACCACCTCAATAGATTCTATGAAAGTGGCAAAATTAATAGAACTATCATTTCAGCTCAACAAAACATCAAAATATAACATGAACAAAACACAATTGGTGTAATATCGTATAAAGATAATCTCTTCTTAATGGAGAGGTGTTTTGCTATTTTATTTATGATAGATTTGGATTAACTGCTTAACATTTGTCCACCTGTAAAGATGTAATTATCATTGCACTTTATAAAACAAATGCTACATTGAAATCCTTATGTTATAGCAGTGGATAAAAGACGAATTATCCCATAACTTCAAAACCTATAAGGCTAATTATAACCATAAACAGAACTGTTTTTATTAGTTTTTACAATACCTCAAGGGTTCCAGACATCCCTAATTCCTCATGACCTGGAAGAGTGCAAATAAAACGATAAACACCTTGTTCAACAGGCATAAAGGTAATACTTTGTTTATCTCCCGGGCTAGCATGAAGATGTATTTTGTTTGATCCCTGACCATGGTCATGTGCACTATTTTGTTTAACATCGTCTACCTCAAGACCTATAATTTCTAGGTCGTGTTCCTCATCACCGATGTTTTCAATAAATAAAGTAACCGTTTCACCAGCCTTTACTTGAACTTCATTTGACATAAAGGAGTATTCTTTGGCTTTAATTAATAAGTTATTTACATTTGAATTGTCTTCAGAATCTATTACCTTAAAAATCGGCCCCAATTGATTGAATACAACAAAGAAAAACCCAAAAAGGACAACGGTTATCAACGGATTCATATAAAAGGCGGTCTTATTTCGATTTAATTCCTTTTGAATCATATAAAGGAGGATAAGTAAGGTGGCAAGGAATAGAAAAAACATTATTTTAACGATTGCCTCGCGATATTCTGGCGCGATCATTGCTCCAAGCATTGCCCCCATCATTCCGCCCATAAGCCCAGAAAGCAGCCCGTCCAGTACTGCCATAACACTTACAGGGATACCCGACAAAAAACCAATCACCATTCCAACCACCATGCCTAATATCGTTGCTACAAAGAAGTTATCTATAAATAAAATACCAAAGACAACACCCATAGTTAAGCCAACAATCATTCCCAATGTCATAGCAATCATCATGCCAGTCATACACGTGACTTTCTTTCTGTTATACATAGTCTTACCGACAACAGTAACCGAAAGTAAGATAATTGTTAAAAATATTAAATATAATGGAATGCCCATTATTTTTTACCCCTTTCTGTCTTGTCCTATACTTATATGTATATATGTTTAAACCCTAATTATTCTAAAAGGTTAATTTAAAAGATAACAAAAAGTAACTTTTAACGAAATTACCTCTAAAGGTAGAAATTTGAGTAATAACCGTTTTGAAAGTACGAGCAAATAAACACTCAAAAATATATCTGTACATAATCTTGCCATCTGCTGGGCAATATATCGGCAAGACAATTGGAGGAGGTAAATAGAATAATGTTACGTTCAAAAAGAATGGTATTGGGGATACCACTGTTGCTTGCATTTTTTTTCCTTTCAGCTTGGGTGACTGGAAATGATGAAACAACAGTAAATGATAGCTTAGATAACGAGTTACAATCTAGTTCAGTAAGAATTGGAAACGGTCAAATGGATGAGGGATATTCTGACTCTGTAGAGATTCCTGAAGGTTTGAAAAAGGCTAAAAACCCAGAATTTCCAGTAGGAAGTAAAGCAATTATAAAAGCCAATCACATGAAGGGAATGGAGGGTGCCACGGCTACGATTGTTGGGGCATATGATACGATTGCCTACGCTATTTCTTACACTCCTACCACTGGGGGGAAACGTGTGACAAACCATAAATGGGTCATCCAGGAGGAAATTAAGGAAGCTAAGGATGATGTGCCTTTGAAACCCGGAACAAAGGTAACCATTGAAGCGTCTCATATGAAGGGAATGAAAGGCGCAACTGCAACAATAGAATCCGCAATAAAAACAACAGTCTATATGGTTGATTACACACCTACAACCGGGGGCAAAAGGGTTATAAACCACAAATGGTTGATAGAAGATGAACTGTCCCCTGTTGATTAAAAGCTGTCATTTGCCTACCTAAACATTATCATTTGATACAACTGATACAGGGTTAACAAATATCTTCATATCATAGAATGTATAGCGAAAAACCGTTTAAAAGCAGTTGAATTATGCGCCATTAAACGGTTTTTGTTTTGACTTTACCCTCGTTATTATGTAATAAGGGATGTGGTATGATGGAGATCATTTACCAAAAAACAATTACAGGTGAAACGAAAAAACAGTAGTGACTTTAAGTGGCTGCTGATTAAATAATTATTTTCAATCAAAGTCTATTTCAAATCATGGAGATCTTTACCACGTAGTATTCTGCAATTAATTTCGTATTCTCCAAGTTCTTCCGGTGTAAAGGTAGCACCACCATCACCCTCTCTTTACATCCAAATCATCAATAGAGTACATCCCTTCTGCACAGCTTTTATAGTGTATTCATCCTGATTAATTTTGCTTATGATATATCGTCGGAAATTAGTGAAAGTTAAGTATAATGATAAGCATTTCATGAATAAGCGGTCTAAAAATAACAACTGTTTAACCTAAAGCGATATGGTTTTTTGATGGGTGACTGTACAATGCAATACTTGTACGTTCAGTGGACTCAAAAGGGTCGGAATGATTAGATCCTCCCGCCTTTTATTTTTTAGTATGGGTAGGCTTTTCCTTTTTGCAAGGTTGGGAAAGGTTTATTTTAGCCAAGTTACTTCATTGTGTAATATTTATGCAAATTTCGAAACATAAGTGCAATACTACTAAAACATGCCTGTTATTTAATAGTGCTATACTATTATTCGAGTTTATAGATTAAAAGAATACATAATATACATTAATTACGTATGACCTGACATAATTTGATAACTTTTTGTAGTATTTCCACAGGTTAGAAGTACTGAACAACGGGGAAATGAGGAACAAATATTGAAGAAAAAAAACCTTACAATTGGGATAATTACAATCATAACTTTAGGCAGTGTAGTTTTAACAGATTCCGTTCACGCAGAACAATCCTTACAGGAAGTGAAGGATGAACGTCAAGAAATTAAATCGCTATTATCAAAGAGAGAAGCAGAAATTGCTGAAGTATTGTTGGAAATAAAAGCAATCAATGAAGATCTTGAGCGAGTCAAGACAACGCTTAAAGAGAATCAAACTCAAATGGATACAGCAGAAAAGGAAGCAAAAAAATTAGACGAAGAAATCACTTTAATTGAAATTGAAATTGAGAAAAGAAACGAGATTTTAAAAAGCAGAATCTCTTCTTATCAGGAAAATGGTGGGAACATCCAATATCTAGAAGTATTTTTAGGCTCAAAGGATTTTACCGAATTTATTAGTCGTTTATCCGCTGTAACCACAATTACGAATGCAGATGCTGATTTAATCGCACTACAAAAAAATGATAAGGAATTAGTTGAAGGAAAATTAGTAAAACAAGAAGAGCTTTTATCTGAATTAAAGGAAATGGAAACGTTGATATTAGAGCAGAAGGAAACAGTTGAAGCTGGAAAAAAAGAGTTACAACAAAAAGAAGCTGAAATGAAAGATAAGAAATCTAAACTACAATCCAAAGATGGTAAATTAGCCACATTGGAGGAGGAGATAAGAGCGGAGATGACCGAAAACGTTTCGGCTCCTGCAGTTGTGGATAGTAATAATAAAAGTAATGACAGTATTAATAATAGCAATGAAAATAGTAATAAATCCCCCGATAATTCACCCGAGGTATCGGAAGGTGGCACCCTTGGTTGGCCTACCAATGGCGGATATATTTCCAGTCCTATGGGTACGCGTTGGGGTAGTTTGCATAAAGGAATAGATATCGCACGTACTGACCGCAGTACAAGCCCGCCAATATATGCGGCAGAAGGTGGAACGGTAGTATCTACTGGTACTATGAATGGATATGGAAATACTGTTGTTATTAGACATGGTAATGGTATAAAAACATTATATGCGCATATGGCCTCTCTTAGTGTGAGTACTGGACAAAGTGTCTCTAGAGGACAACAAATTGGGATAATGGGCAATACTGGAGACTCCCAAGGTATCCATTTACACTTTGAAGTACACGTGAATGACTCAGTCCAAAATCCAGTTAGTTATTTAAAGTAAAGTTAAATTTGCTAGAACGTATCGTTACCTTGCCTAACGATACGTATTTTTTATGGTCTTTGATAATCCCTGGCTATGCCAGGAGTTCTATAGAGCTTCCAGTAAGAGGTCAAACATAGCTTTATATCATGGTAAGATAGGGTTGGAAGGTGGGTGGTACACTATGAGACTGAAGTGTACTTACTATTCGATTATTGATACGGTATACCTTCTTACCAACTTGCATGATACTGAGAATGCCGTAAAAGTAATAAGGCAAAGCCGGTGTGGATGGTTCTTATCAATTTTAAAAAATTATTACCTTTTACATTGGGATTATACTAATAAGCTTGGATAACAATAGTTATCCAAGCTTTAATATGTTAATGTATTGACAACATTAATTAAAATGACCTAATAAGCTATAATTTAGCATTTCGCCAAATTACTGTACAATTAAAGTGGATGTCATGTCGTCATGACCTTGCCCACAAGGAACACTACAATAAATCTTGTATTCCCCAGGCTCTGTCGGTGTAAAAGTTGCTTCACCATCACCATCAACCTTTACATCCAAATCATCAATTGCTATGCCATGCATACCCTCTTCATTAACTAGTGTTACATTAACTTCTTCACCAGCTTCAACTACGTATTCGGCTTGGTCGAAATCCCAATTTGTTGCTTTGATTTCAAAATCATTATTAGCAGTAGTATTTTCTGAAGAACTACTGTCCTCAGTTTGCTCAGCTGAATTATCTACCCCGTCATTTGTATTACCGTCATTGTTACTTCCGCCACAAGCTGCAAGTACTAGAATTAAACCTAGAAATATTGTTGCTAAGAAACCTTTCTTCACACTATTTCCCTCCTATTGTATTTTTCTTAATTGGTAGTAAGACCCTTACAAAAACAATTGTATTAATTAATTATCAACTTACTGTGCAGAAACGAAGGCAAAAATGGGACAATTATGGAAATGATCAATCAATCGTTTTTGTCCACGATAATTACTGTTTTAAAAAATTGATAAAAACTGCACAAAAAAACGGTAGTATTTTATTACATGACAAAAATGATTTCCAAAAATTAGTAATGCACATAGAGAAGGAGTGGTTCTTTTGAGTAATAGTACCCCTGCGATCGATAGGGTATTTTTTCAATACGGTTCTTTTACTATCTACTGGTACAGTGTCATAATTATCACCGGAATAATAATTGGGCTTTTTCTAGCAAATAAAGAGGCTGACCGTCTCGGGTTGAAAAAAGACATTATCACAGACCTGATGGTATTTGTCGTTCCCATTGCTATTGTTTTTGCACGAATTTACTATGTTGCTTTTGAATGGAAGCAATATGTAAATCAACCGTTTATAGAGATTTTTGCCGTTTGGAATGGCGGTATTGCTATTCATGGTGCTTTAATTGGTTCCGTATTAACTGTAATTATTTATGCACGGGTAAAAAAAATATCTTTTTGGCAAATAGCTGATATTTTAGCACCTAGTTTAATTCTTGGTCAGGCAATAGGGCGTTGGGGAAATTTTATGAATCAAGAGGCTTATGGTGGTCCAATATCAGAAACTGTATATAACAATTTCCTTCAGTATTTACCCGATTTTATTATGAATCAAATGATGATTGATGGTGTCATGTACCATCCTACATTTTTATACGAATCATCTTGGAATCTTGCCGTATTTATATTTCTAATAATCTTGCGAAGATACAATCCATTACGAGGAGAGGTATTTTTAAGTTATGCCATATTATATTCAATAGGGAGATTTGTGATTGAGGGTATGCGCATGGATAGCTTGTACTTAGGAGAAATCAGGGTTGCTCAAATGGTGTCCATTTTATTAATTGCTGGAGCAATTTCATTAATTGTCTATCGACGTAGAATGGGACAGGAAAATTATAAGGATAAAAGTGTAATTTAACAAAGCTTTTAAGTATACAAATTCTGAGCGTGATTGAAAATAAATTAGTAACGCAATTATTTAAAATTAATTAGTAAACCGTGTTCATACTAATTGATACCTGTTTTAAATCATTATGAAATAATTAGCGACAACCTTTTTATTGGTTGAGCTATTCAAATATAAATTCATATCGATATCGAAAACTGACTGTTGTATTAATCATATTGCGACTTTAATGAAGGGGGAGAAGAAATGTATAGGAAAAAAACACTTTATTTCTTTTCTTACTCTTTGGCTGCATTACCATTTTTTTTATTGTCCCCTTGGCAGTTAGTATTTACTATGGGAATACACCATTAATTAACAAAAAAAATTATTTGTTTGCACGTAGCATTATTGTCTCAAATGATCCCAAACTGAATGATAGTTGAATATCGTCCATGAATTATGACATATATACGTGGCGTGAAATAGAAACTTATATTATTAATAAACAAATAACTTTTTTTCGCGTATTTCGAAATATCATCATTTTGATAGTAACAGCTGTTTTATCAATACTGCTTGACCGTATGCTAGGATCACGGTTTTTTGGAAGAAAATAGTGTGATGCTTTTTTGCATTTTGGATCAATAATATTATTTATCTGATTAGGAACAGAGAATGCAAATTACGAAGAAAAATATTAACCATCAATTAAATGCCTTTTAAACTATTTAGAAAGCAATCTTTATATACATTAGAGTAACTAATTTAAATCAATTTCAAACACATGTAACAAACCACTTAATTTAGACATTATGAAGTGTTGAAATGAACGCGTTATCAGCCATAGACCTGGGATCAATGGCTGAATATTTGGCTGCTCATAAAGGTATTATTAATAAATTGAATTGGTATCAAGGAAAGTTACAAATAAAACCTTAAAAGAAATTTTTAAGTTACAAGCCAACGTAATGCATAATCATGTTCGTGTTATGTTGGCTCTCATAAATTCGTATCAAAATGAATATGTTGAACCTGCACATTTAAGTGTGATGCAAATTCAGCATGTTAGAACAAAATATATTCATACGGTTTTGCAACAATTGGAGATATAGGAATAAACTTGGAAAAATGGGATGGGTATTTACACCGCATGTATTTTAAAATGAAAAAAGGATGGTATAGTTGTATTATTCGAGTGATTAAATAATCCGTAAAATAACTATATGAAGCATTAAAGCTAAATCCTGACTTTTCAATTCTAAGAAGAAAAGTCAAGGGGTTTTATATCTTTATTATACTATATTCGTGGTTAATAATTATTAACGCACCCAGACATGTTTTCTTTCGTAGTCTGTGGATGGCATTCAGATTCTACATCTTTCTTGACAGAAATCCATTTCCCTCGAACGAATTGAACAGTTAAAATTACTGCTCTAAAAGCAATGTCTATACCAATTGCCAGCCAGACACCAAGCAGTCCCCATCCTAGTTGAATTCCCAATAAGTACACAAGCAATGTACGAACTGCCCACATTCCAATACCTGTCAGATACATTGGAAATTTTGTGTTATTTGCGCCTTGAAAGGCACCAGTCAGAACAAGTAATGCTGCAAGAAATGGCTGGGAAATCCCCGATACCTTCAAGGCAGTTCCGATATTTGCAATTACTGAAGCATCATCAGTAAAGAAGCTTCCTGCCCAGCTTCCAAATATTACAAGGAGGGCTCCCAAAATGGCCATCGAGCCAACGGCAATCCATGTACAAAGTGTTGCATATTTCTTTGCTTCATTTAAGTTACCAGCACCAATTTGTTGCCCAACAAGAATGGTTGCAGCAGTGGCAAAACCATATCCAATCATATAGGAGAAAACTTCCACGTTTCCAGCAATTTGGTGTGCTGCAAAGACATTTGTACCAAGAGCGACCACAAATCCGAAGTAGACAATTTGTCCAACTCTCATGATTAACCTTTCGCCCGCTGCCGGTCCTCCCAAAGTTAATAATTCCCACAAGTGCTCTCTATCCGGTTTCCAAAAATCTGATCTAAAGAAAAGGACGTCAGAGCGGTTTATATAATAAAACAGTGCTAGGCTTCCAACTACTCTTGCAACAACAGTTGCTAATGCTGCTCCAGCAATGCCCATTTCGGGAATTAGCCAAAACCCAAAAATAAAAACATAGTCTAATATAGCATTGATTATATTTATTACAATGCTTACTTTCATTGGAGCACGTGTATCGCCAGCTCCTCTTAAGATCGCACTCAATACAAACATTAATGACATAAATATGGAAGGAATTGCGACGATTTTAAAATAAAACTTTCCTGCCTCAAGGACATTAGCTTCTATGCCCATTAATTTTAATAAAGGTTCAGCGAAGAACAGAGTAATAATCCCTGTCGCTATACCAAACAAAATAGCCAATATAATAGATTGTTGAGCAATATGGCGAGCTTTTTCTGGTTGTTTTGCCCCCAAGTAATTTGAAATCCTAACATTGGCAGCAACACCAATTGCCATAAACAGAGCGAAATAGATAGCAAGTACAGCATTCGATACACCGACCGCCGAAACTTCAGTAAGACCAATTTTGGACACAAAGTATGTATCAACAAACCCTATAATTGTTTGAAAAAAATTTTCAACAACTGCTGGCATCGCAAGCACTAAAATAATTTTTATTTTACCTATATTACCCTTTGCATGCGGTATGTTATCCTCATTACTTTTCAACTTTAAATGACAGCCTCCCCTGGGTTCTTCTTCGCTAAGACTTTCTTATTGTTTCACATACCCTGCAAAAAAATTCTAATAACAATAATGAAAATAAAAAATGACTATGATCAAAGGACTCCTATAAAAATTCACCTCATTATTTAACTGTGATTTATCATTTTAACAATAATTCCTGTTAGCATACCCAGCACGGCTGCGATACAAGTTTATCTGAAAAAATCATACCTTATACAACTCCGACTGTTAAACCACCACTCATACCTGGAGTAATAGCAATTTTCATCCAACCAAAGAAGAATTTTTATTTTTGTATATCTTTTTATAAATGATGAGAATTGAATACAGTAAAATGATATAAATCATCAAATATAAGCCTACAACCCATAACTTTCACCCCCTTGTCGCTCGCCCATTATTTAATTATGTATTCAAAAGCGTAAAGTGTGATTGATGGGTGGCTATATATAGGTGAACATTATTTTATCAATTAAACAATATTACATTATCATTACATCTGGTTAAGCTCCATAATTTCTGCAAAATTAGAGTTTAATATAAAAAGAGATTTCTATTGGACAAGTCCTTAAAAATTAATTTGTTAAATGAAATAGGTGACAGCGTGAGAAAGGCTATATTGTTTTTAGTTATGACAGTAATTATAAATACCGTATCAATCAATAGAACCTATGGATATACCGATATTCCACCACCAACCTTAAATAGTGAATCAGCAATTGTAATAGAATTAAAAACCGGACAAGTACTTTATGAAAAGGATCCAAATACTCAAATGTATCCGGCAAGCTTAACTAAAATTGCGACAGCCATCTATGCGATAGAGCAGGGAAATATTGAAGAAACAATAACGGTAAGTAAGAAGGCAAGTAATACAGTGGGATCATCAGTTTATCTAGAAGAAGGAGAACAAGTGATTTTAAAGAAGCTTATTCAGGGATTATTAATTAATTCTGGTAATGATGCAGGAGTTGCAATCGCCGAACATTTAAGTGGAAGTATGAACCAGTTCTCATCAGACATAAATGATTATTTAACAAACGTGATTGGTGTACAGAACACACATTTTGAAAATTCACATGGTCTTTTTGATACTAATCATGTTACAACTGCAGCGGATATGGCTAAAATAACGCAATATGCAATGAATAATCAGTTGTTTAGAGAAATATTCGGCACGAAAGAATTGAAATGGAATGGGCAATCATGGGATACAACTCTTTTCACACATCATAAGTTAATGAGAGAAAGACCTTATGAAGGAATAACCGGCGGCAAAACAGGATTTGTTAATGAATCTGGGTTTACCTTGGCTACAATAGCTGAAAGAGAAGACTTAAGTTTAATTGTGATTACCTTAAATAGTAACTTAAAATCAGGAGCATACAACGACACTATCAATCTATTAGATTATGCATTTGATAATTATCAAACATCTAATGTTTCAGAGGGAAAGACATTCATGGCCGATGAACAAGAATATAAGGCAGGTAAAAAATTATATTTTACCTATTCTCAAGATGATCAAGTTAGGCAAGAGGTAACAGATAACGGGATATTAGAAATTATTAATCAAGATGATATAGTTATAGCCTCCTTCCCTTTAGAGAACATTCAAGAGACAAATATGATGAATTCCCCTAATAAGATTGCTAAAGAAGAAAAAAAGAATGTAAAGACAAGCGAACCACTTATGATTCATTTTACCACAATAGCTATATACGGATTGTTAACTGTTTTTATAAGTATAATACTCATTCTTCGTACAAGGAAGTCGTTTTTTAGTAGATAAGGAGAAAATCCCTTTTCCACTGCTTACTGCTAAAGTTGCAACAACCTGGGACTGTCTTTTGTTCATCTAACGAAAAAGCGGTTGTCGTGAGCACCAGTAATAAGTAAATCTTGGACTACACTTTCGCTGTTCCCAACCTCGAAATTTGTACTTCGTAACTGCAACTAAGGAATTAACAGAATGGGTTGGCCAATGCTTAAACTTCCTAAAATATTAAAGAAAGGGAACGTTCATGATACCAATTAGAAAAACAATAAAAATGTCAAAACGTACTTCATTTGTAATTCCTGCATCTTGGAGGGAAGAAATGAATTTGATACCAGGAAATATCGTAAAAATTCGCATTCAAAATAACTCTATTTTAATAAATGTATGTAATAAATATACTACTGAAATTACAAGTACAGTCGGCGAAGGGGGCCAAATTTACATCCCTACAGAGGTGCGTAAACATTTTCAATTAAAAGGAATAGAACATTTTAAGGTACTTATTGATGAAGTCAACAAATATATTATTTTAAAACCATTAGAAGGAAATGAATCTTGATTTTTAAACGAATCTAAATTGCAGGTATAGTGCCTAAAAATCCTATGTAGGCTTGGACTATTTTGATAACAACACTTTATTTCGGTATTAAAAAGGTATAAATTCACTTTGTTTCCGAGTGTTTTTATACCTTTTTAGTATTCAGTCCGTTTACTGTTTGTTATTACGTTAATTGCATAGTAGTAATGCAAGTACCATCTTTTTCAAATGTAGAAATTTCTGATTCTACTTGTTTTCCTTCGTAAGAAATTTTTATATTATATGTCTGATCTCGTGGAAGCCATAAATCAATAAATCCATTTGATTCTGAATTCATTGTTTCATCAAGTACTATATTACCATCCATGTCTTCAATGTAAAAATCAAAATCCTGATCAACCATTTCTCCTTGACAGCCTGTTAAACTATGATTTTCGCAAGGGTGAGTTTCATTGATGAAAGGCGCTATGGAAACAAAAAATTCTTCTTCAGGCAAGTCATAGACTGACTCATTGTCGCTGCTATCAGTAACAATGAGTTGTGTTGATGTGATTGAAGCAGTTTGATCCGTTATTTTTCCTACACTGTAATTTTGCACTAATTCCTTAACATCTTTTGAATCTAATTCTTCACTGGCACTTTTGCCGCTACATGCAGCTAATAAAATTGACATCAATAGGATAATTGCAATGAATTTTGTCCGCATTAAACTACACTCCATTTTTTATTTGTATATGAAACATTATACTATTTTTATTGCTTTTATGTATGCTCTTTATATAAACGACACAATATATTCATTTTTAAAAATAGATGATATCTTTGTAGAATAGTTTTAAAAGAAACAGGTATGCTTAAAACCAGCATACCTGTTTCTTGTTTTTTCAAGATAATTATTTACTTTTTTCTAATACATCAATTAGTACTTTTTCGATGTTTGCAGCAATGGATTCCAATTCGGGATCATTTATCAAACCAATCATGGCTGTTGGTTTGGGTAGACCAATATTGGTTTTTCCTTTACTTTCATAAATCGTGATTTTACATGGTAAAAAATATCCAACTAAAGGATTGTGACCAAGGATCCTTGCAGCTTCTACTGGATTACATACCTCTAGTATACGATAAGGAGTAGTATAACTATTTACTCCCTTTTGCTTTAAGGTGTCAGTCAGATCAAGCCGCCAAAGGATGCCGAATTTATTTTCCTTTAAATTTTGTTCGATTGATGATATAGCCTCATCTATCGTTTTACTGGTTGTGATTGTATAATGAAATGTCATTAAAAGCCCTCCAATGTGTTTGATAATATTTATGTCATACCTTATTTACTTAGGTTGCCTCATTTTATTTGCCTTTCAATGCTAATTTAACAGCAATATATACAACAGCACCAATGATAATTATATTGATTAACCATCCCAACAGTCCAAACCCATAAAATTTCCCATCATTCCGTTTCCTAAACCCATCATAATTTTCCCTCCTCAAATTATTAATTAACCTGTTAGATCCTGATTTAAACCAGAAATTAGGCACATAATAATGTCAGTCTAAAAAAGTAAAAAAGTAAAAAGTAATGTAGAAATCTTATTTTAGTATTATGTGAATCAATTTCACAACTCAAATATCTATTGTTAAGACCGAACAATTATTAGTATAATAACTCGTTGATTTTCACTGCAGGCGGATGCTTTCCGCGGGCATGGCTTGAGCCTCCTCGGAAGAAATTCACTTCCTGCGGGGTCTCAAGACTCATGCTTTTCCCGCTGGAGTCACCGCCTTCCGTTTCAATCAACTGATGGCGGTTCCAATACTCACGAACATTTAATTGCGAAATGTATATATTTGTACGGATTTAATGTTTAAAAAGGTAATTATGAAATTGATTCATGTAAATAAAAGCAAGTTCTATGTACAATAATGAATGAACAAATATTTGCTGCCAATGTTAATTAGGAGATGAAGTTTTTCATGCTTTAATGTAAAAGTTGTTTCTTGAAATACCGGATAGGGGTATGGTAATATGAAGGTGGGAGGTGATAAATATGGAACAAATCACATTAAATGTTCAAGGGATGTCTTGTGGACATTGTGTAAATTCAATTGAAGGAAGTTTGAGTAATTTAAACGGGGTAAAATCTGTTAAGGTTCATTTAGATAATGGTACTGTTGATGTCGAATTTGATTCAAATACAGTTACTTTAGAAACGATAAAAAATGAAATTGAAGACCAAGGATATGATGTAGCTGCATAACCTGTCTTAGGAATAATTAATTAGAAGTAATCATGCTAATAATGGCGTGATTACTTCTAATTATACCTGCGTGCTATATACCAATTCGATCAGATATACACACATCTGTTATTCATATAAGTTTCATAACCGGGGATATTAAATGTCTATGAGCATCATTCAAAAGAATTGGAGGAAAAAAATATGGATCATCATCACAGCAATCATGTAACAAGTGACGTAAGACCAGAAGTATCTTATATTAACAAGGAGCTCATTATCACATTAAAAGATAAACATGGCAAAATTCCAGAATTAAAAATGTCACACGAAAAAGAGATGCATCTTATCGTTATCAGTTCGGATTTGAGGAATTACCACCACTTGCATCCAGAAGAGAAAGGTGATGGAAAATATTCGCAGGTAATAAACTTGACCGATGGCGATTATAAAGTGTTCGTTGATATCAGCCCGAAAGACCTTGATTACACAGTAATACCAATTGAAATGAACATTGGTAAAACCAATAAAACTTCTATCGATAATAAACTGGTTGCAGATACAAATTTGACAAAGACAATAAACGGGCAAACTGTTGAATTAATTACTGGAAAGGTTGAAATAGACAAAGAAGTTACATTTGTTTTTGATGTAAAAAAAGTGAAACCTGAGTTATACCTTGGTGCTTTAGGACATGTTGTCATGACGGATGAATCAGGAGATAAATTTATTCATGTCCATCCAAAGTCAGAAAATGAAACGATTTTCATCACGCAATTTGAAGAACCGGGATTGTATAAAATGTGGGCAGAATTTAAGTTGGATGGGGTGGTAATTGCCTACCCGTTTGTAATAGAAGTTGAATAAGAGACTGTTCAAGACGGATGAAGCCTTGCCAACGATGGAGGCATATCAAAAAGAAAAGAAAGGACTAATTTAAATGGAAAAGATGCAATTAGAGCTTTATACAAGGCCAACGTGTTCAGACTGCCAGAAAGGGAAGGCCTTCCTAGCCGAGCAACGTATACCATATATCAATCATGATCTATCACAATATCCGGAAAAAGAAAAAGATTTGCGTAAATTAACAGGGACAAGAATGGTTCCTGCCTTTATATTAAAGAAGAAATCTTTACGAGGCTGGCTAAGCAAACCGACAGTGCTGATTGGATTTGAAAATAATATTGATGAAATTAAGAAGATATTATTGGTAAAAGACTGAGCTGTTTTCAAATGGCAAATGGAGACCTTTAGAATTTTATTTTAAATTTGACATACGGTACAGGGGTATGGTAAATTAAAATTAAGATTGAATAGGAGGGTGTTGAAAATGATGGAGACTATAAAGGTAGAGGGAATGACTTGCAGTTGTTGCGCGGGTAAGGTTGAGAAGGGCATTAATCAATTAGAAGGTGTTTCTTCAATAGAAATAGATGCTGATAATGGGGAAGTTCAAGTGGCATTTAATAAGGATGCAGTTTCCTTGGAACAAATTAAGGAAAAGATTGAGGGAGAAGGATATAAAATCGTTTAATTGATTAAAGAAGAAATAGGGTGTAACTAGTAAACGGAAGATTGTACCTTAAGGTATGATCTTCTGATTTAAGAGAAAGTTACCCCTGTCAGGTATAGGAGGAAAGATAAATGGTAACGGAAGAGAGCACTTTACAAATAAGTGGTATGACCTGTACTGCTTGTGCCTCACGGGTAGAAAAAGGAGTCAGTAAAATAAACGGGGTTGATAAGGCTAATGTCAATTTTGCCTTAGAACAATTAACTGTTCATTATGATCCCAATCAAACGAACGTAAATGACTTTAAAAAAGAAATTGAAAAGAATGGGTACGGCGTAGTCGAGAAAAAGGCTGAATTTGATATTTCTGGAATGACGTGTGCAGCATGTGCTACGAAGATAGAAAAGGGCATTGGTAGGATGGATGGTGTTTCCAGTGCCAATGTTAATTTTGCATTAGAAACAATATCGGTTACCTACAATGACAAGGAAGTACAGCCTAGCGACATGCTTGCAAAGGTGAAAAAGCTTGGATATGAGTTAAGACCCAAAGAAGATGGGCAGGGAAAAATAGATCATAAACAGGCGGAGATTCGTAAACAAACAAGAAAGTTCATTGTTTCCTCCATTTTAACTTTACCTTTATTATGGACAATGGTGGCTCATTTCAGCTTCTTATCTTTCATTTATGTCCCTGATATTTTCATGAATCCATGGTTTCAATTGGTGCTTGCGACCCCAGTACAATTTTTCGTAGGTGCACAATTTTATAAAGGTGCCTATACGTCACTTAGGAATAAAAGTGCAAATATGGACGTTCTTGTAGCGCTTGGAACAAGTGCGGCTTATTTTTACAGTATTTATTTAGCGTTTGAATGGGTAAATACTGGAAGTGTGGGATATCCTGAGTTATATTTTGAAGCCGCTGCTGTCATCATTACCTTAATTGTACTTGGTAAACTATTTGAAGTCCGAGCAAAAGGCAAGACGAGTCAGGCGATTCAAAAATTGCTTGGATTACAGGCAAAAACTGCTCGTGTGATGAGAGATGGTATGGAACAAGAAATTCCAATAGAAGGAGTAATTGCAGGAGATACAATTATTGTTCGCCCTGGTGAGAAAATTCCAGTTGATGGTGAAATTTTAGAAGGTAACTCTGCAATTGATGAGTCTATGTTAACGGGAGAAAGTATTCCAATTGATAAAGTGCCTGGTGATACGGTGATTGGCGCAACTATCAATAAAAACGGATCCCTACAAATTACTGCAACAAAAGTTGGAAAAGACACAGCTCTATCGCAAATTGTTAAAGTGGTTGAGGAGGCGCAAGGATCAAAAGCGGACATCCAGCGGCTGGCGGATAGAATCTCTGGTGTATTCGTGCCGATTGTTGTTGCAATTGCGGTAGTGACATTTCTCATCTGGTATTTTGTCGTGACGCCTGGTGATTTCCGCTCTAGCTTGATTCCGATGATTTCAATTTTAGTTATCGCATGTCCATGTGCACTAGGACTTGCAACACCAACTTCCATCATGGCTGGTTCAGGAAGATCTGCTGAAATGGGGGTCCTATTTAAGGGTGGCGAACACTTGGAAAACACCCAATCGATTGATACTGTTGTGTTAGATAAAACGGGAACTGTTACCAAAGGCGAACCTATGTTGACTGATGTTTTTGTTACGGATGGTTTTGAAGAAGCAGAGATATTACAATTGGTAGGTAGCGCAGAAAATCAATCTGAACATCCGCTGGCACAAGCAATTGTTGCGGGAGTGAAAGAAAAAGAAATTTCACTACTTGAAGCAGAAACATTTGAAGCATTGCCTGGTTATGGAATTCGTGCAATAATTGATAGCAAAGAGATTTTTGCCGGGACAAGAAAATTGATGCGTGAACAAAACATCCCTATTGAAGAAGAAACAGAAACCATAATGGAGACGTTGGAGCATGATGGAAAAACTGCGATGCTTATTGCGATTAGTGGGGAACTTGTTGGTGTGATTGCAGTTGCGGATACAGTAAAAGAAACTTCAAAAGAAGCAGTTGCTAGAATGCATAAGCTTGGTCTTGAAGTCATCATGTTAACAGGGGATAATGAACGTACGGCAGATGCAATTGCAAAACAAGTAGATATTGACGTGGTCATTGCGGAAGTACTGCCGGATCAAAAGAGTGATAAAATTGAACAGTTGCAATCACAAGGGAAAAAGGTTGCCATGGTTGGTGATGGCATTAACGATGCACCAGCACTTGCAATGGCTGATGTTGGTATGGCTGTTGGAACAGGTACAGATATTGCAATTGAAGCTGCGGATATTACACTCATGCGCGGTGACTTAAATAGTGTTGCTGATGCAGTTACGATGAGTCAAAAAACAATGCGTAATATTAAAGAAAACTTATTTTTCGCCTTTATTTATAATACAATAGGTATTCCAGTTGCAGCTCTCGGTTTTCTTGCCCCATGGGTTGCTGGTGCAGCGATGGCGTTTAGTTCCGTATCGGTTGTATTAAATGCCCTGCGTTTACAACGTGTTGATTTGAAAAAATAAATATTTTGTAACTGAACTAAAATTGTATTGAATAACATTGGGGAGGGTATAGAGACTCTCCCTAATAAAGAAAGGGTGGACGGGAATGGAAAAGTTTTTGCACGAAGAACCAATTGTACCAAGAACAAATGAAGAAAAACAATCTGTGATTAATCGGTTGAAAAGAATTGAAGGACAAGTACGTGGAATACAACGTATGGTTGAAGAAGATCGATATTGTGTTGATATTTTAGTGCAAATCAGTGCAATCAATGCAGCATTGAAAAAAGTCGGATTTTCCGTGACAGAAAGACATATGAAGCATTGTATTAGCCATGCAATTAATGATGGAGAAGGCGAATTAGCCATTGATGAATTGATAGAAGTGATGAAACATTTTTCTAAATAGATATTCGCATTTATTCAAAAATAAAATTTCAGTGGAGATCCTATCTCATCACACACTTTCATAAAACGATAGACCCAATCGTTCCCCGGGTGTTAAATGAGATGGATCTTTTTCTGTGATATGCTACGACTAAAAAAGTTTCTCTATGTTTGTTCTTCGATTAAGGGATTATGCTTCGGCATATAAAAAATACAAATCCGATAATTCATCCTTTAGGAAAATTAGAAATGCTTTTTGTTATACCACAATTAAAGCCCGTGACGAACTTAATGTGTTTTCAGATGATAATCTACCTAATTTTAAATATACTAACCCAATCTGAAGCCAGCAAGAGATTTATCAATTTCGTCTTGTCTGATACCAATATATCGTTTAGTTATACTTGGAGAAGAGTGATTAAAGATCTCTTGCAAGATGGCTACATCTTTAAATTGCTTATAGTGATGATAACCAAACGTCTTTCGCATAGTATGTGTGCCTATATCTTCACGCCCCAAGAAATCTCCTGCACTTTCCAAGATTCGGTATACTTGTGTCGTGGACAAGTGATTATCTCCTTTTTGGCTAGGAAATAAATATTCCTCAGAATCACGTTCATGGGTGTATCGTTCAATTTCCCCAGCCAACATTGCAATATTCACTTTTCGATTTTTCCGCGTTTTTCCTTCCTTAATAAAAAATGCTTGTTTTCCTTTCACATCTTCAACTTTTAATTTAACCAAATCATTTACACGTAATCCTGTATTAATTCCTAATAGAAAAATTAAAATATCACGTTCAGCTAATTCCATCCGTTTAGAAGTACCTTTATTTCCCCTTTTAATTGCTAACTTCATTTCCTCAATTTCTTCTTTCGTTCTTAAAGGCTGTACATTAATAACTTTTTTTGTTTTTTTAGCCATATTCATCTTCCTTTTTTTAAAAAATGTATTGTAACGTGATTATACCACATAAAACAATACATTAATAGTGATGGTATTATACAAACATTGTTATATCAACAAATTAAATGTATACTATTGTCTATTTCATTACATTTTTTCTTTTTTTATAAAACAAATGTATTAATAAAATCCTTGAAAGAATAAATGAACTTGTTTGCAACCTGGTAAGTTTCAAAAAGCAAAATTTATATAAAATGTTATAATGATGATATAAGGAAGGTTACGCTCCAAGACGAGGTAAATGTAATGTATATTATTTAACAAAAGAAGGTGAAATCATGATTAGTTCAATAGAACTTTTAGATAGAGAAGTATTGAGCTTAACAATTCGCTTATCAACAAAACAGAATATAGTCAGTATTTAACGCCTATAATAAAAGACACATTATCTCCATTCAAGGATAAGCTGAACATTGACCCGCTTGAAATTTCCGAGGATTTTATTTCTTGGGGTGTGGACAAATTGGATAGTTAGTTTAATTTGTTTAACCATGAACCGTTTGACAAATATACGCATGCCATATTAAACCCACCATACAATAAATTCAGAAGTAACTCACTACATCGAAAGTTACTTAGAAGTGAACGTCATTATTTTTATTTATAAAAGAAACTATACTAGCATCTGACCCCAGCTTGAACTGAAGTTGGAAATGAAAGGGGTTGTGAGAATTTGTATTATAAATCTGAATTACTATTTTATAAGGATGACTTATTTAATTATTTACAAACTAGAAAACTCGAAATCAAGGAAAGTATAAATAATGAAAAAGAAGATTACATTTTAAATGTTGGCCAAGAGAGTTATATCTTGCATTTGATACAGGAGTATTCCTGTGATTACTTAGAATTAAGTATCAACGATGTGTATGCAACATCTCAGGAAGAAAATATTCCTGCCAAGCTATTTCCTACTCACTTTCATGTATTTCCTAATAAGAGCTACCCCAAATTAGTATATTATTTCCATGTTCCATTTCGAGGGGATTCTAGACTTCTCAGGTGCAGACCTTCTACCTATTCGTTATCTCCTCCAAGGGCGGATGTGAAAAACAATAAGATTATTTTAAAAGTTATTCAATTCCGTGACGATGTTAGTGAACTAAACAAAGAGTATGAATCCTTCGTTAATAATCTAGAAGATATGATAGGTAATGTTAATAAGGACTTAAAGGGATTTAATGATGCTTTAGAAAAAAATATATCAACTGTTTTTACAACTAGAAAAAATGAATTGTTGAAAAGGCGAGAACAACAATCATCTTTAATTGTTCCTTTAAAAAGAAAAACCGATATACCCGATACTTTTGCTGTTCCATCACCAAGAATTAAAAAGAAGATACATATTAAACCGGTGCAAACAACTAGGGGGTACACTCCTGATCCAACTTTAGATAATGCAACCTATTTAGATATACTAAAAATTATTAATGATATGGGGAAAGAGTTTGAAAGAAAACCTTCCGTATATACCAATAAGGGAGAGGAAGACTTAAGGGATCACTTTATCATGATGTTAGAGCCCAATTTTGATGGCAGTGCAACGGGGGAGACATTTAATAAAAGTGGCAAGACTGACATTTTATTAAGACATGACGGCAGCAATGTGTTTGTGGCAGAATGAAAGTTTTGGAAAGGTGCAAAGTCGCTTTTAAAGACTATTGATCAGCTTTTAGGGTATTTAACATGGCGGGACTCAAAGACAGCGATAATAATGTTTGTCACCAATAAGGATTTTACTAATGTGGTAACTGTTGCAAAGGAATCGATTGGGAGGCATCATAATTTTGTAAAGTATGAAAAAACGTATGATGAATCGTGGATAAATTACGTATTTCATATTAATGATGACAAAAATAAAGAAATAAAACTCGCCTTGATGTTATATCACACCCCCTGATAAGCAGTTTTAGTACATTAGTTAAATAAACTATTATCTTATACCATAGTTAGGGTGTAAATGGTTTTATAGGCTAAATGTCATTTCAACACTATTATGCGCTATTTTTAGATGTCATCCTGCATAATAATGGGAGATTAAACTGTTTTCTCCGCTAGCTTAACAAGTTTGTATAACGTTACTTTTTACAATGACCGCTAATGGGTATTAAAAACGTCTAACATGAATTGAAAGCTTAAATGCCTTGACATACTATACCCTTTTGCTATTATGAGAATATAGTCATTTTATGTTTTAAGCTACTTATATTAGGTAGAAGTCGTTATACTTTCAGTTCTGAGAAAGAGATTCGGCATAAATTTTTTGTTGCCTTTGTATTCTATATTTAGGAAAGGTTAGGCAGACGTATTGTCACAAAAGGATAAGTATGTCCATTAATATATAGTTTATTAAAAGTCGATTATTCCACGTATTCATGGGATTAGTCGGCTTTTTTATTATATAAAAATAAGGATTGAGGGAGGTAAGCCCTCTGTATGTTTATATACAGAGGGGATACCCTTCGTATAAATACATGCATGGCGAAATGATGGAATGTACAAACATAAAGGAGTGTATAACAAAACTGATTAGGTAGTCAGGTGAAGTATGAAAATGAATAGATGCAAAAATTGGGATGTTATTTAAAACACATTGATAGATTTAGCAAAGCAAAAAGCTAACTCGTTAATGTGTTTTTTATTTTAAAAAATTAAAATATAAGGAGTGTTTTTCATGGTAAATGTTCAAAATTTAGCTGTGGTAAGTCAAGATCAAGAAGATTTTTTAGGTCACTTAGCCTGGTACAGTGTTGGAAAACAATTAATCAAAACAAACGAGCTTAAACAAAGACTTTTGAATTCAGGATTGGAAGCAGAATGGCTTCCCAACCCAATTAGGGCTACGGATGCTTTCAGACGGGCAACCAAGGAAGTCGAACAACGCAAAGCCACTTCTCGGCCAAATGTGTTTGAAAATATACTTGTTCGAGAAGTGTTTTCCGACAAACAAGCTGTTCAACGAAATTTAGTTGTTGAAACAGTTGATCAAAACGGAAAACGCCTGTCTTATAACTCAAAAGCTGGAGTTATTACGTTAGATAAGAAAAATAACTCCGTGACGTTTCTATCTGACGACACTTCTATCAATGAGGTATGTGTACAGATAGAACAAAAGTTTAACATTTATAAGGACCATTACTCGGCACAGCAACTACGGGTCATGGTTAATAAGATAATGCAGTCCTTAGCTCCAACACCTGTACGAAAAAATGGCGGTATATATTTCATACCAGCCACAAAAAGCATACGATTAAAACAGTTAATACAATTTTTAAGTTTTCTTGATAATAGTGAAGGCTATAAAGTTCCTGTCATTGATTCAACGGATAATCGAGTTATGGTAAGCAAGAAAATTTATGACCATTTTGATTCCATATTATACGATTGCAGGAATAAAACAAGGCTGACAAAGGGAGAGGTCAAGGCGCTTATAGATGAAGCGAATAAAGTGATCAAGGATTATCGTAATTATAAAACGATTGTCACGGAAGAAACGGAGCATATCGAACAAGTCATAATGAATGTTCGACATGAGGTTACCCAAATGGTAGCTGATGTCCAATGAAACACGTTAATGAAAGACGAATGATTTTATTGAAATGGCTCATTCAAATTGGAATCTATTTTATGATCGAGTTGATAAATGTGTTAAATCCGTTGCAACGAATCATGCACGTAAACAGGGAGCAAAAGAGTCTGTTTATGGAAGTGTTAATTACTTCTTACGTATGCTTGAATGGCAACTTGAGAGAAAAGCAACCAGCCTTAATGAATTAACTCCTATTGGTTTAATTATTAGGGATAAATGGATTCACTATAAATGTCCCCCCTTATTGGATGAACAAAAAGCATATTGGGATAAATTAATTGGTAATGAAATGAATTCGACGATATGACTTTCATTTTTTATATTAAAAAGTCAATTAAAGGAGAATGTTTAATGTCAAATTTCTATCAAACCCTGATGGGAAAAAATTTTTATGAAGGTCAAGTTCCTAAAATCATCAATTCTTTAGATGAAGTTGCTTCAGAAATGAAGCATAGTAATCGATTAAAAGAAAAAGAATTGGAGCTCAAAGAACGTGAATTAGAAATGAAACATCAGGAACTTATCGCTAAAAGGTCATTGTCATCATAAAGGGAAGCAAATTGCTTCTCTTTCTTCAATAAAAAAGATTAAAAGGAGAATGTATATATGTCAAATTTAGAAAAGCTTAGTGATATTAAAAATGCGTTAAACAAAAAATTCATTGAACGTGAAAAAGAAGTTGAAGCAATTCTAATTGCATTATTATCGAACCAACATTTACTGATGATTGGACCTGCTGGTACGGCTAAAAGTGCTTTAAGCGCAGAATTATCGAATATTATTGAGGGGTCGCTATATTTCCAATGGTTGCTAACCAAGTTTAGTACACCTGAAGAGGTATTTGGGGCTTTGTCATTGAAAGATCTGGAAAATGGTGTTTATAAGCGAAATACAACATCTAAAATGCCGGAAGCACATCTCGTCTTTCTTGATGAGGTTTTTAAAGCAAATTCAGCTATTCTAAACAGTCTGTTAACGCTGATTAACGAAAGATTGTTTTATAATAATGGCCAACCAACAGTATCCCCTTTAATGTCTGTGATAGGTTCTAGTAATGAATATCCTGAAGATGAAGGTTTGGATGCGTTATTTGATCGCTTCCTTTTACGTTTTGAGATTGATTATATTGGTGATGAAAGTAACTTTATTTCGATGTTGAAAGGGCAAGGGCAAGAACAACCAATGCCTAAAATGACATTGGCAGAATTGAAAAATCTACAATTTTTACGTGAAATGGTTAATGTACCAGATGAAGTATATTCAACCCTTTCTTCCATTCGAGTAGATTTAAAAGATGAAGGAATACGCCCTTCAGATAGGCGATTCAAGCAATCTCTTTCTATTCTTCAGGCAAAAGCCTTAATGGAGCAGAGACAAGATGTCAAAATACAAGACATACTGATGCTTGAACACACCCTATGGGAAAACGTTGAACAAAAATCACTTGTATCTGAGATAGTAAATAATCATGCATTAGATATGGTTTCAAAAACCATTAAAATGATTGAAGATGATACGAAAGGATTTTTAAAACTTACTAAAGGTAGTCCTTCAACTGAACATGTACTTGAAACAAATAAAAAGATGAAAGAAATGTTGAGGGAATTAACTGATTTAAAAACGAAACATTCTGGTAGAATAGAGATTGTTGAAGCCGAAGAAAAGTTAAAAAATATACAAAAAGAAATTACTGATTTAATTTTGGAACCAGTCGATATGCCATAAAATAACAAAATAAGGGATGTTAGAGGGAATGAAAATTCTTTAACATTCCCTTTCTTTTTTGGGGAGAGTGTATAAAGTGAGCTTTTTTAAGCGGTATAAAAATCAATCTGTCATTAATACCGACAATTTTGACAGAAGAAGATTTGATAAAGTGTACAACATGTCCCGGTCATTACAAGATTTGAATAACTTTGAAAAGCCCTTTCCGACATTTGAACCTTTATTAGGGGATATTTGGGGGTCACTATACAAAATGTCACCTCAATTAAATGACGGAAAGAATATAAAAGATGAACTAAAAACAAATTATTCTTTAATGGAAAAAATCCTTACTGATGAAGAACTAGAGCGATATCGAGAGTACACGAAGTTAGACGCATTATCATCGGCAATTGGCACAGTTAGTTTTGGAGAGAAAACAAAAGAATGGTTAGAGGAACAGCGACAAGATAACAGCAACTTAGATCAAAGTTTGCGTGATATTGAACATATGCAACAACAATTAAAAAAACAAGAGAAACAAGATGGGGCTGGGCAAGCAAATGAACAACTTCAAATGGAATTACAACAAGCTATGGAGAACTTGTATAACCATGTCAACCAACAATTTCAAAATGACAGTCAAAGTTTTTCTAATATGATTTCTCAGGCTATGAAAGAAACGCAACAAATTAAAGATGATGTCAAATCACTGTTAGGTGGAACAAAAGCTGGTAGTGGAGAAGCCGAGCTTCAGAAAATTCCTTTAAGAGATCAAATTCAATTGGCAGAGAAAATATCACATAATAAACATCTTCAAACAATTGCAGAATGGGCAGGAAGATTTAAACAAATAGCAAGACAAAAACAGAAATCGATTTACCATAACTCGATTGAGCGAAGTGGTGTTAGTTTAGGAAAGGATATTGAGAAGTTACTCCCATCGGAGTTATCTCTATATAAAAATGAAAGTACAAAACTTGACTTTTTAAGGCGCTTTGTAGAAGGGCAGACAATGCAATATGATACAAAGGGAAAGGAGTCTTTGGGCAAAGGTCCAATCATACTTTGTCTTGATCAATCAGGGAGTATGCATAAATTAGATTATCAATCAAAAGGCTTTGCACTAGCCTTAATGAGTATTGCGAAAAGGCAAAAACGTGATTTTTGTTACATCCCTTTTTCCATAAAAACACAAGTATATAGATTTGTAAAAGGTAACATTAGTTCCTCTGAAATGATTCAATTAAGTGAAAACTTTCTAGGTGGCGGGACAAACTTCGGGCTGCCGCTAAACAAATCACTGGAGATAATAAATGAAAGTCGTTTTAAACAAAGTGATATTGTGTTCGTGACCGATGGTGAAGACGGATTAAACGAGGCATTTTTAAACAAATTCACCCAGGTTAAAAAGGAAAAGGAGTTTTCTGTTTTGTCTTTGGTAATGGGAGAGAGAATAGCAACTCTTGAAAGATTCTCAGATAGAGTAATACAAATAGATGATTTAAATGATGAAGGCAGTTATACTGCTTTTGAAATTTTATGATAGAACAAGCCCCTCTATTTTACTAGGGGCTTTTTTGCTGTAAATAATTTAGTTAACGAGTGATTTCTATTATGGTATACTGGAATCACAATAGATCGGCTTCGCATGAGGGGTATTGGTAGCACTGTTGATCTTCCGTTGTCTTCGTTGGGAGATTTCCCGGGAGGGAGGTGTTAGCCTATGGACATTGTTAGTGCTTTAACGCTCATGATATCTTTCGGGATGTTAGTAGCGTTTATCGTTTCTGATAAAAACCATAAAAAATAATCCCTCATGCACTTTA
>Ga0209487_1000757_pt1 | contig 28616 bp, 17 predicted proteins | sample Poulit2012_FD_187524 | JGI IMG/M metagenome (GOLD analysis project Ga0209487, IMG submission 187524) | Agricultural soil microbial communities from Georgia to study Nitrogen management - Poultry litter 2012 (SPAdes) (version 2) | ecosystem: Environmental > Terrestrial > Soil > Agricultural land...
AAAACAGACTTGGGATTCACCATCTCTGCTTGTTGCGATGCCACGCTCATTTCCATTCCCAAGATCACCCTTACTGTCATCATAGAGACCACCGGCAATAAAGTCATACGGATCTTTATACGCTTGTCCAAGCCCCTGTGCTGTGAAGTCTAATTCTGAAATGAGCTTTGTTTTTTCTGTTCCATTCTTACTTGAGCAACGTACGCGAAAATGACCGTCTCCTAATGCCGTTATACGCGCTTCATGTCCATCGGCCTCCACTTCGGCGAGGTTGGACTCAATCCCCCCATTTTGGACAACACGCCATTCAACGTCTGAGTATGAGGTGTTTGCTGGGTGTAAGATTGATTTAACGATTATTTCTTTGTTATTTGGACCTAATGTTTGTCCAGAATCGCTTATGATTTCGATTTTTCTTAGTGGCATTTCCTCTTGCTTGCCTACATTCAACGGTTCATCTTTATTTTCCGTCTGTGCCGACACACCGATCAATGCATGTTCACCTTGGCTGATTGATTTCAGTTCTATCTCACGGGTTCCCAGATCCGGAGAAGAAACAGTCACTCGAATAGGACCTGGTGCATTGACAGAACCAATTATTGCCATTAATTTCCCACTAAACAAACGTCTACTTTTACCTTTATACTGGTCATAATCTGTACTGTCGCCATTATCAAGGCCCAGTAATCGCCCGGAACCAGTCACATCAACAGTTACACGATTATTTGCATTCTCCACAACGTGGCCATCTTGATCCAATGTCGTTATCGTTAAAAAGATTAAGTCTGTTCCATCGGCGACCATCTCATTTTTATCGACGTTTAAAGCGAGCGTATGGGCATCTTTAAAACTTCTTTTAATATCTGTTGCGATAATGTCGCCTGTGTGATCATATGCGACAGCTTTTAATTCACCTGATTCATATGGAACCTTCCATGATCCAGTAATGTTACGACCATTTTTATGATCTATTTGATGTGTACCAAGCGTCACACCATTCAACTGCAATTCGACTTTTGGTGCATTTGAACAGACCTGAACATCAATAATCTGTCCTTCATTAAAGTCCCAGTACGGAAAAATATGAACCATTGGTGCTTTCTGATAATCCGTCCATGCTGCCTGATACATATAGTATGAATCCTTCTTAAATGTGGCTGTATCAATTTGACCAAAATAAGAGTTCTTTGTGTGGTACGGCGTTGGTTCTCCGATATAATCGAATCCTGTCCATAGGAATTGTCCAAGAGAAAAGGGGATATCCCTATCTATGACAATACAATCTTGCACGGATTTTGCGCCCCAGCTTGTCGCACTATTACCGAGCGAAGAGCATTGTTCATCATCATCCGCCAGTATCGATTGCTCATACGGAAATCGATAGACGCCTCTACTTTGTACAACAGCACTTGTTTCACTGCCATAAATTACCCAATCTGGATATGTTTCATGATGTTGCTCATAATATTTTTCAGCATAATTATAACCAACCACTTTTAGCAGATCGGCACATTTTTGTGTGTTTTCCCATGGCAAATAATTAGATCCAAATGTTATGATGCCATTTGCTTTTGGATCATATGTTTTGACGTAATCAATTAACATCTCAGTCGTCTCGATCCCGCTTTCATCTGCATGTGTATCATATATTTCATTTCCAATACTCCACATGAGCAAACTTGGATGATTTCGATCCCGCATCACCCAACTTTCCACATCTTTTTTCGCCCACGCTTTGAAAAAACGCGCATAATCATAGGGCGTTTTCGGACGTTCCCACATATCAAACGCTTCAGATATGATTAAAAAGCCCATTTCATCTGCTAAGTCCATGAGTTCTCTAGCGGGCATATTATGGGCTGTCCGGATTGCATTTACACCCATTTCTTTTAGGATGTTCAATCTTCTTTTTAAAGCGACTTTATTAAATGCGGCTCCTAAAGCACCTAAATCATGATGTTCGCAAACGCCATTTAATTTCATATGCTGCCCATTTAAGAAAAACCCTTCATTTGGATCAAGTGTTACCGTTCGAAAACCAACCGGATGTGTTTGTTCCTCGATATCTTGTAATATTGACTGATTCCCATTTCCAGGTATACGGCGCTGTAAACGGGAGATCAACCTGTATACATTTGGTTCATCTGTGTGCCATAATTGAGGTTTTTTAATAAATAAATGTTGCCGATCATGTACTGTATGTGTTTTGTTTGGACGAATAATATTTGACGTTGTTTCAATTTCATCTCCTTCGTACATGAGCGAATGGGATAAAACCAGATCTCCTTGCGCTTCCAGTTCGGTATCTACCTCTATCTCCCAACCATGATCTGCCTGTTTCGTCGTGATATAGATGCCATCTGTCGATATATGATTTTCATCACGGGTTTTAAGCCATACATTACGATATATACCAGCACCTGAATACCATCTACTATTCGGACTTTGGTAGACAACTTTGACCAAAATATCATTATTTCCTGATGTCACCACATCTGTAATGTCATGTTCAAAAGAAGAATAACCATATTTCCATTCCCCTACGAATTGCTCATTGACGTATACAGATGAATCCATATAAACGCCATCAAAACATAAGTGTATCTGCTGGTGATCCTTCTTATCATAGGCAAATGTCTTCCGGTACCACCCGATACTATTTTCATAAAGATCTAACGTGTTATAAATGAGCCAATCATGTGGCAGATCAATCGGCTTAAAGGTTAAATGGCTTGGATCTTCAACATGTAACGGACTCTTAGCAAACGACCACTCATCATTAAAAAGCACTTTTTTGTTTAGCATGTTCCATCTCCTCCCCTATTTAAGTGCATCGATGACCATTGAATTTGATTGATCATCAACCTTCGTTATTCTTTATCTTCCATGAAGCTTGGATGCTTTAAAAATCAAGGATGTTCCAAAATGCTGATTTCGGCTGATGCTTTGCATCGAATACAAAGGGCCAATTTTTTCTACCTGTCACCGGAAAATCATCAAGCCATGTATAATCATCAGCCACGCCCCAAAACGTAACAGAATCAATCACATCAGCATACGACCTAAATATTTCAAAAAATGTATGATAACGATCAGCTTGGCGTGAAATCATCTCTTCTGTAGGCTCTAAAAGTTCTGTTCTCCTATCATGATATTCAAAAACAGACACATCCATTTCAGTAAAGTGTATGTTTAACCCTAATGATGCATAAGTTTCGATGGCTCGTTTAATATCATCGTAAGACGGGTCAACAATGTTCCAATGCGCTTGTAGGCCAATGCCATGGATGGGCACACCCTTGTCTATTAACCCCTTTACAAGTTGATAAATTTTGTCTCTTTTATGAGGGTGGCAGGCATTGTAGTCATTATAAAACAACAGTGCATTGGGATCGGCTTTGTGGGCGTATTTAAAAGCGTACTCAATAAACGATTCACCAATAATGTCCGTCCATTTTGATGGTCTTAAAATAGCTTCGCCTTCATCGGCTACAGCTTCATTTACAACATCCCAACAATAAATTTTACCTTTATATCTTTCCATCACCGTCTTAATATGTTTTTTCATTCTTTCTAAAAGTGTTTCACGATCTATTGTCGTACCGTCTCTTTGCAAAAACATCCAATCTGGCGTTTGATTGTGCCAAATCAATGTATGACCACGCATCTTCATATCATGTGCTTGCGCAAAAGCAACCATTTTATCCGCTGTATCAAATGTAAATCGATTGAATTCGGGCTGTAATGCTTCAAATTTCATTTCATTCTCTGCTGTCATACTATTAAAATGTTTGGTTAACAGCTCTTTTTGCGTGCCTAAAGTAAGTGGATTGACAGCGGCACCTATTGAAAAATAATCTTCATATACATCCGATAATGCAGGAACGCGCGCTTCATTTACTGTTTGATTCATTTATTTTCCTCCTTTATGCATAATTTATTTTTGTAAATACCTTTTGAAAAGTGTCATTTTGTACTAGTCATATGGCTTACATACTGCTTCCCCCTTTGTAACAACGCTTACATTAATTATAAAAATGTATGTGGCAAATATTGAGTCGGCGCTTAAGTATGAATACTAGTATGTTAGTTGAGCTAAAAATAAAAATACCTTTGAATGACTGCACCTTTTCATAACTATAGCATGTACGAAGCAAACTTTCAAAAGGGGCTGGTTGAAACAATCCCCTTATTGAAATGACGTTTAGATATTCTTTCTATATTGTGATATCCATTGTTTTAAATCGCTTTAAAAGCAATTTTTATATTAGCAGTTATATCCAGTGGATATCATTTAAAATAGTTTGGATAATCTTGTTTGATCTCTTCTTTCTCATAATTGACTAACTTTAAGTGCTCTACAATTAATGCTTCCGCTTGGTCAGGTTCTTTAAGAGAAATATGATGAAAAATACGTTCATGCTGTGATACGACAATATCCCAGTCTGGATTAGAAGCTAATCTAAGCGTTCTTAAACGATCAAAATGACTGTTCAGATTTTGAATCATTTGCCAGGTCCGAAGCTTGTTACATCCCGCAAATAAGAGTTGATGAAACTCATTATCTAGTTCCAACAAGCGGTGATATGAACCCTTTTCCAAACACAATGTCTGCATCGTAATGTTGGTTTCCATTTGAAACAGCTGCTCTTCTGCAAACTTTTCACATGCTTCGCGAACGATCGCACGTTCAATATTTTCCCTGACAAAGCGTCCCTCTTCAACGAGTTCTAAATCAATCTCTGAAATGACGGTTCCTTTTTGTGGATAAATTTTCACCAAATTTTCTTGTGATAATTTTAAAAATGCTTCTCTAACTGGTGTCCGACTGACTTCTAAGTCATTCGCAATATCCTGTTCCGACATTTTTGCATTCGGTTTTAGCTCTAAATCAATAATTTTCTGTTTTAAAGTTGTATAAACATAATCTCTTGTTGATCCTTTAGGTCTATGTTGGCTTTTAGTAAAGATCTTTTTCACCTCGCTTCTAATAAAAGATCATTAGTATGGTAGTCATGAAAGTTGATTATAAAAGCTTTTTAATTTTGTTGCAAGCATTATGCGTCGTCATGCAAACGTTTATCTTGGTGTTATTCTTTTCGGCAAACAAAAGCTGGTATGTTTTTTACCCTTTAAGACTAACCAAAAAAGAAGTCAATAACATTTGCAGTCTTTGACATTTCACTGTTGTAAAACTCTGAGTAACCACAGCTTTCGCAAGACACAACAATAAACTTATTATGTTGGATATCAAAAAACTTGGAGAAACCTGTGCCGGTTGTAGCAATTTCTTTCTGACTCGCGCGCGTGCCACCACATTTAATACACCCTTTTTCTTCCATGCTTTTTTGCCCCCTTCTGATAAGTATCCACTATCTATCATTATACTAAAGATTCACTTCGAATGGGTGCATTTTTTAATCTTAAAAAATGTTGGACTGTGACATTTATTTTATCCAAAGGAGGCGCTTTCTGTTTATTTCAAAGAAAAAACGTTACACACATTGTCATGGGATCATAGCGCATTGTTAAAGGGTGAATTCATTATTTTTCATGCATCCAAACGAGCATTTCTCCCTTTTGTCGATTACACCAAGCATAGTAAGGTACTGCTTTTATGTCTGTTTTAATATATTCCGGATCTGACGTCGTGTACAATTGGTTTTCGTTCGCTTTTGGCTTCAAAGCCTCGCCTGTAATGATTGTTACGCCACCTAATAAGTCTGGTTCGAATTGTGATTGTAATAGCGCATTTTCTGGCAATCGTAAACTTGGCAGATTTGAACCATTGTCGACTTCTTCTAAGCAATAGACAATCGGACCTCTTTGTAATGCGACCTTTCCTATATTTGCACGTACTTTAGGGTGTGATTTTACACGCTCAACGATTAAGGGCAACTCGAATTCAATGACATCATTTTGGGTCCAATGACGCTTGATATACACATACCCCTTATCGATGTTTGACCCCGTATCAAAGATCTCGCCATTGATTTTTATAGTCGCTTCACGACACCAACCCGGAATTCTTAAAGCGATCGTAAATTCAGCTGCTTGTTCGGGTTTGACTGACAACTTGATGTCGCCATCCCAGGGATAATTTGATGCTTGTTTTAACACAACATTTTGACTGGCAATATTTAATTCTGCTTCACTCCCAATATATAAATGAACATAACCGGTATTCTTTTTTGAACCATAGATATAATGTCCGACAGAAGCAATTAATCGCGCCAGATTAGGTGGGCAACAGGCACAACTAAACCAGTTTTGACGCTCGGTTGTAATATGCCCTTTTTCTGGGCGAACTTCGACCGCATCTGGTTGGACTTCTAACGGATTCACATAAAAAAACTTCTGTCCATCTAAGTCCATGCCACTGATCGTTCCATTGTAGAGCGCCCGCTCTAGGACATCCGCATACGCCCCATTCGCCTCTAAATCTAACATTCTACGTGCCCAAAATACGAGACCAACAGAAGCACATGTTTCTGTATAGCAGAGGTCATTTGGTAAATCATAATCAAATGAAAATGCCTCACCATGAACGGATGACCCTAGCCCGCCGGTCACATACATTTGACATTGTGTTACATTTCCCCATAGTGTTTTCGTCGCTTCTGCTAATACATGATCTCCTGTTTCAGCAGCCAAATCAGCCATGGCCGTATACATGTACACTGCCCTTACAGCATGCCCGACCGCTTTATCTTGTTCCCGAACCGGTTTATGTGATTGGTTATATTCAAAAAAGTGATCAAAATGTTGAACCATCTCTTCGAAAACACCGGGTGCATTCTTTTCTCTTTCTTCATCAAAATAATGTGGCTTATTTCCACGCGCATCTATAAAATATTGACTTAACTTTAGATACTTATCGTTATTTGTTACCCGGTATAATCTCACAAGCGCCAACTCAATTTCCTGGTGTCCTGGATAGCCTGATAATTTAGAATCATCTTCACCAAAAACCGTGTCAATATAATCAGCATAACGACACATAATATCTAAAAACTTCCGCTTCCCAGTTGTATTGTAGTAAGCAACAGCCGCTTCAATAAAGTGACCGGCACAATAGAGCTCATGATTATGCATTAAGCTCCCCCAACGGTTTTCAGGTTCTTTAATTGTAAAATACGTATTAAGGTAGCCATCCGCCTGCTGGGCTCTGCCAAGTAAATCAATGACCTCATCTGCCGTCTGTTCTAATTGATCATCTGGATCCGTTTCTAAACTATAAGCGACAGCCTCTAGCCATTTTGCAACATCACTATCTTGAAACACCATCCCGTGAAAGTCACCACTTGCCTCACCAGCAGCAATCTTGAGGTTTTCTATAGCGTGACTCGGTGATGCGTTAGGGATTCGATCATTTAAAGCTTCCCATTGATACGGGATGACTTGGTCTCGTACAAGTTTCATATATGTTCTCCAAAATGCATCATGAACTTCAACCCGTTTTGCACGCGTATTCAAATTTACCTTCATATCCAAGCACTCCTTTTTTAATATGAATCCATATCATATATATATCATCCAACATGCGGATCATACCTACATGAACGTTAAACGCTCACCATTCATTCGTCTTTTATGTTAGATCAGACTATGATGAAGCTGAACATTTCAATGTTTTGTTCCGGCTGATTATGAAAACTGAATCATATGGTCGTATATAAAGTACTTCACTTCATTGACAGCCCTTACATTACTTTGAGTATACCATTTATCACATATTTTGTCGGGCCTAAAACATAAAGAAAAGGTAGACAGAAAAGATGTTCATAACATAAAATAGTTGGTAACCTATGACAAGAGGTGAGAGATATGGAAAGAATGATTGGAACATACACTGTTGATGACCAAACCATCGAATACTCGATCACTGGTGAAAAAGGTGAACCCATCTTAGTCATGCATGGCGGACATTCCAATTGTTATGAGTCATTTGGATATGATGCACTGGTTGAAAGTGGTTTCATGGTCATTACACCTTCACGGGCCGGATATGGCCAAACGTCGAAGAAAATGGGTGATCATTTGTCCAGGGCCTGTGATTACTATATGAAGCTACTTAACTATTTAGAGATTGAAAGCGTGCACGTTCTTGCTATGTCTGCTGGAGGACCAAGTGGCCTTTATTTAGCAGCTCATTATCCAGACCGGGTCAAAACTTTAACATTACAGAGTGCTGTGACCAAAGAATGGCACACACCAAAAGATAAAATATATAAATTGGCGCAAATCTTATTCCATCCTTATATGGAAAAAATGACATGGAAACTTACGGCAAATATGAGTAAGTTTTTTCCAGAGTTTATGTTTAAGCAGATGGTCTCCTCATTTAGTACACTGCCCTATCAACAAGTAAAAGGTAAAATAATGGCTGAAGATATTGAGGCATTTCGAAAGATGACTTGTCGTCAGCGTTCAGGATACGGATTTTTAATTGATCTACTACAAACAAAAGAGATCACACCGACGGATTTGCATGCCATCTCTCCCCAAACCCTGATCATGCACAGCCAACATGATAGCGCCGTCTCGCTAGAGCATGCGCATTATGCTCATCAACACATTCCGAATGCCAATTTATGTATGCTGACGTCTTGGGGACATTTAATATGGCTTGGTGAAGGATCTGAAGAAACAGAGGCAAACCTTATAGACTTTCTGACACGGCATTCTTAAGCGTCACGAGAAACCATAGCTTCATAGATAAGTGGACTTTCAACATATGTAAAAATGCTCTTTTGACAAGGATCAGATAAACGTTTTCAAAAAACAAAATGTATCTAAACCGTTCAAAAATGTATATGCCATGTGGGCACCTCCCCCCCCTTATCGCGGCTGCTGAAAAAGTCTCTTACACCAAATTTTGGCGGATAAAACCGTTGATTTCCACTTCAGGCGGTCGCTTTCCGTGGGCAACGCCTCAACTTCGGGCCAACAGGATGTTGGTCATGAAGGCGTTGCGACAGGACGTAGCGGTTTTAGCCTTCCATCCTTAAACCCCGCTTCCTGCGGGATTTTCGGCTGGGACTGCGATTACTCGTCCCATCAAAAAGACTTGTTGCTTTTCCCACTGGAGTCGCCGCCTTACGTTCCAATCAACTGGACTTGCTTATAACCTATAGTTTTTCAGTGGCCTCCCCCTTATCAAGGAGGGGATCGGATACCCAATTGATAAACGTATTCGTGTTAGCCATTAGGACGCCCATAAAAGTTTGACCATGTTTAAATGATTGCGTCCTTTAACACATGCCTTCAAATTTTTACTTTTTCACCTGTTTCTGCACTTTTAATTGCCGCAAACACCATGGCCATGCTGTGTATGTTATCTGAACTGTCTGTTTCTGCTTTTTGACCAGATTCAATCGCTGTAAACATATTATCAAGACAGCCGAAATGTTCTTCTTGATGGTGCCAAACATTTGGAATGGCAATATCCTGGACTGGACTTATGAAGCCAGATTCTTTTGTTGGATCGACTACTTCACATTTTAAGTCGTCATGTCCGTCCCACACGACAGAGCCTTTGCTTCCTGTCACACGCCATTCGGATTCCCAAGATGTATTCAAACCTTCTGCACACCATGAGCCATTATATGTAAATGTGACACCATTCTTCATTTCAAAAATACAAATCGCTGATGCTTGACCTTCGTACCACGATCCTGGTGGGTTATAGGCGTGACAATATACGGAGACAGGGTCAGACGCAATCATATACCGTGCCTGATCAAATGTGTGGATGGCCATATCGACAATTAAAGGATGTGCCATCGCCTCACGAAATCCTCCAAAATGTGGTCCTAAGAAGAAGTTTGCATGAATAGATCCAACTGTTCCAATCTTACCAGTATCTAGAAAATGACGGATCGAGCGGATTGGTTTTAGAAAACGGCGATTTTGCATGACACTATATGTTTTACCGGTCTCTTTAACAACGTCCAAAATATCTTTAGCGTCATCTAATGATTCTGCCATTGGTTTTTCACCAAACACATGACATCCTGCCCGTAAAGCGGTCGTTACAACGTCATGATGACTTGCTGGAATTGTAACATCAAATACGATATCAGCATCTACCGTATTCAGTGCTTCAGATAGGTCTGTAAAAATGGGCGCATTGATTTGTCTTTTCGTTGCTAATGACTGTGCTGACTGTTCGAAAATATCGACAAGTCCAACGATGCTGGCATTTGCTTTTGTTTCCACAAAGTCCAACCACACATTCGCCATCGATCCACAGCCTACTAAAATAATGTTATGTTTGTTCATTTGGATGACCTCCTTAAACCGACTGGTATTATATATACGAATCTAGCATTTACACAATACCATTTGAAATTTTACAAGTCCTTTATTTTCAATCATTTTTAATTTTACCAGGCCTCGAGAAATTCTTCGCTCCATTATCTAATACCAAGACCCAATCATTCCCTTCTCGCTTTTCACCCGGTGGATTAAATTTTAACACACCATTATTTTTCATGGTACCAATTAATCTAGATTCTCCATTTTTAGGATGAATACCACCATGCTTTTCAATTCCTTTCCAGAAATGCAACTAGATTGTATTTCAAATTTTCGACCTGTATAAATCTAGGCGAATAAATAAGAGTTTCCGAGTGGTAGATTTAATCGTCATTATGTTTTAAATGGCTTGTTGAACCCGGATGGCGGTGTAAGGTTTCCCCGGTAAATCAATGCGTGTGATCCCCGAATAACTACCTTCAAGATTTGAAATTGTCATATTCCACGTATCGATAATATCGATGTTAAAATTTCCATCCTCTGGTAATGAAATTTTGCGATATGCGGGACGGTGGGTTCCAAAGTACTGTAAGTAGTATTCTCCTTTGATTCCTATTGTTGGTACATCATAAAATGCTTCAATTAATCCGGCCTTAGCCGGTATGTCCTCTAGAATATTTTGTAAAAAAGTGATTCGTTCTAAACTTTCTCCTACCAATTTACCTCCTTTTGACCACCATATGATGTCATTGGGATTTAAATAGGTTTCACCATGCCCAACATAACCTCCTCTCATAAAACCAGCCCAAAAACGTTCAACCATATCTTCAGGTGTTAAATTTCCCCAACGATCAGGTAAATTCCCCTCATAACCACATTCATCTATAATAACCGGCTTATTATAAAGCTTTATCCAATGGTGCATTTGAGCTAGGTCCCAATGTTGCAAGCTTACATGTGTCACCCATGGTTTATGATGATCATAAAGTGTCAATTGGGTATAGTCATACATTCTTGTACCATTATGTATGGACCGAAGATGATGGTAAGGATCATTGTCTACTACAATTCGAAATAATTGATCCCAATGATTCATTGTTTTTGCTTTCATAAAATCAAATTCATTAGCTAGTGACCACCACACATTTCTATAGGCACTCAGACGCGCAATAATATATTTTAAATAGAATGCATCTGTCTCTGGATCCATCTGATCAAAGCCCCAATGCCCCTTGTCATATGGATGGAATAAAATCAAATCTGCTTCAATCCCCAGCAACTGTAGTTCGAGGATTCTTTCCTCTAAATGGTTGAAATATGCCGGATTAAACCGAGTCAAATCAAATCCTTTTTCACGATTACCTTGAAAAGGAAAATATTCAGGTTCATTCTCATTAAAGCTATATCTTTTTGGAAACACACACATACGTATCTTGTTAAAAGGAGAGTTTTTCAAGGTTCTTAATGTTTCTTTTTGGATCTGTTCCTTTTGATGTGCCCATACATAGCAAGTGGTTCCAATTGGCGTATACGGACTTCCATCCTCATATACAAATGTTGTGGCATCTTGGATACGTACCGGTCCCTTATTTTCAGGGCTGGCAGGAATACAGGTAAAACGTCCCATCTCCCCATCCAATTGTTCTGAATTACTTCGGATTACATAAGTCCACTCTCCTTCTACATCAGGCATAAATCGAATTTTATATATGCCTTCTCCATCATAAAAACCCTTAACGGTAACTGTACGATGTTGATACCGAAATTCAACTTCAAGCATGACATCGACAAATGGATTTCCTTCACTTGGTCCCTTTAAAGACAATTCAAAAACATCCCAGCGTTCAATTGATCCTGCTACTTTACGCATATTTGCACTCCATTCATTTTTTATTTTTTCCTAATGGGTTCTCATACTGTCCTCATATCACACGTTAAGACTCATTTTCCTCTTTAACTCTATCCAGCCGGTTTTGAAAATCCCTTAGAAATTGTTCACGCCACATATTGACTGTCCTGGCTCCTCTATGTTCTTGTTCAGAATAAGATTCATCCAGTAGATCAGACCACCAATTAGGATAGCGTTTACATTTATTAGCTCTACCTTCTTCCGTTTCCGCAGAACTTGTGAACATCCCGGATTGGCCATCTAACTCAAGAATGTTACTTCTTGTTAAATAAGTCCATGATCCTGTTGTCTTTGGCATAAAGCGAACTCTATATTCCCCATGACCGCAGTAGAATCCTTCAAATTCATCGTCCCCGATCATGAGTGAAAATACCGTTTTATCTGGATCTGAGGAAATGTGGGGACCTTCGAAAACAAACTCTATCACACTAAAAACCTCTACAACATCCGATAAAGTCGTATTTCGTTTAAATACAGTTTTTGGTCTGCTTTGAACCTTAACAAAACGACCTCCCCAGCTTGGATTTTCTGGGCATCCTGGTGTGCCCTTTAATAAATATGCGACTGATGGTGTGTCCCCCATTTTGATCACACCAGCCAAGTGTTTTTCAAAGTAACTTCCCAAAGCACCATGACGGCTTACATGATCTTTAACAAATGATTGATTCCCTAGATCTCCGTCTTGCTTTCCACCAACAAACCACCCTCGATAGGTTGAATTATTTTCAATCATCCATAAATCAGGGAAATTTTTACGAATATATTCATAGGCATTCAAACCCCACTTTTTATTGGGGCCGGCAATATAATAGACTCTGAGTCTTTCTTTAATACTTGGATCATCATGAAGAGCTTGTGCCAAATCTTCTAAAAGCCCCCATACCAATATATATAATGGTCGTGCGTCATCACGCTTCGCACATTGAATAATCCAATCTGAACCTTCCGTACGATCACTAACCCCTTTATACGGCGCAATATGAATAGCACCTTGTTTGGTAATGGAACGTAAATAATCAGGTGTGGGGTAGTTTTCAGAATAAGATAATAGGTTTGGATAATCCATTTCATATTTATCTATAACTTCATGAATATCGTCCACTCTGCCCGCATCCCAAGGTGATGAAATAAGACCTTCTGTATCAAACACATCAGAATAAAGTAAATAATGAACCATAGACTGAAAATCATCTGGATCACTTCCACCAATATCTGTAGAAACGATCACACGATAACGATCTCCTGCTAAAGCACCTTTGTTTGCAATAGACACTTACATATCCTCCTTATGCTTTATGACTTTCACATGATTATACTTAACCTTTAAAAAATATTACACATTTTATTCTCAGTAAAACGGACTGATAATCCTATTATATAAGATAGGATACAGAATTATTTAATAAGTTTAAAACTTACTTATTTTAAATTATAGTAATATCTATTTAGATGGAGAAGCTACCTCTTCACTCGTGTTCTATGGAGAAAAGTGAAAAGACGCTAGTCATCTCCTATCACTAGCGTCAAATATGATTCAGTCAAAATGTTTATCCTATTTATTGCTAAAATCCTGCACTTAACACACGCTGGCAAACTTCTACAATTCAACCGTCAATTGTTTTGTTGTTTGCTCTGGTGTAATTGTGGCGCCTGCCACTGCCGTTGTCCACTTTCCACTTGATGTGGATTGAATGGACGCGACATTCATGAACTGAATGTGGTATGGCTTGTTTTTTGTGTCAGTTTGTATGTCTATCGTTTGTCCCGAGCGTGTAGCCGTTATTGTGCCTATGATGTCACCGTCTAGATTGTTCACGGTGGCGGATGCGTTTTGGCCATCTTCAAGCTCATAGATTTGGAATGTGACATCATCCATATAGTCATAGTCAGGTCGTGAACCGGTGGCTCCGACGGGTAGAATCGTGTTTGGTTTGACGAATAGCGGGAGACTCATATAATCATAGTGCTCCTTAAACCATGTGCCACCTTCAACGACGTCGCCTGAAATGAGGTGTGTCCATTTGCCTTTAGGTAGGTAATAGGTCGCCTCACCTGATTCGTTAAATATTGGTGCGACAAGTACGGCATCACCTAACATATACTGGCGATCAAGCACCTCACTTGTTGGGTCTTCCGGAAACTCCAAAATCATCGCCCGCATAACCGGTACACCTGACTCGTTGTTATTGATTGCGGCGTTGAATAAATACGGCATGAGACGATTTTTTAAGTTGGTAAAATGTCTCGTTACTTCAACGGCTTCTTCATCAAATAACCATGGAACTCTGTAAGACGAACTGCCGTGGAAACGACTGTGACTCGATAACAGTCCGAAAGCTGTCCAGCGTTTAAACACATCTGGTGTTGCCGTACTTTCGAAGCCGCCAATGTCATGGCTCCAGTAGCCAAAGCCGGACAATGTTAATGATAAGCCACCACGCAAGCTCTCTGCCATCGCTTCATAGGTCGAGTCGCAATCGCCGCCCCAATGGACTGGGAATTTTTGTCCACCGGCTGTTGATGAGCGGGCAAATAAGACAGCTTCATTTTCGCCTTTTTCTTCCTTCAGGAGATCAAAGACAACTTCGTTAAATAAATAAGCGTAATAATTGTGCATCTTTTGTGGATCTGAGCCATCATAATAGACCACATCTATTGGGATACGTTCACCGAAATCCGTTTTAAAGGAATCGACACCCATATCGATTAGGGCCCTTAATTTGTCGTTATACCACTTACAAGCGTCTGGGTTTGTGAAATCAACTATGCCCATGCCGGCTTGCCACAGATCCCATTGCCAAACGTCACCATTCGGCTTTTTAATTAAAAAGCCTTGTTCTGCCGCTTCATCAAACAGTTTTGATTTTTGTGCGATATATGGATTGATCCAAACACATATGTTGAGGCCTTTTGCTTTTAAGCGATCCAACATCCCTTGTGGGTCTGGGAAGTTATCTTTGTCCCATTCGAAATTACACCATTCAAATTCTTTCATCCAAAAACAGTCGAAATGGAATACAGATAACGGTATACCGCGTTCCTCCATGCCATCAACGAAATGGTTAACCGTTTCTTCGTTATAATCGGTTGTAAATGACGTTGTGAGCCATAAACCAAAGGACCAAGCAGGTGGAAGCGCAGGTTTGCCTGTTAAATCTGTATAACGACGAATCACATCTTTCGGTGTTGGGCCATTGATCATATAGTAATCTAAATATTCACCAGCCACACTAAACTGTGATTTAGAGACGGATTCTGAACCAATTTCAAAATTGACTTCTTCTGGATGATTAACAAACACGCCATATCCTTTACTACTTAAATAAAAAGGCACATTTTTATAAGACTGTTCTGAGCTTGTGCCACCGTCTTTATTCCATATATCAACGGTTTGACCGTTTTTTACGAAGGGGGTAAAACGTTCACCAAGACCATAAATGTTTTCACCGACGTCTAAATTCAGCTGGGCTCTCATGTATGTTTTTTCATTGGGACCTTCAACCCAAGCGAGTCCTTTGGCATCACCTGCATTGATTTTTGTTTCACCATTATAAAAATTCAAGCCAAAATCATTTTTATCAACTGTTACTTTTAAATCGCCACTTTGTAGAGATATGTCGCCATCATTCGCCGCAATTTGGGGCTGATCGTCCGTTTGCGCGATATCAAAGTGTGGTCCTTTGTTTTGTCTTCCTTTATAATGCCACGTCTGAACGCGCACTACATTCGCCATCGGCGATGATAATTTAACTGTTAACAATGGTCCATCTAATGTATCACCACGATGATTGATGTCTTTACACGGGGCGTATAGCGTGATGCCGTCGTCTGATTGCGATACGTCGTGTACTGTTCGCGGAAAGTGAATGTCATACCCTGCTCGTGTCATCCAATTACCATTAGTGAATTTCAATGATTTTCACTCCTATATATATTATTAACTAGTTTTAAATTTCCTTAACCTTTTTCAGATAATGTATTTTAATTCAGATAAAAACTGTTGTTCATCTTATGTGAAAATAGTGGTTCTCCACTTGAAATCAATTCAACTTTTCATAGGTCAATTGCCTCAAGTTGTATCTCCCGAAAGACTTTTAAACTAAAAAACATTACAATTAATGCAAATAGATTAATACTAAAAAACGGAATTAAACCCGGAATCGTAGTTATTAATAAATAAAGGATGATGATCCCCGCTACCATGAACACTAAATACAACGGCTTGAAAAAGAGTAGTAAAAAAGCATTTTTAAAGGTCTGAAGAATGGTTATATTAAAATGCAAATAGACTGGAAAAACGTAAAGACTCGTACAGAGGAATAAAATAATAACTAATAAAATAGGATAGTAACTAAGATGAACCCATTTTTGGTTGATTACCTCTGCAATAGATAGATTTACATATAGCAAACCTCCTATAAAAGAAAGGACGCCACCAATGATATTGGATCTAATAAACTCCTTTTTGTAAATAGCCCAATAAGATTTTGTAACTGGAATATCGCTAAACCCAGTTAGCCATTTACGAAATATACCAAATGTAGCTGTCAGGGCTGGAAAGAAACCAAAGACAACCAAGCCAATTATGGTAAAGAATAATGTTAATAAGTTGATATAGGCAACTTTCATTATATTATCGGTTAAACGATATATTTTCTCCATCCCAGCTGATTGCATCCTTACCCCTCCTTTTTTTACTCACTCTTTAACAGACCCTAACGTAATACCATGAATAAAGTATTTTTGTAAAAATGGATAAACTGCTAACACCGGAATCATCGCAATAAAGATTTTAGCAGCATCTAATGTTCTATTAGAAAGCTCACTCATTTTCTTGTATTGGTCTTCAGTCATAGTGGCAGGATCCACCTGTACAACTAACTGTTGAATATATGTTTGTAATGGATAAAATTCTTCTCTACTCATAAAAATCAATCCATATAAAAATTCATTCCAATGGTAAACGATACTAAATAAAGATACAGTAGCTAACACTGGAAGTGATAATGGAATAAATACTTTGTACAAAATATACCAAGGTCCAGCTCCGTCAACTAATGCTGCCTCCTCTAAAGACTTTGGTAAATTTCTAAAAAAGTTAATTGTTAGAATAATATTAAACACAATTGTTTGTGCACCACCTACTAAAACGAGTGCCCAAATACTGTTCATTAACCCATAAGATTTTACTACTAGATATAGTGGAATTAAACCACCATTGAATAACATTGTAAAAATCACAGTCCACATTAACACGTTTCTTCCCCTGAAGTCCTTAGCAGTTTTTGATAATGGATACGCCATTAAAGGGACAATAATAAAGTTAAGGCCCGCACCTAATATGACACGTTGTGCGGATATCCAAAATGATTTGAAAAATTGACTATCTGCTAATAATTGTTTATAGGAATTTAAATTGAAACCGACTGGCCAAAGTGACACTGAACCAGCGGCCGCAGCAGATTTTGAACTTAATGACAATGATAATGTATACCACAGTGGTAATACACAAGTTATGGTAATTGCTATTAATATAATTATTAATATAATATCTGCAATTTTGGAAGATATAGATCTATTTCTGATCATATAATAATCCCCCCTGCCTTATTAAAAAATTCGATAGTTTGTGAATCGATAAGCTAAAAAGTAAGAAAGGCTAATTAATATAAAACCAACAACAGATTTAAGTAGCCCAACTGCGGTAGCCAACTCATATTGTAGATTTAATAGCCCCGCACGATATACCCACGTGTCGATAATATCACCGGTAGAGTAAACCAGTGGATTATATAAGTTGAAAATTTGATCAAATCCAGCATTTAATACATTCCCTAAGCTTAATACACCTAAAAGTATTGCAGTTATTCGAATCCCCGGAAGTGTCACATGCCAAAGCATTCTTAAGCGCGATGCTCCATCAATACCAGCAGCCTCATATAAGGTTGGATTAATACCTGTTAAAGCCGCTAAATATATGATGGCATTAAACCCGAACTCCTTCCATACATCACTACCAACGACTAGAAACGGGAATAAATCTGCTCTACCAAAAAATAAAATTGGCTCGATTCCAAATACACCTAATAGCTGGTTAATTGGACCAGCAAATGCAAAAATGTCTAACAGAACACCACCTAAGATAACCCAGGAAAGAAAGTGTGGTAAGTACACAATCGTTTGAATAGACCTTTTTAACCCCATATGCCGAATTTCATTTAACATCAACGCAAATACCAATGGAACAGCTAGGTTACCAATAATTTTCATTACGGCTATAAAAATTGTATTATAAAATACACTCCATGTATCGCTTAGGGAGAACATATATTTAAATGTCTCTAACCCTACAAACTCGGAACCAAAAAGCCCTTTTCCAGGGTTAAAATCCTGAAAAGCAATTATAATTCCTATCATTGGCACGATGCTAAAGAAAAGTAGCCATATTAGACCCGGGATCAGCATAATATAATAATGTTTCGAAAAACCCTTTGTTTTCATATATTCAACTCCTTAAACACTGTATTAAAACCAGTTAATTAGAGTTACCTAGTTGATCAATACCAATGTCAAATAAACGCTACTAAGGTAAGAAATATACTTAGTAATTCAATCATTTTACAGTTTCTACAACCTCCTCTGTCATCTCATCTCCACCTTGTTTTTTCCACTTCTCTACAAATTCGTCAAAAGACTCCAACGGCTCTGCACCCATAATAATTTTTAAAAACGTCTCATCTTCCAGTTTCTGCAAGTTCACCCAACGACTTTCCATTGTTTCTGTTTGTGAGTAAATTAAGCTTTCAACACCTTTTATTTCAGTATCAACTAAAGGTGCAGTGCCAACTAATGCTGAATATGCACGCATAAAACTATTTGCTTCAATGTCCCAGTATTGAATATCCGTATCATCATATGGTTCTAATTTTGTATCAAAGATTGTATCAACATCTGTCTTAAGCAATTTATACGCTGGCATGTCATAAAAATCGTCAGGTTCCTTTGTTCCTGCCAAAACTTCACGTAATGCGACTGTTGTTACTTCCATTTCATCGGCAGGGGCATACACAAGTCTTAATGGATAATGGCCAGGACCTCCACCACCTTCCCACTGATCATGTTCATGTTCATGAGCAAACAGGTTATTCAACATCTTCACGACAGCTTCTGGGTGCTCGTAATCCTTGCTGACGACGACATATTCATTTGTAGGTGTCATTAGATGAGGCGTATAATCACCATTGTCATCTAAAGGTACTGCATAAGATTGCCAATTTGCTTCTGGATTTTCTTTAACAGCATCTACAATTCCATCATATGGCATCCAGAACGGACCAAAAAACATACCTGTCTCACCAGAAATTACAGACTCCCTAGGATTTTCACGTACGCCTGTTTCTTTATCAATTAAACCTTCATCATACATATCTCTTAAAAACCCTAATGCTTCTTTTGTTTCTGGAAGAAGAGATCCATATACTGGTTCTCCATCATCATCTTCTAGCCAATAGCCAGGGTAAGCATGAAATGCAGAGAATATTCCATCAAACCCGTATAAGTTGTTTGAAGATTCAATAAAATTTGCATTTATTTTATTATTAGTTCCCGGTCCTGCTAAACCTATCGTGTCATCCTCTCCAGTTTCATTAGGATCATCTTCCGTAAATGCCCTTGCAACCTCTTTTAGATCTTCAACCGTTTTAGGTACTTCAAGACCAAGATTATCAAGCCAATCTTGTCTTATCCATAGATTGTGTATACCATCTGCTCCAGATTGAGCATTTGGAATAGCCATCAGTTTGCCATCAAATGTTGCGTTATCTATAGCTATACCATCTGTACTATCAATCACTTCTCTAATTTCATCTGATATATAAGTATCATAAATTTCCGTTAAATCAGCAATTTGGTCTGCTTCCACCATTTGGCGAAGTTCAACAGGCCCAACAACCAGTGCATCAGGTAAATCATTACTAGCAATCGCCATACTTATCTTTTGGTCCATATTGCTTGGAGATGCCGTAAAGTAATGCTCTACGTCAATATTCAAATTTTCTTTGACATTATTAACATACTTATTATTTAGTGGCGTCTCTCCTGGTAATAAACTTGTGTCAGATGGATCCACTTCAGCTCCAATTGCGATCGTAATTGGTTCTTCATACTTTCCAAAGGGATCCATGTCACCTGTTTCGACTTTGGACTCATTTCCATCATTACTATTTTCATTCGTATCCGAGCATGCTACCAATAATAAAATTAGACCCAAAATTATAATGCTTAGAAACTTTGACTTCATAAACCTTTTATCCCCTTTCGAAATGTTTTGATTACAATATTATTTTAACAGCCATCTGAATGCGCTCACAATAGGTTGAATGTTCTCATTATTTAGGGGGTAAATGTTTGATTCATTACCACAAGTACACTATTTAAAATCTTTGCACAACAAATATCTACCATGGTATATAACCAATTATGCCCTTTTTCTTTCACGAAAAAGTCGAGATTATTAATTTTATCGAAGAAATATTGCGATGTTGTTAGAATTAAGTTATTAACATGTCATATTCATTTCTTCCAACTTTTCATAACAAGTGGAATTCCTGTTCAATCGCTAAGGCATTATCAACCACACAAGATGAATAGGAATAAATATCACCACTTTCCTTAAACCAAAACCGGACATAATCATTGATCAATTTCCAATCGCTTTTTAAAATCCATTTACGATTTCAGCAACTTCTTCCGTTATTTGATCTCCACCTTGTTTTTTCCAATCCTCAACAAATTTATCAAAGGTGTCTAGAGGTTCGGCACCCATAATAATTTTCAAAAATGTTTCATCCTCTAGTTTCTGTAAGTTGACCCAACGATTTTCCATTGTTTCTGTTTGTGAATATATAAGACTTTCTACACCTTTTATGTCTACATCTACCAATGGCGCTCCACCAACTAATACTGAATATGAACGCCCGAAACTACTTGAATCAAAATCCCAATGTTCGATAGACATATCATCATAGGGTTCTAATTTCGTTTCAAAAATCGTATCTACATCATTTTTAAGCAATGTGTATACCGGATCTCCATAAAAGTCTTCAGGCTTTTTTGTACCTGATAATACTTCACGTAGCGCATTAGCGGATACTTCTATGTTATCTAAAGGCGAGTGCACCACTCTTAAAGGATAATGACCTACTTCTCCTCCACCTTCCATATTTACCATTTCATCTTCATAGGCAAAATAATTATTCATCATTTTCATAATAGCCTCTGGATGCTCGTAATCCTTTCTTACTACTGCAAATTCACTTGTAGGTGACATTAAGTGAGGAGAATAGTCACCATTAGCATCTAAAGGTACAGCATAAGACTGCCAATTTGCCTCTGGATCCTCTTCTAATACATCTGCTAGATTATACCCCATCCACCAAGGGCCGAAATACATCCCTGTTTTACCAGCAACAATAGGTTCAATAGGATCTTCACGCACCCCCATTTCTTTATCAATTAATTCTTCTACATACATATCCCTTAAGAACCCTAATGTTTCTCTTGTTTCAGGAAGAATGGACCCATATACTGGTTCTCCATCATCACCTTCAAGCCAGTACCCGGGATAAGCATGAAATGCAGAGAATATTCCATCAAAACCATACGTATTATTAGCAGATTCCAGGAAATTAGCATGAATCTTTCCATTGGATCCTGGTCCCGCTAAACCAATTGTATCGTTTTCACCATTATCATCTGGATCATCTTCGGTAAACGCTCTTGCAACTTCTTTTAATTCTTCAACCGTTTGTGGTACTTCAAGACCAAGGTTATCGAGCCAGTCCTGTCTAATCCATAAATTGTGAACACCATCAGCACCAGTTAAGGAATTGGGAATTGCCATAAGTTTACCGTTAAACATTGCATAATCTAGTGCTCCGCTCTCTTTAATTATTTCCTTTATTTCATCCGATGCATAATTTTCATAAACCTCCGTTAAATCGACAATTTGATCAAATTCAACCATTTGACGTAATTCAACAGGACCAACTGTCATCGCGTCTGGTAAATCATTACTCGAAATTGCTAAACTTTTCTTTTGGTCTATATTACTTGGAGAAGCCGTAAAATAATGTTCTACGTTAATGTTCAAATTCTCCTTAACATGATTAACAAACTTATTATCTAACGGTGTCTCTCCCTCTTCTAAACTTGTATCAGACGGATCCACCTCAGCTCCAATTGCAATCGTAATAGGTTCTTCATACTTTCCAAAGGGATCCATGTCACCTGTTTCGACTTTGGATTCATCTCCATCATTACTATTATCATTCATATCTGAGCATGCTACCAATAATAAAATCAGACTTAAAAACGTAATGCTTAGAAACTTTGATTTCATAACCTTTTTATCCCCTTTCGAAATATTTTAATTACAACATTATTTTAACAGCCAATTGAATGCGCTTACAATAGGTTGAATGTTCCCAATATTTAGGGGATAAATGTTTGATTTATTATCGTAAGATGATTATCTTTTTTCTGATCTAACAAATAACCATCATATAATCCAACATTTACATCCCCTAAATTAACACGGTCTTATATATACAAATACCCCTCTTACCAATCTGAGGGGCTAGTTGTATATGTAAAATAGCTTAGTTTGAAAATGGCTGAAGATAATAATATGATGGCTGTTCCATATCGTCTAATATAGATGACTGATTATGTTTGGTGTCTTTAATATCGTTATTTTCCCATGCAATAGCGACCAAATTAGACCACTAGTTAAAATAGATGTAAGTTTTAATTTAACATCTTGGTATCACTTTCCTACATCACTTTTAAACGTCAATGTTTTTTAATTATTTCTAAATAGCTTTTTTCTTACAAGTTTAACAAATCCTCACCATCGACCCAGCGGTTTATAATTTTTTATATCTTTCCCTATACTGACTTGGAAGATATCCTGTTTGACTCCTGAACACTTTTCTAAAGTAAGTCACATCCAAATAACCTACTTTCTCAGCAATTATCGCTATTTTTTCTGTTGTATAGATTAAATAATTCATTGCCTCCTTCATTCTAGCTATTCTAAGATATTGATTAAATGTTTCCCCAACTACTTGCTTAAAGCAAATGCTAAAATAACTCCTACTCATATGAACCTTTTTGGAAATATCGGTAGCAGTTATATCTGACGATAAATTTTCACCGATGTGATAAATTGCTTCCATAATACTTTGATTGGTTTCTTTGGAAACAGATCGATGAGTTACGGAGTCATATATGATTTCTTTAGTATCCCAGAACCAGTCTTCGATATCCTGCCAGGTTGCAAAAGACTCTGGCAAATTCATTATGTTTGGCATTACCGTTGAGTGTAATCGGTTACACTCAGTCAATGTTATAATAAGTAATTCATTTATTTTATGTCTTGTTAAGCGTAATTTCTTTAATTCTTTTAACATCTTTTCTAATACTTGGTGATCAAAGACCCACTCTAATGATTTTAATTGGACTTTTATCTGGTCGATTTTACCTTGATCCTTAAGAGGTTTCGAGAGTACCACATCCTCTAAATGGATAGAGGTAACTTTTTCATCTTTCTTGATTTCGTAAAAATAGAGACGTTCTCTATATCCTTGTATGAATTTTTTGATGTCGTTTAGTTGCCAATTTGTATTGTTTTCTATTTTAATCAATAGCAAGAGTTCCGCGTCACTTGCCTGATCACGTAACAATTGTTTTATTTCTAAAAATTTATCCGAATTATCTGTAATCATTAAAGCTGCTTCCAAACCAATATACATCCAGTTATTTTCATGGATAATATTTTTCAAATCTTTCATAAACCCTTCAATGGAAATATCAGATAAAAGAATGGCTCCGTTTATGATGTCTGTTTCTGAAATTGTATTTGAAAAGGGCTTCTTCTCATTATTTAAAATACTTTCATGTATTCTATCAAGTGTTTTATCCATATTTTCACTATCTAACTCTACTTTTGCGATATAATCAATTGCCCCTAATCGCATGGCTTTTTGTATATATTCAAAATCTCGGTGTAACGATAAAACAACAATAAAAATAGAAGGGTATAACTCTTTCACCCTTTTAATTAATTCAATTCCTGACATAATTGGCATAGCTAAATCAGTAATAATTAAATTAACCTCATTATTCTCTAAAAACTCTAATGCTTTTTCACCATTCTTTGCATCCCCTACAATATTCATATTAAATTTATTCCAATCAAATGAAGTAATTAAACTTTTTCTAACAAGCTTATCGTCTTCAACTAGTAGTACCTTAATCATAAAATCACCTTATTATTGGTATTTTTATAATGACACTTGTTCCTCTTTCTAATTTACTGCGTATCTCTATACTTGCACGATCATCATAAGTATGCTCTAAAATTCTTTTCACATAATTTAAACCAATTCCCATGCCATTCTTTTTATGATCAATAGATGTTTCATTTAAAAGATTATGAATATTTTCTTTTGTAATACCACGTCCATTATCACATACTTTTAAAGTAATTCTGTCTAGGTCATAATGAACTTTGATATGAATCTCACCATCATCGACCATTCCGTGATAGATGGAATTCTCTACTAATGGCTGCAATATAAATCGTGGAACAGAAGTTTGAAGTAATTCCACTGGAATCTGATTATCAATAACATATTTAAAGTCATAACGAATCTGTTGTAATTGCAAATATTGTTTCAATGAATTTAATTCTTCTTCCAGAGTAGACAATTCTCCTAATTTACCCATATTATAATAAAGAAGTTTATTCAGTGATGTTAGTAAATGTTTTAGCTCTTTTTTATCTCCCAAAACTGCTAACCATCTTGCAGTATCAAGTGTGTTCATAAGAAAATGTGGATTAATTTGATGTACTAATTTTTCCACTTCTAAATCAGCTCGTTTTTTTTCTTTTCTTTCTATTTCTTTAATTAAATGAACTATTTGCCTTTTCATTTTTCGAAACTGTTTAATGAGATCAACAAACTCCGGAATTTTAGTTTTAACAACTTTTGAGTGAAAATTATTGTTTCTCATTAATTTTATTTCATTATTAAATTGATTTAAAGGTTTATAAAATGTTCTCCATAATAGTAGCCCAACTATTGAACTTACTAATACAAACAGGATAGCAATATATACCATTGATGCCATCCACTGATTTACCTCCTTCTTATACTGTGATATTGGAATAAGGGCTACGATACTCCAACCCCTTTCAGTCATTTCTTCAAACCAATAATGGCCATCAACTGACTCTATGCCTTTTTGATCACCGGCTGGAAATTTAGTGTGTGTGGGAAATTGACTATTATCACTGTATGTAATTTCCCTTTTATCGTCTAATATTAAATAATGAATTTGATTGACACTATCCATCGGCAACTGAAATAAACCATCTGTCAAATCTAAATTTGATTCCAAATACAAATAAATATTATCATTCGGATTTACATCAAACTTTCGAACTGTAGATAATACATAATTATTGGTATATCTTTTCATACTTACATGTGGCCCAAAATTATCTAACTTGTACCCTTTAATTAATAATGGTTGATTTCGGAGTTTAAAATCCTCCTTTACACCCTCGCTATTAAACATATATTTACTTTCATCTTCGTTATACAAAAGTGATAACTCTATACTTGGATTGCTAAATGTAATAAGATTAAGTTCTTTTTTTATATCATTATAATTTTTAAGGCGTTCATAAGATTCCTCCAATTCTAAATACAGGTTCAACTTAAAATTGATATCTTCTGAAAAGACAATTTGTTGGGAAACATAATTGAGATCATCTATTTTATTTTCTAAAGATAAACGAATTTGATGTAGATTATTGTTTAATGTGTCATGTAATTTATTTGTTAGTATGTTTGACATGGATAGATAAGAAAATATCATAGAAAACAATAAGGGGGCAAAGGTGCTTAATGCAAAAACTAGAGCTATTCTACTTTTCAGGCTTAATGATTCGAAAGAGTGTATTACGTTGGCCATTTTTCCTTTCCGCATAATATCAGCCCCTTAATGTATCCGCTTTCAAATTAATGGTATTCTTTCTTTGTCTTTTCAATTATACCTAATGTGATTTTTTAGGCAATCCTTAAAAAAGTAACCGCTTATGGGATAACGATAGCGGATTACTGATCTATCTTCAAATTCTCTAATAATGGTGAGTTGAAACAGAGTCGATAGGATTCAATTAATATTTGATCAATTCAAAAACGTAGAAGTCATTCTACCGTTAAAAGAACACATAATTTTATCGAAATGAAATGTTCTAACTTAATTTCGAAGGACACCATAAAATTGAGTCTATTATAAAGAGTATTTTGAACAAAGAAAGACATTTTCGAGTTAATTGGATTTACTCAAAAACATCTTTTCTCTTTTTCTATATTAACTTTTTATACATTGACAATATTCACTTTGAATCCCCTACAGTTCAATTGTAAGATCTGAAACTGTTTGCTCTGGCGTAATTGTGGCGCCTGCCACTGCCGTTGTCCACTCGCCACTTGAGGTGGACTGAATGGACGGGATATTTACAAACTGGATGTGGTATGGTTTGTTTTTAATATCGGTTTGTATGTCGATCGTTTGTCCGGATCGTGCGGCTGTGATGGTGCCTGCGGTTTTGCCGTCTAGATCGTTCACGGTGGCGGATGCGTTTTGGCCATCTTCAAGCTCATAGATTTGGAATGTGACATCGTCCATATAGTCATAGTCAGGTCGTGAATCGTTGGCACCGACGGGTAGAATCGTGTTTGGTTTGACGAAAAGTGGGAGACTCATATAATCATAGTACTCCTTAAACCATGTGCCACCTTCTACAACATCACCTGAGATCAGATGTGTCCATGTGCCTTTAGGTAGATAATATGTCGCTAAACCTGATTCATTAAATATTGGTGCGACAAGTACGGCATCACCTAACATATACTGGCGGTCGAGCACCTCACTTGTTGGGTCTTCAGGAAACTCCAGGATCATCGCCCGCATAACCGGTACACCTGTCTGATTGTTGTTAATTGCGGCGTTGAATAAATACGGCATGAGGCGATTTTTTAAGTTGGTAAAATGTCTGGTCACGTCAACGGCTTCTTCATCAAATAACCATGGGACTCGGTAAGAAGAACTGCCGTGGAATCGGCTGTGACTCGATAACAGTCCGAAAGCTGTCCAGCGTTTAAACACATCTGGTGTTGCCGTACTTTCAAAACCACCAATGTCATGGCTCCAGTAACCAAAGCCAGACAATGTTAAGGATAAGCCCCCACGCAAGCTCTCTGCCATCGCTTCATATGTTGAGTCGCAATCGCCGCCCCAATGCACAGGGAATTTTTGTCCGCCGGCTGTTGAAGAACGGGCAAATAAGACAGCTTCATTGTCACCCTTTTCTTCCTTCAGGAGATCAAAGACCACTTGGTTAAATAAATAAGCATAGTAATTATGCATCTTTTGTGGGTCCGAGCCATCGAAATAAGTCACATCTGTTGGGATGCGCTCACCGAAATCTGTTTTAAAGGAGTCGACTCCCATATCCATGAGAACTCTTAACTTATCGTTATACCACGCACAAGCGTCTGGGTTTGTGAAATCAACTATGCCCATGCCGGCTTGCCAGAGATCCCATTGCCAAACGTCACCATTCGGCTTTTTAATTAAAAAGCCTTGTTCTGCCGCTTCATCAAACAGTTTTGATTTTTGTGCGATATATGGATTGATCCAAACACATATGTTGAGACCTTTGGCTTTTAAGCGCTCCAACATCCCTTGCGGATCGGGGAAGTTATCTTTATCCCATTCGAAATTACACCATTCAAATTCTTTCATCCAAAAACAGTCGAAATGGAATACTGATAACGGAATACCGCGTTCCTCCATGCCATCAACGAAGTGGTTGACTGTCTCTTCGTTATAATCCGTTGTAAATGATGTCGTGAGCCATAGACCAAAGGACCAAGCTGGCGGTAGAGCTGGCGTGCCTGTTAAATCTGTGTAACGACGAATCACATCTTTCGGTGTTGGGCCATTGATAATATAGTAATCCAAATATTCACCAGCCACACTAAACTGTGATTTTGAGACAGATTCTGAACCAATTTCAAAATTGACTTCTTCTGGATGATTAACAAACACGCCATATCCTTTACTACTTAAATAAAAAGGCACATTTTTATAAGACTGTTCGGAGCTTGTTCCGCCGTCTTTATTCCATATATCAACGGTTTGACCGTTTTTTACGAAGGGGGTAAAACGTTCACCCAGTCCGTAAATGTTTTCACCGACGTCTAAATTCAGTTGGGCTCTCATGTATGTTTTGTCATTGGGACCTTCAATCCAAGCGAGTCCTTTGGCGTCACCTGCATTGATTTTTGTTTCACCATTATAAAAATTC
>Ga0209487_1000759_pt1 | contig 28584 bp, 26 predicted proteins | sample Poulit2012_FD_187524 | JGI IMG/M metagenome (GOLD analysis project Ga0209487, IMG submission 187524) | Agricultural soil microbial communities from Georgia to study Nitrogen management - Poultry litter 2012 (SPAdes) (version 2) | ecosystem: Environmental > Terrestrial > Soil > Agricultural land...
GATCGCCCCGCACCACCCCGGCGACACCGAGGACACCGAGAACGTCGAGGACGTCGACGACGACCAGGCCGAGCGGGTCGCCGCGCAAAACCTCGCCGACCAGGTGTTCTCCGACCTGGCCGAGGTCACCAACTCCATCACCACCGCACACCTGGCCACCGGATGGCACACCCCCGCCGAAACCCGCCGCGCGGTCCGCGCGGTGCTGCTCACCCACCCGGCCACCGCACGCCGGGCCCGCTACCGGGCCCGACTCCAGCACCACCTGGCCACCGCCGCCTGACCCACACGAAGTGAGCCCGCCCGGGCTGCGACCCCGGACGGGCTCTGTACATCCACCCATAGGAGAGATGAAATGCACGCACGTGATCGTATCGGCCGACTGACCTCTGTCCCGACGGTGCGTGACTGCCCCAGCATCGGATGCCCCTGGCAGATCGTGACCGACTCCGCCGTGCTGGCCGAGATGGAGCAGGCCACCCACCGCATGTCCGAACACGCCACCCTGCCCGAGAGGGTCCAGGTTCACCACCTGGTGGCCGCCTACCGGCAAATCCTCGGCACGCTGCCCGCACGCCTGCTGGTCCTGATGGTCCAACAGGTCATGGACGCCCCGGCCACCACACCCGTCGAGGTGGTGAGTGCGGCATGACCGCGTTGGTGATCACCCGTATGGCCCCGCCGCTGTGTTGCGGGAGCCGCATGGATTGGGACGTGTTCCGAGCCCTATACGTATGCGGCACCTGCGGGGCAACCCGATGAGCGCCGCGCTGATCACCCTGACCGGGCTCGCCCTGGTCGTCGCACTGCCTGTGCTCCTGGTCCACCTGGCCGGCACCACCGTGCACTACACCCACCGCACCCCTACCCGACGTGCCCTGGAGGAGGGCTGAACGATGATGGACACCACCAACACCGTCTCGGGGCCGCGTACACGGCCCCTGCTCATCGCCGCGACCATCCCCTCTACCCTGTCGCTGGCCTGGACCGCCTGGTCAGTGGCGGACATGATCCCCGCACCCTGGCCGGTGGCCCTGGCCGCCGGTATCGCGCTGGACATCATGCTCGTGGCTGCCATCGCGATCGCCTGGACCAGCCCGGCGGCCGCCCGCTCCGCCCAGGCGGTGTCCTGGGTGATCGCGGCTCTGGCCACGGCTGCAATCGCGGTCCACTCCTGGCAGATCACCCCAGCCCTGGTGCTACTGGCACCGCTGCCGCTGGTGGCCAAGGCGCTGTGGGGGTTGGCGCTGTCAGCCAAGGGCGCCCAGGACGAGGCCGCCCGTACCGCAGCTGAGGAACAGCAGCGCACTGAGGAGCAACAGCGCGCCGAGGCCGAACGCAAAGCGGCTCGGATGTCGACGGACCTGACCGAGGAACAGCAGGCCGAGCTGGCCGAGCTGGACCGTAGGCGCGCCTACGTCGAGTCCAGGTCCTCCAGGGAATTGGCTCTGGCTGAGGCCGAGGCCCAGGCCGCTCAGCAGGAGCGTCTGGCCCAGATCCGTCGTGATGCCGAGCAGCAGATGGCCACCGACGAGGCCACCGCCCAGATCCACGTGCGCCGCGCTGAGTTGGCCCAGAAGATCCGGCTGGCCGCCCCGGTGCACACCGCCACCCAGATCGGCACCGGTCCGCAGGTGCCCGACGACGCCTCCGGCATCACCGACACCAACCTGCACGGGCCCACCTCGGTGGCGGGGTTCGGTGCGATGTTTGCCAACCAGGGGGGCGCTCCCCCTGCCCCCCCTGTTGACCAGCAGGTGCCCCCCCACACCCCGGGGAGCGCCCCCCGTGGTGCCTCCCCCGCCGAGGGGGCTCTGAGTGGTCCGCAACGGCTGCTGGACTACGTGACCCAGGCCGGGGCCGAGGCCACCGTCAAGGGCGCCGCACGCCAGATGGGTGTGCACCCGCGCACCATCCGCCGGTACCGCGAACGCCTGGCCGAGGCCGGACACGACGTGTCCGCTCTGGGCACCGACCTGCCCCGGCAGTAACCCCACCCCCTGCCTGGGGGCACCCGCACTGACCTGCGTGTGCCCCCTCTTTGCCCGCGTCGGCGGGTGAGGGTGACCCCTGGCCCGTCCTGCCGGGGGTCGCCTCCACCACTCCGAACGTGCGGGTGCGATGAGACGCCGATGCCGCCGAGGCAGACCTCGGGTGAGTCGGTGCCGTCAGACGCCCACCGTGTCCCTGCCCACCCCATGACCAGAACGGAGCACGTATCGACCCACCCACCACACCGCGTTGCCGTGCCCCGCCTGGTGTGGGGCTGACCAGGGCCGCCACCCCGAACGGGTGGCGGCCCCGACCTTGGAGGCCCACGTTGACCCGTTTCTACGACCCGACCGGGATTCGCTATGGGGTGCCGACCTGGCCCTGGGGCATGGCCCCGGCCGGGTTGGCCACCCGCACCCAGCTGCGTGAGCGCGGGCTCCGCCCCGGTGGCCAGGAGCCTGCCGGCCAGATCCGGTGGTGCACCCGTTCTGGGCGGGTGCGTATCGCCCACCTGTACTACACCCACCTGGCGCTGCCGGTACGGCCCATGACTCCGGCCCGGGAACGGGCCCTGGCCCGGGCCATGCTGGCCCGCCACACCTGCACCACCTGCAACGAGCTGCACCCCTACTGCCTGCCTACCTCGCTGGGTGGCACGTGCCCACCCGGTACCGGCTGCGCCATCGCCGCGATGGCCGCCTGAACCAACCCTTGAGGAGAGACCTGATGTTTCGCACCTTCATCGACCTGGCCCTGCTCGCGGCCGCCGCGACCCTGGTCATCGTCGGCATCGTGGCCTACCCGACCATCCCCGCCGGTGTGCTGGCCGGCCTCATCGCAACCGCCGCGCTGCTGTTGGCCCCCGTGGGCACCCGCGAGGTGACCGCCTGATGACACTGCTGCCCCTGCTCACCGGAACCACCTGCCTGGCCCTTGCCACGACGGCCACCGGCCTGGTCTGGGCCGCCGTCCGGCTGGCCTACACCCCCCGAACCAAGGAGAACTGACATGTCCGCGAAGCCTGTCTCCACCCCGGTCCTGGCCATCATCGCCGGGTCCGCCCTGATCATCACCGTCGCCGCGCTGTTCGGCGCCGGCGAGATCACGATCATCGTGCTCATCCTCATTGCCCTGGCCGCCATCGGCACCCTGCTCTACCTGGGCAAGTGACCTTCTCTCCCTCACCTGTTCCACGGGGCCCGCGCACGGTGCGCGGGCCCCGCGCTCGTGAAAGGACACCGCGTGTTCTTCTTCCTTGCTACCTGCATGTTCGTCGGCGCCTACTACCTCGACAAGAAGCTCCAGATGAAGTTCTGGGGCGGCCTGGTGCCGCTCCTGGTCGGCCTGGCCGGGTCGATGCTGCTGTACAGGTCCCCGGCCTCGATCACCATCCTGGGCTGGCTCAACAACTGGCCGGTCGGCCCGCTCGCCTCCTGGCTGGGCGGCCTGGTGGGCGAGCCCCTGCCCGTGGCCGTCGTCTACGGGGTGCTGTGCATCGGCGGCGCCATCGTGACCGGGTTCGACCTGTGGAAGAACCACAAATACAACCCCGCCGCGATCACCGCGCTCCTGATCACCCCCATCGCCGCGCACGGCGCCGGCGACGGGTGGCTGCCGCAGATGATCGACATGCTCCACACCTGGGGCGCCGGTGCTGTCGCCGGGGTCGTGGGCGGAACGGTCGGCAGCTGACCGCCCGCCGCCCTTTAAACCCCGGGTCCAGGGGTCGCTCCGCGCGGCGGCCCCTACCTCGGTACCTTTCCTGACCTGCGAGGAGCACAACCATGTCCACGCCCACCACCCGTCACCTGCGCCCCGTCCCCGACGACCCCGCCGACGTGCCCACCGGCCTGATGTGGGAGGCCAGTGAGACAGAGAACGCCCGCTACACCCACCTCGCCGAAGAACTGCGCACCGCCGCCTCCGACGACGACGGCCAGGAGGCGCCCGCCGGCGAGCCGCTGCCCCCGCTCCAGGGCCGCGTCTACGACTCCCCGGAGAACGACAGTGGCGCCCTGACCCCGGCCAAGGCGAACCTGGCCGACGTCAACGACAAACTCAAGGCCGCCCTGGAAGCGGGCAACACCTACGCCCTGCTGGCCTGGAACCGCAAGTGGGAGGTGTCCATGGACTACGTCATGGACCCTGCCCTGCGCCAGCAGATGCTGGACGCGGCTGAAGAGGACCTGGACAACAAGATCGCCGACGCGGAGAAGGCGGTCCGCCGCTCGAACAGGCCCGAGGACACCGCCCGCGCCAACAAGAAGCTCAAGCGCCTGGAGCGCCGCGAGATCAGCGAGCTGGAGGTCGACGCTCGGGTGCTGCGTGCCCGCACCATCCGACTGGCGACCCGGTGCGCGATCCCGGCCGGGGTCATCGTCGGCCCCGTGCTGCTGGCCGCATCCGGCATGTGGTGGGGGTTGCTGGCCTGGCCGGCTGCCTGGGGATGGCTGGCCCTGCAGGGACGTGCCATGGCACGGGCCGAGTCCACCACCACCGCCACCGTCACACCGGTCGACAACACGGCCGTGACCGGCGCGCCCGCCCCGGTGTCTGGCTCGCAGCCGTCAGGGCACAACCCTGCCAGGGTGCTGGGTGCGACCACGGCCGAGACCGAGGTCATCCAGCGCCTGGACCCTGCCTACTGGGCCACGAACGCTAAGAAACGCGGTCTGGACGGCCTGGAACCAGACACCCCGACCCTGGGCGTGACCGGGATCTCGGTGCAGATGGGACTGGGGGGTAGGTGGACCACCGCCGCACTGCGCGCCAAGTCCGACAACCTCAAGGCCATGCTTGCCGTTCCCGAGGGGGCCGGGGTGCAGGTCATGCCCGGACAGACCGGTGATGTGGCGGTGGTGCGTATCCGCACCCGCACCCCCGACACCGATGTGTCCTGGAACCCCGACCGGGCCGGGGTCGGCGTGGTGCCCGAGACCGGGCGGGTGGTGGACCTGGACGCCTACGGCCACCGCGTGGTCGCCGGGGTCACCGGGGCGGGCAAGTCGACGGCGATGCGCCCCTGGATGGCGTCAGTGGTCCTCAACCCCAAGGCGGCACTGGTGTTTGTCGACCCCAAGGGCCAGGAAGCGGGCCTGTGGGAGCACTGTGCCCGCACCGTCAAGGGGGCAGGTCCAGGCGGCCCTGACCGCATGTACCAACTCATCGACGAGGTCGTTGCGGAACTGCAGTGGCGTCAGGAGACCGCCGAGGGCACCGACTGGGTCCCCACCGAGGAACACCCCGAACTGGTGCTGGTCATCGACGAGGGCGCCGCCCTGGTGCGCATGTCCAAGGAGAAGGCCTACCGCGACATCCTGATGAAGGTCGAGTACATCGCCTCACAGGGCCGCGCGGGCAAGGTCTGGCTCCACTGGGCCACCCAGTACCCGACCAAGGAAGGAGGCATCCCCGCCCAGGTGGCGGAGAACATCGTCGCCCGCCTGGCCCTGCACACCGCCACCCCGCAGGCCGACCGGGTGGTGTTCGACGAGCAGGCCACCGCTACCGGGTGGACACCCTCGGAGCTGGACCTGCCCGGGTGGGGGATGCTGCGCACCGGCCCCAGGGATGTGCCCGAGCACATCCAGCTCTGGTACATGAACGACGACCACGTCCAGGCCCTGCCCGAGCGCACCCCGTGGAACCGCCCCGAACCCGAACCGGACGGCGACGACGATGACGGTGATGAGGGGGGCGGAAACTGGATTGGTGCCCAGGGGGCGGTCATGGACACACTCCGCCAACACGGACCACGCACCCTGACCCAACTGGGCAGCCAGTTGGACTTCTCCAGGTCGATGATCGACCGCGCACTCAAGGAACTCTCGGCCGCCGGGAGGGTCGAAAAGGCGGGTGGCTACGGGGCCGCCTGGCGAGCACTGTGAGTGACCACCAGGGGCACCGCGAGGGGCAATGTCCACTTGTCCACCCGACAGGACCCCCTCCCCCCATCGCACACAGCGACCAGCACAAACACCATCGGGCTCGGCGGGGACGTCCACCCGGTGGACAAGTAGACATTGGCCACGTAATCGCAGGTCAACGCGGTGGAATTTGGTGGACATCGGCGGTGGACATCCGGGGGGAAATCCACTGCCGATGTCCACCCGGGTGGACATTACCCACCGTCACATTCTGGGGTGGTCGACAGGTACGGCCACCCCCTCTTTTGCTGCGTGTCCCGGGCGATGGCCCGGTGCGCCCTGAAGTGTTCAGGGCGCACCGGGGGACCGACCGGTCCAACAGCACAACCCACAGGAGACCCTCATGGCGACCGTGACGATCTACTACAAAAACGGCTCCACCCAGACCATCAACAACGTCGACGACGACGCCACGATCCACTACGAGAACCTGCCGTTCTCCGACGGCGACGTGGAGCGCGTCGAAACCAAACTCTGACCCACCCCTGACCGAACATCCCGAACACAGAACCAGAGACGGAGTACGAACATGCGATTTACCCGTAAAGAGCGTGAGGCCCTGCGCAACCCCGAACTCGCCGCGCGGACACGCCGCGAGCTGGCCGACCTGGAGCACTCCATCGACCGGCAACGCCGCGCACGGGGTGGGCCGGACCGCCACGCCATAGCCGCCCTCGAGCATCGGCGGGAGCATCTCCTGGACCAGATCGATTACGCCGAGGTGCGGGGCAAGTACGCGAAGTGGCAGTAAGCGAACTGACGAGGACGAGCATGCACGTGCGGCCCACCCCCCCAGGGGTGGGCCGCACCTCTTTCCAGGAGCACCTTTGCCATGACCTCACCTGCGTCTACGTGCGCCAATCTCGACTGCGACCAGGAACCGACCAACAGGTTGCAGTACCAAGCGCCCGACGGAGAACACGTCTATCACCTGTGCGACCTGCACACCGACCGTGCTCACGACTGGCTGGCCGACCGGCCGAGCCTGGCGGTGACGGCGTTCTCCGAACGCCTGGCCACGGTGGTGCAGCCCGCCCTGTTCTGAGGAGAGGAACACCCATGCACACCCCGGCCGATCCCACCCACATGGTCGACACGTGGGTCCGCCTGCACAACCCAGACCGCCCCGACACACCCACCCTGGGTGTGCTCAGACAGTGCACCCCGATCCCCGGGCACCCGGGGCTGTGGTGGTGGGTGCTGCACACCCCCACCGGCCGCATGAGTGGCGGGCCGCATCTGCCCGCCACCCCCCTGAGGTCCGACCACCGTGCTGATGTGGCCAGAGCACGACGCCAACTCACCCGGCGCCTACGGGCAGACCGGGAAACCCTGGCCGGCCTGCTGGCTGGGGGTGACCCTGCCGGGGTCATGGCCAGGGTGGTCGCCGATCTGGAGTCCCTGCAGGCGTCCCTGCCCGCCTAACCCACCAGCAACGAGGGGTCCACCGCATCCGTGTTGCGGTGGACCCCCAAACGCCGCAGAGGAAGTCGCCCCTCCCTTCCCCGCATCCCCACGCCCCCGGGAAGCATCCGACGCGGCCGCAGGATCGACGCAGACGCCCGCGCACCCCCTCCCGGGGCAATTCCCCTCGGGGCTCCCTCCCGGCCCCCCAGGGGGCACACTGGGAGCCCGAAAAAGCGGACCCCCCGTGCACGTCTGGACGCAGCCCCCCCGGCCGAGCGCCGGGGGGGCTTTTTTGTGCCCATTGCCGCTTTCCGGCGTACTTGGTCCGCCCCCCGACGGAGGATGTCAAGTCACCGATCGGTCCTGCGCAGCCGACCGGCCGGGGCGCGGCGAGTGTGGGGGCGGGCCGAGGCGATCACCTGCCCGGCCACCAATCCCGGATGACCGTCGTCGTCGGCCACCTGGGTGTAGACCCCCACGGTGGACAGGGCGCGCCACCGGCCCCACCGCTGCAGGTCCCGGTCGGAGTGACCGGCCCGGTGCAGGGCCACCGCCGTCGATTTGCGCAGCGAGTGCGGGCTCAGGCGCCTGCCCAACGCCCGGTGGGTGGCCCGGCCCACCACGTCGGCCACCACCTGACGTGAGACGGCCGTCCCGGTCTGGGTGACCACCAACGGGTGGTCGGGGTCGGTGGGGTCGATCCCGGCCCGGTGCAGGATCTGGGTACGCCGGTCGAGCCATTCGTCGAGCGCATCACAGGTGGGCTGGTCCAGGTCGATGTGGTCGACCTGGCCGCCTTTGCCGCGCACCCGCAACAGGCACCCGTGCGGGCCCTCGCGCACGTCGTCCAGGCGCAGCCACCCGACCTCGCTGGCGCGTAGCCCCGACAGGGTGAGTAGGCGCAGGATGAGCGCGGTGCGGGGGTTGGTCAGGGTCTGGTCGGGGCCTCGTCGGTCGGCCAGGGCGAGCAGGGGTTGCAGGTCGATGCCGTCGACCCACCGGGTGGGGGTGTCGGGGGTGGCGTCCCCTCGGGGGATCAGGTCCGGGTGGGCCGGATTGGTGGCCACGTGTCCGGTCACCATCAGGCGCCGGTACAGCGCCGACAGGGTGGACAGGCGCCGGGCGATGGTGGTGCGGGACCTGCCGTGGTGGCGTTGGTGGGCCACGAATGCCTCGAGGTCGCCGACCTCCACCTCGGACAGGTCGGTGTGGCCCAGGTGGTCGCGCATCCAGGTGTGGAAGACGTCCAGGTCGCGGCGGTAGGCGGCCCGGGTGTGTTCCGAGCGCAGACCGGACAGCCATTTGGCGGCGGCGGCGGGCAGGTGGCCCCCGTGCAGGCAGAACCCGGCCAAGGCCGTGTCGGTGTCGGGGGTGGTGGTCTTGTCTGCCGGGGTGGTGATCGTGGTCGGGGTGAGAACGTGGTTCGACATACCCCTATCTTTGCATAGTTGGCATTATGCAAGGGGTAGGGTGGGGGTGTTCCGCCGGTTTTTCGCCCTCGACCCCAGGAGAGCCACCCATGGTCACCCTCGACACCACAGACGTTGCAGCCCGGGCCCGGGCTCTGGTCGGGCGCCCCGTCACCGTCTACACCCACAACCCCCAGTGGGGAACCGTGGTCACCTCGGGCCTTCTGGGGCACGTCCACCAGGACGTGTACCTGACGATGGCCCGGGACCGCACCGACCGGGGCCTGCCCCCCGAGCTGGTGCGGGTGATGCTGTCCACCGTGGAGGACGTGCACCCCGAGGCCGAGGGGGCAGTGCCCGCGCACCGGCTCCGGCCCGGCCACGTGCTGACCGCCGGCCCGTGGGCCGGTGCCCGGATCACCACCGTGCAGATGCCTACCGAGCTCGGCGCCGGTGTGGTGCGCCTGACCATCGGCGACCGGGTGGTGTGGGCCGATGCCAGCACCCCCATGACGTAGACACGGCGCGGCACCATAACTTTCCGCCACCAAACGATAACCGCGCATCCGCGTGGCCACCCTGGCGGGGCGGGTGTCTCCACTCTGGCGCCCCGGGCGCCCCTGCCCTGGTCACGCGAGTGTGCTGGCCCCCAACACACCAGACAATGCTCCCCAATACACCAGACAATGTTTCGCAGTGCACCAGACGACCGGAGGTGGGGTCGGGTGACCACCGGGGGAGGGTGCCGGGCGCCCCTCGGGGCTCCCTCCCGGCCCCCCCCAGGGGGCACACTGGGAGCCCGAAAAAGCGGCCCCCCCGTGCACGTCTGGACGCAGCCCCCCCGGCGCTCGGCCGGGGGGCTTTTTTGTGCCCACTCGCAGAGATACATGGGCGGATTGTTTGCACGCCCTGGTGTTTCCCCCTCGGCCCGGGGGTGCGGTCACCCGTCGTGAGGGGCTCGCCTGATGTGGGGATCGAGGTCGCTGACCAGCCCATTGCCGCTTTCCGGCCTATCTTGTCCGCCCCCCAGGTTGGGGGTCTCGTAGACCCCCCTGGGGGGTGCTATTAGACCCCCCTTCCGTCTCGTCGGGGGTCGGGTCCGCACCCTGCGTTCATTCGACGTGAGTTCGGGGGGCTGGGGGGCGGTCATCTCGCTCCATTCCGCAGGGCCAGAAGAGCCTTCAGCCTCCCATCAACCACTGTCTGGTGGGGCGGCTCCGCACCACCAGTTGGTGCGGAGCCGCTTTGGGTTCAGGGGTTGGGTGAGGGCATGTCCCGGAACCTTTGGTAGTGCAGCTGGTGGGACAGCTCCACGATGCCGCCGGCCGGACCCTCACGGTTCTTGGACACCACCAGGTCAACCTCCCCGGCACGCTCATGCTCGGGCTCACCCCGGTCGGGCCGGTGCACGATCAACACACCCCCGGAATCCTCCTCGATCGACCCGGAATCCTTCAGGTCGGAGGAGGTCGGCACCGGGTCGGTGCGGTTCTCGGGGCCACGGTTGATCTGGCACACCGGCATCACCGCGATGTCGTGGTCGCGGGCGATCTCCTTGAGCCCCCACACGAACTTGCTCACCTCCTGGGCTCGGTTTTCCACCCTCTGGGTGGAGGCCATCCTCCCGATGTGGTCGACGATGACCAGCTTGGGTGGGGTGCCCTTGCGTTCCAGCGAGCGGATACGGGCCCGGACCTTGCCGACCGTGCACGCCGACGGAGTGGAGATGTGCAGCGGGGCGGCCACGACCCGCTCACGGGCCTTGGTCAACTCCTCCCACTGGCGTTCGGTGAACGACTTGCGTTTGAACGCACTGTAGGGGACACGCCCTTCGGCGGCGTAGATGCGGTTGAGCATCATCATGCGGTCCATCTCCAGTGACACATACAGCACGGTGTGGCCCTGGACGATGGCGGCATGGCGGGCGAAGTCGGTGGCGCACACGCTCTTGCCCACCCCGGTACGGCCGGCGATCGTGGTCAGCTCCCCCGGGGTCAGGGACGGCATGACCTCGGCCAGGGCCGTGTACGGGGGCACCACCAGGTCAGCCGGGTTGTGCGGGGTGGACAGGTAGTCCCAATAGTCGCTGTCGTCACCGACCGCGATGGTGTCGTCGTCATCGCGTTCCTCGGGAAAAGCCGCCTTTTCCATGGTCTGTACGGACTGGCCTGCGATGTCGTCGAGGTCGCCCTCGGCTGTGGTGGCCAGCTGGGTGGCCCGTATCCCGGCGGCCGCGATCGCTCGTAGTCGGGCCTTGTCCGCGACGATCTTGGCGTAGTAGGTCGCGTTGGCCACGTTCGGGATGGACTCGGTCAAGGTGTGCAGGTACAGCGCACCACCCACCCTGGTGACCTGGCCACGCTTGGTCAGTTCGGCGTTGACCGCGATCGCGTCATGGGGTGCGCCCTGGTCGGACAGGGCACAGATCGCGTCGAAGATGAGCTGGTGGGCGGGGCGGTAGAAGTCGATATTGCGGACGAGTTCGACGATCCCGTCCACTGTGCGGGCATCTCCGCGTAGGGCTCCGCCCAGGACGGATTGTTCCGCGAAGATGTCGCAGGGGATGGGTTTGCCGGTGTCGGGGTCCAGCACCGGTGTGGGGATGGCTGTGTCGGTCATACTGAAGGTTCCATTCTGCTCATGGGTGGGTGCGGCGGGCCTGGTTGGTAGCCGAAGGGCCCGCCGCTTTTGTGTGTTTGGTGCCTCAGTGCGCGCCTGAAATGGCGGTGATGGTGGGGTGTGTGGCCAGGTCCGGGCGTTTTTGGGCGGCGTCTGAGCCGAGTGAGGTGTACAGGTCGACGATCTCCTCGGCGTCGGGGCCGCCGGCGTTCAGATCGATCCGGCATGCCTGGCATGGGGTGGGGGCACTGTGCCAGATGCACATTTTCTGCCCGGCGGTACTCCGAGAGGTGCCTGTACGGGCCTGTGATGCACGCTGAGCGCGCACGGCCTTGAGGTGGCGCCTCAGGTCCCGGCCTCCAAATCGAGCGACGTAGGCGTCGATCTGGCCGACCTTGGGGGTGCCGAGCCTGGTGTGCCGGTCGTCGACCTCGGTCTCGATCGCGTCGACGACGGCCTCTGCCTCCTCGGCGGTGGCGTCGGTGCGTGCCATGACGGTCTCGGCCGCGTCCGGGGTTTTTTTGGCCGTAGGCGTGTCGTCATCTTCTTCATCATCCCCCGGGTCCTGTGGAGCCGGTGAGGTGGTGCTGCCACCTGAAGAGGAAGAAGAAGAGGGAGGAGAGTAGGGGAGAGAAAGGGGGGGTGCGGGTTTGCGCTGGTCACCCTGCGAGTTCAGGTTAACTTCTTGACCTGGCAGGTTAACTTCTTGACCTGGCAGGTTAACTTCTTGACCTGGCAGGTTAACTTCTTGACCTGGCAGGCTTTCGGGGACAGCTTTCCGGTCCGCTTCGGTGGGGCGGTGGAGCGCGGACTCGTCCACGCTCGCGGGCTTCCACTTCGGGGCCTCGCCCCGGATGACATCGAGGGCGTCGAATACGTTGCGCTGGCAGCCGCACTCATGGCGGGGGTAGCGCCACACCGTCATCGTGATGGCCCGGGAGCGTGCGCTCTCCCAGGAGCTGAACCGCAGCATCCCCCCGTCTCGGTCGGTGATCTGCCCGATGCTCGCGAGGTTGCGCAGCAGGCGCAGCAGGCCGGAGTGGGAAATGAGCTTGGGCTCTTCGCCGACCTTGACGGGGCCGGTGTAGACCATCTGGCGGAGCTCATCGGGGCGGAGCCGACGTGAGCGAGAGCGCTTGGTGGTCAGGTTCGTCAGGGTGCGCAGCAGGCTCTTCTCGGGGTTACCCATGTGCGGGCACAGGTCGGCCCACTGCAGGGTCTTGCCCTGGAAATAGCCGTTGCCCTCGGCCTCGGGGGCCTCGATGTCGAGATCGGCGTCGAGTTCAGGGGTCACGTGGTCTACTTTCTAGACCTGCGTCCCGCTCTGGCTGCGCTGCCCTGTGGCCGTTCCCTGGGGGAGAGGGGAGTCTCACCCGGTGTGGGGTGTGCTCTGTCTCCACCTCATGGGTAAGATGACCACATGGATAGGCCCCGCTATGCGGGTGCGCAACCAGAACGAGACTTTGCAGGTCGATCTGGTTTTCTTCGACGAGGCCCGGCTGCTACCCGGGCCTTCGTCATGTCTGGGGTCAGTCCGTCTGACTATGGGTACCGGGCGCCACACGCAGGCCTCCCTGCGGTGGTAGCCCGACCCACAGCCAGACGGCTTCCTAAATCATATTTATCTCGATGATCATGCATTCTCCTTACGGATCACAGGCGCCTGCCACCTGGCCGGGGGCCGGGCGTGCTGGACGCTCAAAAAGCACCCCCGATTTGTTGTCGGGCGCGGTTTCCGTGCGGACGTACTTCCACCCACGGCTGCGGTAGAACTCGTGCAGACCAGGGTTCGTGCGCCATGCGTCCAGGCGCACGACGTCGTATCCGTGCTCCCACGCCCACCCGGGCACCCAGACGTTCATCATCCACACCCCCACACCAGAGGGGGCGTTGTCTCGGCGAGCGAGTTTTCCCATGTAGATCACCCGCTCCGCCCGTTCCTCCGGAGTCCAGAACGGCCCGGGGTCCTCTGACAGGGCGACCGTGGCCACAACGCGCCCGGCCCTGTAGGCGACGTAGACCTCCTTGCGGTCGATCATTGCGGCCATGCGTTCGGCGGGCATCCAGTTATGCCCCCATTGGTCCAGGCCGCGTAGGGCCAGGCGCGCGCCTGATTCGTTGAGAATGTCCACGACGTCGTCGAGGTCGTCTTTGTCTGCCAGTCGTACCGGCCATCCGTCAATCATGTGTTGCTCTCCTTAGGCGGGCAGCTCGTAGCGCAGCTCAATGGTGTTTCCGGGCCACACCGTGCGGGTGACGTGAATGGGGCGCCCGTCCTGGTATCCGGTGCGTGACTGGATCAGGACCGCCACCCCCTGCCCGATCCCGAGCGCGTCAGCCTCCTCGGGGGTGGGAGGGCGCCAACGAAGGGCGTCGACGTAGTACTCGGTGACGTATCCGTGATCGGCCATCAGTGCGAGCACCCCCTGAGTGATGTCACCGGGGTTGAGGATCTGCGGCAGTTCCTGGGCTATGTCCATGGAGTAGTAGGTGGTGGCCGTGTTGCTGGGCTCTCCGTCCAGGGTCCGCACCCGTCGGCGTGCCGCGACCGGCGTGTCCACGTCGACCTCCAGCCACGTGGCGACCTCCTCGGTGGCCTGCACGACGCTGACGTCGATGGTCTGCCCAGGCTCACGTCCGGCGTCCTGGGTGTCGGACACCCATGCGTCGACACCCGCGCTCAGGCGCCGCTCCATCTGTTCACTGCGGCTCGCGTGGATCGGCAGTACGCGGGTGTTGCGGACTCGTCGGCCTGCTCGTGCGTTTCCCGGGGTGAGTAGTCCCTCTGACACCAGCAGCTCCAGGGATCGGCCTGCGGTGTCCCGGCTGACCCCGAACTGCTTGGCGAGCTCTCGCTCTGTGGGGGCGGACATTCCCGGGGCGAGTACTCCTTCGCGGATCTGTTGGCGCACCCAGTTGGCGGGGCGTATGTACAGCGGTTCCGGCCGTGCCATCTGCGGTTTCTCCTCTCGCTCCTCGTTTGGATGCTCCAAAGGTACCAAAGGCTTGACTCTGGTGCTACGCCATGCTTGTATTGGGGCATCCAAACGGCGGAAGGCATTGGGACCTCCAAGGGAGTGGAGCATCGTGTTGTCATTGATTGCGCAGGTAGCCGAGATCGCCGGTACCACCACCGCTGACGTGCACCGTGTGCTCTCCCACGGCGGCACCACCACCCAGGACTGGGCCATCGCCCACGCCATCCACACCGTCACCGGCCGCGACCCCTACGAGCTCATGCTCACCGCAGGCCGCGCCGCCGAGGTCGCCCGGATCTGGGCCGACACCGGAACACCCGCCGAGACCCCGGCCCAGACCAACCCCCGCGCGATCCACGACCCCGAGGTGACCATCTACCCCGAGAACACCAGCCCCGAGGCGGCGCCCACCGTGCTGCCGGACCACCCCGGGACCGTCGAGGACGACACCGTCGAGAACGTCGACGAACAGGACCAGGCCACCCACCTGGCCGACACCCTGTTCTCCGACCTGGCCGAGGTCACCAACTCCATCACCACCGCGCACCTGGCCACCGGATGGCACACCCCCGCCGAAACCCGCCGCGCGGTCCGCGCGGTGCTGCTCACCCACCCGGCCACCGCACGCCGGGCCCGCTACCGGGCCCGACTCCAGCACCACCTGGCCACCGCCGCCTGACCCACACGAAGTGAGCCCGCCCGGGCTGCGACCCCGGACGGGCTCTGTACATCCACCCATAGGAGAGATGAAATGCACGCACGTGATCGTATCGGCCGACTGACCTCTGTCCCGACGGTGCGTGACTGCCCCAGCATCGGATGCCCCTGGCAGATCGTGACCGACTCCGCCGTGCTGGCCGAGATGGAGCAGGCCACCCACCGCATGTCCGAACACGCCACCCTGCCCGAGAGGGTCCAGGTTCACCACCTGGTGGCCGCCTACCGGCAAATCCTCGGCACGCTGCCCGCACGCCTGCTGGTCCTGATGGTCCAACAGGTCATGGACGCCCCGGCCACCACACCCGTCGAGGTGGTGAGTGCGGCATGACCGCGTTGGTGATCACCCGTATGGCCCCGCCGCTGTGTTGCGGGAGCCGCATGGATTGGGACGTGTTCCGAGCCCTATACGTATGCGGCACCTGCGGGGCAACCCGATGAGCGCCGCGCTGATCACCCTGACCGGGCTCGCCCTGGTCGTCGCACTGCCTGTGCTCCTGGTCCACCTGGCCGGCACCACCGTGCACTACACCCACCGCACCCCTACCCGACGTGCCCTGGAGGAGGGCTGAACGATGATGGACACCACCAACACCGTCTCGGGGCCGCGTACACGGCCCCTGCTCATCGCCGCGACCATCCCCTCTACCCTGTCGCTGGCCTGGACCGCCTGGTCAGTGGCGGACATGATCCCCGCACCCTGGCCGGTGGCCCTGGCCGCCGGTATCGCGCTGGACATCATGCTCGTGGCTGCCATCGCGATCGCCTGGACCAGCCCGGCGGCCGCCCGCTCCGCCCAGGCGGTGTCCTGGGTGATCGCGGCTCTGGCCACGGCTGCAATCGCGGTCCACTCCTGGCAGATCACCCCAGCCCTGGTGCTACTGGCACCGCTGCCGCTGGTGGCCAAGGCGCTGTGGGGGTTGGCGCTGTCAGCCAAGGGCGCCCAGGACGAGGCCGCCCGTACCGCAGCTGAGGAACAGCAGCGCACTGAGGAGCAACAGCGCGCCGAGGCCGAACGCAAAGCGGCTCGGATGTCGACGGACCTGACCGAGGAACAGCAGGCCGAGCTGGCCGAGCTGGACCGTAGGCGCGCCTACGTCGAGTCCAGGTCCTCCAGGGAATTGGCTCTGGCTGAGGCCGAGGCCCAGGCCGCTCAGCAGGAGCGTCTGGCCCAGATCCGTCGTGATGCCGAGCAGCAGATGGCCACCGACGAGGCCACCGCCCAGATCCACGTGCGCCGCGCTGAGTTGGCCCAGAAGATCCGGCTGGCCGCCCCGGTGCACACCGCCACCCAGATCGGCACCGGTCCGCAGGTGCCCGACGACGCCTCCGGCATCACCGACACCAACCTGCACGGGCCCACCTCGGTGGCGGGGTTCGGTGCGATGTTTGCCAACCAGGGGGGCGCTCCCCCTGCCCCCCCTGTTGACCAGCAGGTGCCCCCCCACACCCCGGGGAGCGCCCCCCGTGGTGCCTCCCCCGCCGAGGGGGCTCTGAGTGGTCCGCAACGGCTGCTGGACTACGTGACCCAGGCCGGGGCCGAGGCCACCGTCAAGGGCGCCGCACGCCAGATGGGTGTGCACCCGCGCACCATCCGCCGGTACCGCGAACGCCTGGCCGAGGCCGGACACGACGTGTCCGCTCTGGGCACCGACCTGCCCCGGCAGTAACCCCACCCCCTGCCTGGGGGCACCCGCACTGACCTGCGTGTGCCCCCTCTTTGCCCGCGTCGGCGGGTGAGGGTGACCCCTGGCCCGTCCTGCCGGGGGTCGCCTCCACCACTCCGAACGTGCGGGTGCGATGAGACGCCGATGCCGCCGAGGCAGACCTCGGGTGAGTCGGTGCCGTCAGACGCCCACCGTGTCCCTGCCCACCCCATGACCAGAACGGAGCACGTATCGACCCACCCACCACACCGCGTTGCCGTGCCCCGCCTGGTGTGGGGCTGACCAGGGCCGCCACCCCGAACGGGTGGCGGCCCCGACCTTGGAGGCCCACGTTGACCCGTTTCTACGACCCGACCGGGATTCGCTATGGGGTGCCGACCTGGCCCTGGGGCATGGCCCCGGCCGGGTTGGCCACCCGCACCCAGCTGCGTGAGCGCGGGCTCCGCCCCGGTGGCCAGGAGCCTGCCGGCCAGATCCGGTGGTGCACCCGTTCTGGGCGGGTGCGTATCGCCCACCTGTACTACACCCACCTGGCGCTGCCGGTACGGCCCATGACTCCGGCCCGGGAACGGGCCCTGGCCCGGGCCATGCTGGCCCGCCACACCTGCACCACCTGCAACGAGCTGCACCCCTACTGCCTGCCTACCTCGCTGGGTGGCACGTGCCCACCCGGTACCGGCTGCGCCATCGCCGCGATGGCCGCCTGAACCAACCCTTGAGGAGAGACCTGATGTTTCGCACCTTCATCGACCTGGCCCTGCTCGCGGCCGCCGCGACCCTGGTCATCGTCGGCATCGTGGCCTACCCGACCATCCCCGCCGGTGTGCTGGCCGGCCTCATCGCAACCGCCGCGCTGCTGTTGGCCCCCGTGGGCACCCGCGAGGTGACCGCCTGATGACACTGCTGCCCCTGCTCACCGGAACCACCTGCCTGGCCCTTGCCACGACGGCCACCGGCCTGGTCTGGGCCGCCGTCCGGCTGGCCTACACCCCCCGAACCAAGGAGAACTGACATGTCCGCGAAGCCTGTCTCCACCCCGGTCCTGGCCATCATCGCCGGGTCCGCCCTGATCATCACCGTCGCCGCGCTGTTCGGCGCCGGCGAGATCACGATCATCGTGCTCATCCTCATTGCCCTGGCCGCCATCGGCACCCTGCTCTACCTGGGCAAGTGACCTTCTCTCCCTCACCTGTTCCACGGGGCCCGCGCACGGTGCGCGGGCCCCGCGCTCGTGAAAGGACACCGCGTGTTCTTCTTCCTTGCTACCTGCATGTTCGTCGGCGCCTACTACCTCGACAAGAAGCTCCAGATGAAGTTCTGGGGCGGCCTGGTGCCGCTCCTGGTCGGCCTGGCCGGGTCGATGCTGCTGTACAGGTCCCCGGCCTCGATCACCATCCTGGGCTGGCTCAACAACTGGCCGGTCGGCCCGCTCGCCTCCTGGCTGGGCGGCCTGGTGGGCGAGCCCCTGCCCGTGGCCGTCGTCTACGGGGTGCTGTGCATCGGCGGCGCCATCGTGACCGGGTTCGACCTGTGGAAGAACCACAAATACAACCCCGCCGCGATCACCGCGCTCCTGATCACCCCCATCGCCGCGCACGGCGCCGGCGACGGGTGGCTGCCGCAGATGATCGACATGCTCCACACCTGGGGCGCCGGTGCTGTCGCCGGGGTCGTGGGCGGAACGGTCGGCAGCTGACCGCCCGCCGCCCTTTAAACCCCGGGTCCAGGGGTCGCTCCGCGCGGCGGCCCCTACCTCGGTACCTTTCCTGACCTGCGAGGAGCACAACCATGTCCACGCCCACCACCCGTCACCTGCGCCCCGTCCCCGACGACCCCGCCGACGTGCCCACCGGCCTGATGTGGGAGGCCAGTGAGACAGAGAACGCCCGCTACACCCACCTCGCCGAAGAACTGCGCACCGCCGCCTCCGACGACGACGGCCAGGAGGCGCCCGCCGGCGAGCCGCTGCCCCCGCTCCAGGGCCGCGTCTACGACTCCCCGGAGAACGACAGTGGCGCCCTGACCCCGGCCAAGGCGAACCTGGCCGACGTCAACGACAAACTCAAGGCCGCCCTGGAAGCGGGCAACACCTACGCCCTGCTGGCCTGGAACCGCAAGTGGGAGGTGTCCATGGACTACGTCATGGACCCTGCCCTGCGCCAGCAGATGCTGGACGCGGCTGAAGAGGACCTGGACAACAAGATCGCCGACGCGGAGAAGGCGGTCCGCCGCTCGAACAGGCCCGAGGACACCGCCCGCGCCAACAAGAAGCTCAAGCGCCTGGAGCGCCGCGAGATCAGCGAGCTGGAGGTCGACGCTCGGGTGCTGCGTGCCCGCACCATCCGACTGGCGACCCGGTGCGCGATCCCGGCCGGGGTCATCGTCGGCCCCGTGCTGCTGGCCGCATCCGGCATGTGGTGGGGGTTGCTGGCCTGGCCGGCTGCCTGGGGATGGCTGGCCCTGCAGGGACGTGCCATGGCACGGGCCGAGTCCACCACCACCGCCACCGTCACACCGGTCGACAACACGGCCGTGACCGGCGCGCCCGCCCCGGTGTCTGGCTCGCAGCCGTCAGGGCACAACCCTGCCAGGGTGCTGGGTGCGACCACGGCCGAGACCGAGGTCATCCAGCGCCTGGACCCTGCCTACTGGGCCACGAACGCTAAGAAACGCGGTCTGGACGGCCTGGAACCAGACACCCCGACCCTGGGCGTGACCGGGATCTCGGTGCAGATGGGACTGGGGGGTAGGTGGACCACCGCCGCACTGCGCGCCAAGTCCGACAACCTCAAGGCCATGCTTGCCGTTCCCGAGGGGGCCGGGGTGCAGGTCATGCCCGGACAGACCGGTGATGTGGCGGTGGTGCGTATCCGCACCCGCACCCCCGACACCGATGTGTCCTGGAACCCCGACCGGGCCGGGGTCGGCGTGGTGCCCGAGACCGGGCGGGTGGTGGACCTGGACGCCTACGGCCACCGCGTGGTCGCCGGGGTCACCGGGGCGGGCAAGTCGACGGCGATGCGCCCCTGGATGGCGTCAGTGGTCCTCAACCCCAAGGCGGCACTGGTGTTTGTCGACCCCAAGGGCCAGGAAGCGGGCCTGTGGGAGCACTGTGCCCGCACCGTCAAGGGGGCAGGTCCAGGCGGCCCTGACCGCATGTACCAACTCATCGACGAGGTCGTTGCGGAACTGCAGTGGCGTCAGGAGACCGCCGAGGGCACCGACTGGGTCCCCACCGAGGAACACCCCGAACTGGTGCTGGTCATCGACGAGGGCGCCGCCCTGGTGCGCATGTCCAAGGAGAAGGCCTACCGCGACATCCTGATGAAGGTCGAGTACATCGCCTCACAGGGCCGCGCGGGCAAGGTCTGGCTCCACTGGGCCACCCAGTACCCGACCAAGGAAGGAGGCATCCCCGCCCAGGTGGCGGAGAACATCGTCGCCCGCCTGGCCCTGCACACCGCCACCCCGCAGGCCGACCGGGTGGTGTTCGACGAGCAGGCCACCGCTACCGGGTGGACACCCTCGGAGCTGGACCTGCCCGGGTGGGGGATGCTGCGCACCGGCCCCAGGGATGTGCCCGAGCACATCCAGCTCTGGTACATGAACGACGACCACGTCCAGGCCCTGCCCGAGCGCACCCCGTGGAACCGCCCCGAACCCGAACCGGACGGCGACGACGATGACGGTGATGAGGGGGGCGGAAACTGGATTGGTGCCCAGGGGGCGGTCATGGACACACTCCGCCAACACGGACCACGCACCCTGACCCAACTGGGCAGCCAGTTGGACTTCTCCAGGTCGATGATCGACCGCGCACTCAAGGAACTCTCGGCCGCCGGGAGGGTCGAAAAGGCGGGTGGCTACGGGGCCGCCTGGCGAGCACTGTGAGTGACCACCAGGGGCACCGCGAGGGGCAATGTCCACTTGTCCACCCGACAGGACCCCCTCCCCCCATCGCACACAGCGACCAGCACAAACACCATCGGGCTCGGCGGGGACGTCCACCCGGTGGACAAGTAGACATTGGCCACGTAATCGCAGGTCAACGCGGTGGAATTTGGTGGACATCGGCGGTGGACATCCGGGGGGAAATCCACTGCCGATGTCCACCCGGGTGGACATTACCCACCGTCACATTCTGGGGTGGTCGACAGGTACGGCCACCCCCTCTTTTGCTGCGTGTCCCGGGCGATGGCCCGGTGCGCCCTGAAGTGTTCAGGGCGCACCGGGGGACCGACCGGTCCAACAGCACAACCCACAGGAGACCCTCATGGCGACCGTGACGATCTACTACAAAAACGGCTCCACCCAGACCATCAACAACGTCGACGACGACGCCACGATCCACTACGAGAACCTGCCGTTCTCCGACGGCGACGTGGAGCGCGTCGAAACCAAACTCTGACCCACCCCTGACCGAACATCCCGAACACAGAACCAGAGACGGAGTACGAACATGCGATTTACCCGTAAAGAGCGTGAGGCCCTGCGCAACCCCGAACTCGCCGCGCGGACACGCCGCGAGCTGGCCGACCTGGAGCACTCCATCGACCGGCAACGCCGCGCACGGGGTGGGCCGGACCGCCACGCCATAGCCGCCCTCGAGCATCGGCGGGAGCATCTCCTGGACCAGATCGATTACGCCGAGGTGCGGGGCAAGTACGCGAAGTGGCAGTAAGCGAACTGACGAGGACGAGCATGCACGTGCGGCCCACCCCCCCAGGGGTGGGCCGCACCTCTTTCCAGGAGCACCTTTGCCATGACCTCACCTGCGTCTACGTGCGCCAATCTCGACTGCGACCAGGAACCGACCAACAGGTTGCAGTACCAAGCGCCCGACGGAGAACACGTCTATCACCTGTGCGACCTGCACACCGACCGTGCTCACGACTGGCTGGCCGACCGGCCGAGCCTGGCGGTGACGGCGTTCTCCGAACGCCTGGCCACGGTGGTGCAGCCCGCCCTGTTCTGAGGAGAGGAACACCCATGCACACCCCGGCCGATCCCACCCACATGGTCGACACGTGGGTCCGCCTGCACAACCCAGACCGCCCCGACACACCCACCCTGGGTGTGCTCAGACAGTGCACCCCGATCCCCGGGCACCCGGGGCTGTGGTGGTGGGTGCTGCACACCCCCACCGGCCGCATGAGTGGCGGGCCGCATCTGCCCGCCACCCCCCTGAGGTCCGACCACCGTGCTGATGTGGCCAGAGCACGACGCCAACTCACCCGGCGCCTACGGGCAGACCGGGAAACCCTGGCCGGCCTGCTGGCTGGGGGTGACCCTGCCGGGGTCATGGCCAGGGTGGTCGCCGATCTGGAGTCCCTGCAGGCGTCCCTGCCCGCCTAACCCACCAGCAACGAGGGGTCCACCGCATCCGTGTTGCGGTGGACCCCCAAACGCCGCAGAGGAAGTCGCCCCTCCCTTCCCCGCATCCCCACGCCCCCGGGAAGCATCCGACGCGGCCGCAGGATCGACGCAGACGCCCGCGCACCCCCTCCCGGGGCAATTCCCCTCGGGGCTCCCTCCCGGCCCCCCAGGGGGCACACTGGGAGCCCGAAAAAGCGGACCCCCCGTGCACGTCTGGACGCAGCCCCCCCGGCCGAGCGCCGGGGGGGCTTTTTTGTGCCCATTGCCGCTTTCCGGCGTACTTGGTCCGCCCCCCGACGGAGGATGTCAAGTCACCGATCGGTCCTGCGCAGCCGACCGGCCGGGGCGCGGCGAGTGTGGGGGCGGGCCGAGGCGATCACCTGCCCGGCCACCAATCCCGGATGACCGTCGTCGTCGGCCACCTGGGTGTAGACCCCCACGGTGGACAGGGCGCGCCACCGGCCCCACCGCTGCAGGTCCCGGTCGGAGTGACCGGCCCGGTGCAGGGCCACCGCCGTCGATTTGCGCAGCGAGTGCGGGCTCAGGCGCCTGCCCAACGCCCGGTGGGTGGCCCGGCCCACCACGTCGGCCACCACCTGACGTGAGACGGCCGTCCCGGTCTGGGTGACCACCAACGGGTGGTCGGGGTCGGTGGGGTCGATCCCGGCCCGGTGCAGGATCTGGGTACGCCGGTCGAGCCATTCGTCGAGCGCATCACAGGTGGGCTGGTCCAGGTCGATGTGGTCGACCTGGCCGCCTTTGCCGCGCACCCGCAACAGGCACCCGTGCGGGCCCTCGCGCACGTCGTCCAGGCGCAGCCACCCGACCTCGCTGGCGCGTAGCCCCGACAGGGTGAGTAGGCGCAGGATGAGCGCGGTGCGGGGGTTGGTCAGGGTCTGGTCGGGGCCTCGTCGGTCGGCCAGGGCGAGCAGGGGTTGCAGGTCGATGCCGTCGACCCACCGGGTGGGGGTGTCGGGGGTGGCGTCCCCTCGGGGGATCAGGTCCGGGTGGGCCGGATTGGTGGCCACGTGTCCGGTCACCATCAGGCGCCGGTACAGCGCCGACAGGGTGGACAGGCGCCGGGCGATGGTGGTGCGGGACCTGCCGTGGTGGCGTTGGTGGGCCACGAATGCCTCGAGGTCGCCGACCTCCACCTCGGACAGGTCGGTGTGGCCCAGGTGGTCGCGCATCCAGGTGTGGAAGACGTCCAGGTCGCGGCGGTAGGCGGCCCGGGTGTGTTCCGAGCGCAGACCGGACAGCCATTTGGCGGCGGCGGCGGGCAGGTGGCCCCCGTGCAGGCAGAACCCGGCCAAGGCCGTGTCGGTGTCGGGGGTGGTGGTCTTGTCTGCCGGGGTGGTGATCGTGGTCGGGGTGAGAACGTGGTTCGACATACCCCTATCTTTGCATAGTTGGCATTATGCAAGGGGTAGGGTGGGGGTGTTCCGCCGGTTTTTCGCCCTCGACCCCAGGAGAGCCACCCATGGTCACCCTCGACACCACAGACGTTGCAGCCCGGGCCCGGGCTCTGGTCGGGCGCCCCGTCACCGTCTACACCCACAACCCCCAGTGGGGAACCGTGGTCACCTCGGGCCTTCTGGGGCACGTCCACCAGGACGTGTACCTGACGATGGCCCGGGACCGCACCGACCGGGGCCTGCCCCCCGAGCTGGTGCGGGTGATGCTGTCCACCGTGGAGGACGTGCACCCCGAGGCCGAGGGGGCAGTGCCCGCGCACCGGCTCCGGCCCGGCCACGTGCTGACCGCCGGCCCGTGGGCCGGTGCCCGGATCACCACCGTGCAGATGCCTACCGAGCTCGGCGCCGGTGTGGTGCGCCTGACCATCGGCGACCGGGTGGTGTGGGCCGATGCCAGCACCCCCATGACGTAGACACGGCACACCGTGACCTGCTGAGAGGACATGACCATGACGTTCACCCCCCACCAGATCGACCTGCGCCAGCGGCACCGCACCACCCTGGACACCGCCCGCGCCCTGACCACCCTGCAGGAGCAGGCGCTCCGGGCCGACCTGCCGGTGCTGGACTGGCAGGTCAGCGAGGTCGGTCTGGTCGGCCGACCCCCGGCGTTCAGCACCCCCGACCGGGCCGAGCAGGCGTTCCACGCCTGGGCGGCCCACCTGGGACGCCACCTGCAGGTCGAGGAGCCCGTCCAGCGGCGCTCGCCCACCCCGGTGCGGGTGCTGTCCGCCCGTGGCAGGGTCCCTCACCCTCAGGCATCCGCCGGAACCGTGCGGGTGATGCTGCTGGCCGAGATCGACCTGGACCCGATGACGTAGGTACGACGTGACGTGTTTACGGCACACCTGGAACAGCAAAAAGGCCCGCACCCCCGGCGAACGGGGGTGCGGGCCTTTTTCATGTTCACACACGGGGTGGGGTGTGCCTCCCCCTGCTGCCCCTGGGCATCCTGATCATCATGAGCGATGCGCCCCACCCCACCACCTCCGAGGTCGCACACCTGGCCGTGACACTCCGGCGACGGCGTGAGGAACTGGCCGAGGCCGAGGGTGCCCGCATAGGGCAGGGCACCGTGGTGCACGCGCTGACCACGCACCTGTGGGCGGGGGTGCAGGTGCCGGCCGTGGCCTGTCATGCGGCGGTGGATCCGCTGCGGTTGCATCCGGTGGCCGGGCCGGTCACCTGCCGGCGGTGTTTGGGTAGGTCCCGGGCCGTGCGGGAGCAGGTGCCGGGGCAAACCAGCCTGCTGTGATGGCCGGCGTAGGCCCCCTCCCGTTTCATCCGCGGTCGTCGACCGAGAAACTACTCACGGGTTACTTGGCACCTGGTGACGCGCTCCTTACCAACACCCGCTTAGCGCGGGTTTTCGTTCCGATGTTCCTCAACCCCCGTACTGGTTGCTAGCCGCTACAGGATGTTTTTGAGCTCCTCAGGGCTGATGTTCGCCCAGTGGGTGTGGTCGGGCACCGGCTGACGTGAGCCTCCTACTACGTCACTCCTGCGGTGCCTGCGGTGCCGTGAGTCTCCCTCGCGCTCGGCGCCAGAGCGGATCGATGCCAGGAGGCTTTTCGTCGCGGCAAGCTCGCGGTTTTTGCGCTCGCGGTTCTTGGCATCGCGTTCGGCCAGGGAGGCACGCATCTGCTCCATCAGGGTCGGGTCGATCTCCTCGGTGTGCTCCTCGCCCTGGTCCTCGAAGAGTTCCACTGGCGCCCCCTCGGGGTGACACGTCCGGCACCGTGCCATGCGCTCAGTGCCCCCGTCCTCGGCGCGCACCACGACCTGGCGGGTGCGCTCGTCGCAGGTGCCGCACCACGGGGTTTTGGTGCGTATCTCGTACTGGCTGTGGTCTGGGCGCGGGTCGGCCACCTGACCCCACCCAGGGACGGTGGTCCGGTCACCCATGATCACCGCGATGGCTGACCCGGCGTCCTGCATGTCGCGCGACAGCTCGTGCACGATCACCGTCTCGTCGCCGCCCTTGTCGAGTTCGGCTGCAACGCGTGCAGAAAGTCGGTGCCGGTCGTTGGCGCTGGGGGCCCGGTGGTTCTGTGGCCACAGTCGTACTGCGTCGTCTACGAGCGTCTGAGCGCGTTCCAGTGTCTCCTCGGTGATGCCGGGTGCTGGGGGTGTGTCTCCCGGTGCCGTTCCCGGTTCCGTGGTTTTGGTCTTCTTCTTCGAGAGATCTTCTTCCTCCCTCCCGGCCTTGGCCACAGCCGACCCATGCTCGGAGGAGGGGGGTGGAGGGGGGATGTTCTTTTCAGTCTTTTTTTCAGTCTTCTTAATAGCGCCTGGTTTACCGACGCCTGGTTTACCGACGCCTGAAAACCAGGCGTCGGCTTGACCTGCGGGAACGTCCTGCCTCCCCGCCATGAGGTCGTACATCGGGTCGTCGGTGATCTCCTGCTCGGTGGTCCAGTGACCCAGCTCGTTCTGGTAGCGGGTCTCCACGATGTAGCCGACGTCCTTGAGTTCGCGGGCGGCCTTGCGCATTGCGTCGCGACCCTCGACGTTGCCCCCGGACCGTTTGGCCTTCTTCACCAGTTCGTCGACGGTCGTCTCGTAGTTCTCGGGGTAGCTGAGCAGCTCGGTAAGGAGGCCGCGGGCGCGCCAGCTGACTCGGTAGTCGCGTGCGACGGCGTTGAGGATCTGGACGAACTCGAATCGGGGTTTCCTGCGGCGAATAGTGCTCACGGGGTCTTCTTTCTAGACCTGCGTGACCACCCTGGCTGCGCTGCTCTGGGGCCGTGTCCTGAGGGGGAGTGGAGTCTCACCCGGTGTGGGGTGTGCTCTGTCTCTGCCCTGTGGGTACGATGGCCACGTGATTCTCCCCGCGCCTGCGGGGGCGCTTGCCAGAATGATTTTGCAGGTCGTCTGGTTGGACGAGGCCCGGCTGGTACCCGGGCCTTCGTCATGTCTGGGGTAATCCGTCTGAGTTTGGGCACCGGAGTACCGCAGGCCTCCCTGCGGTGGTAGCCCGGCCCTACTACTCAGACGGCTACGTGTTCGATATGGGGTTTTTGAGCGGTCCGGTACTGGACCCAGACGACCGTGTTTCACGACAGACGATATCGCGAATAAATTGCGCTCCTTTCTGTGGAGAGCACGTGCTTGTATCCACCACTAGGTCTGGGATCGTCAATGCAGCAGTCTGGTCCCATACCGAGAGTCGAGCTGCCGTATCTCCTGTGGGGCGCCTCAAAATCCGCTCTCTCGCCACAGAACGTGGACACACCAGGGCAACAGTGAACCAGTTGATGGAGGGCTCCCGGTTTCGAACTAGAGCATGGATCGCATCGGGCTGCCCGAGGTGCACCACAGGAATGCCGTTCTCGCCCACCATGCGAATCAGCTCCGGCCGGTCGACCAGGTAGACAGAGCCATACTGCTCGTTCTCCCAGATGATGTCCCCACGTCTGCGGTACTCGTCGAGGTCATCAATGGCACGTCTGCGGTACTCGTGGAATCGACCACGGCCGACCTTGAGCCGCCGAAACAGCTGGAACCGGCTGTCCTGTTCACATAGCTCGCGAGTAATTGTGCTTTTCCCAGAAGCAGGCGGACCGTAAAGGACAACTCCGGGCGAAATGGTCACGGGTGCCTCATCACGTCCTTGACCAACTGGGCTGCCTGCTTCTGCAGGGGGGGACTGTGCAACGAGTTATCGATGAGCACGTAGTCCTCCACCGGGGGGCGAAAGTCCAGATCAACGCCCCTCAGGTAGGTTTTCCAGTCCGCCAATTTCGCCGCATCTCGAGCTGCTCCACGGCGTCGGAGGTAGGTATGCATGCTCTCTGCATCGCAGCGCACCCATACCCACACCAGCTGTGTGTCGAGTGCGGTGTACGTAGCCTGCATACGATCAATCCAGGATTGATCGCGAAACTCCTTGAGGAATGGAGCTGCGGCGACCGCACTGTTGCCGCATTCCACCTGTTCCTGAGTGGCCTCCTCCAGTGCCTCGTACTCACGTGGACGTACTGCCGATATGTAGGTTTCTGACTCTCGGTCATGCGGGGATGCCCCCATAACCTCAAGGGCCGCCTCGACTACAGGTCGCGTGAGCGTGTCCTTGTCCAGGACGGGCCACCCACTCTCTCGGGCGATCATTCGACCCAGCTCGCTTTTCCCGCTCCCGGCATATCCACCGATCAGGATGACAGCTGGTCTATGCGGGCGCAGCTTTCGCCCACGAACCTCCTGAGTGGGGGCGTGGACTGCTCGCTGTGATCGGGATTTGCTGACGACCAGCCCCTCGGCTGTCAGCTGCTTCATCGCTTCGTTGATGGTGTAGACGCTGACCCCCCACTGTGCAGCCAGCTCTCGTGTAGATGGCAGCACGTCCCCGTGGCGGATCCTTCCGGCCTCGATGTCGGTGCGGATGGTGCGTGCCACACGGATGTACATGGCCTCTCGGGGGTCTGCCATGCGTTTTGCCTCCTTTGTGGTCAGTCGCTTCGCAGTCATCCTACCGCTCTCCCTAACAGGAGCCATACAGGTGCTCCTTGCTTCTATGCAGGTCAGAGTACTCCTTGAAAAAAGTTCTCCCTAACAGTTGATTGGAAGCCTATCAACTGTTAGCTTGTTGGCCAAGACGAGATGGCGAGCGCCAGGAGGCGGAGATGTCCCAGCTTGTGCAGGTTGCCGAGATCGCCGGTGTCACCACCACTGACGTGGTCCGGGTCGCCACCCACGGCGGTACCAGCGCCTCTGACTGGGCCATCGCTCACGCCATCCAGCAGGTCACCGGCCGGGACGCCGCCGAGACCATGTGGGCCGGCCGCAACCGTCAGGCCGACCCGGAACAGGCCACACAGACCAACCCCCGCGCGATCCACGACCCCGAGGTGACCATCTACCCCGAGAACACCAGCCCCGAGGACAGCAACCGGATCGCCCCGCACCACCCCGGCGACACCGAGGACACCGAGAACGTCGAGGACGTCGACGACGACCAGGCCGAGCGGGTCGCCGCGCAAAACCTCGCCGACCAGGTGTTCTCCGACCTGGCCGAGGTC
>Ga0209487_1000760_pt1 | contig 28505 bp, 32 predicted proteins | sample Poulit2012_FD_187524 | JGI IMG/M metagenome (GOLD analysis project Ga0209487, IMG submission 187524) | Agricultural soil microbial communities from Georgia to study Nitrogen management - Poultry litter 2012 (SPAdes) (version 2) | ecosystem: Environmental > Terrestrial > Soil > Agricultural land...
TTATGCCTAGAATATAATATACTAAAAATATAAATTGGACGGAGAACAAGAGATCCACTATCGCTACCTTTAAACATAAATTTAAGGGGAGTATTGTGGATCTTTTTTTACTCATATACATGTCTTCAAGAGGAGGGATTGTATTGCTAGAGCGATCAAATTACTATGACAATAAACGAAAAGAAATTAAAGCTGTTGTTATTGAAATTATTGAGGAATTAATGGAAATGACAGAACATTTCAAGCTTTATTTAGCAAAACCGACAAAGGAAAATAAAAAGATAGTGTTAAAGAATGAAAGTTTTGTTGATCGTTATGAAGAAAAATTAAAAGAAGATATTTTAGAAATTATCTCCTTACAACAACTAGAGATTAAAGAAATTGAATGGTTATTGATGATGAATCGAATTATTAGAGAGTTAGAAAGAGTTGGCGATCAATTAACAAATATTATTACCTTTAGTGATGCAATTGATATTAGTACCCTTCAAGAAAAAACAAAACCCTTTCTTAAATATGGCGAACAAATGATGATTTGGTTAGGTAAAGGAATTCAAAATGATGATCCAAAAACTTTACAAGATGTCATTCAACATGATGAACATATAAATGTTCTTAATAAAGAAACGTATCAACATCTCGTCCATCGGATTCATGAGCAGGAGGAACTCACAGAAACAAGAATAAAGATGATTATTATTAGCCGATTTCTTGAGCGACTCGGTGATCATCTTGTCAATGCTGCAGAAATGTACAAAGAATATACCGAACAAAATCGTTAGAAAGAGGAATTACAATGTTTTCAAGTTTATTAGGATTTCTTGGAGGCCTAGGGATATTCCTTTATGGGGCTCATTTACTTAGTAATAGCCTGCAAAAATTAGGTGCCTCTAAAATGCGGGAGTATTTGGCAACGATAACAGATACACGAATTAAAGGAATGTTAAGTGGTATCGTTGTTACTTTTTTCTTGCAAAGTAGTACCGTTACAAACATCATTGTCGTCGGGCTTGTCGGTAGTGCAGTGCTTACATTAACCCAAGGATTCGGTGTTGTTTTAGGAGCGACAATTGGTACGACATTAACTGTACAAATTTTAACGTTTAATGTATCCCAATTTGCACCGGTTTTTATTTTTCTCGGCGTTGTTCTTATTATGTTTATTAGAAATCATACATCTCGTTCGATTGGACAAATTGTTCTTGCGATTGGATTTATCTTTTTCGGTATTGGTTTAATTACCTCATCGCTGGAACCGCTCAGTGAGCATGAACATGTTTTGGAATTTTTAATTACCCTTTCAAACAAGCCTGTTCTGTTTGCTCTTATCGCTATAGTATTAACCGCTTTAATGCATAGTAGTGCGGCGACAATTATCATTGGTATTGCTTTTGTTACCTCGGATGTGTTATCGCTTTCTGCTGTACTACCGCTTGTTTTAGGAGCGAACATCGGAACAACGCTTCCAGTCGTTATTTCAAGTTTAGCTTCCCGTGCAGAAGGTAAAAAGCTAGCTCTTTTCTACTTTAGCATTAAAGTGATCGGTGTAACAATCGCAATGCTATTCCTCACGTGGATAAGCAAACTAGTACCATTACTACCTGGCTCACCAGAAAGACAAATTGCTCATTTCCATACCTTATTTAATATTGGTGTTACTGTTTTATTTTTCCCATTGCTCCCTTACGTAGCCAAACTCTTCCATCGCTTGTTCCCACAAGCAGAAGAAGGACCAACCTTTGAAGTTAATCTGGATGATCGATTATTAGATATTCCGGAAGAGGCCTTAAATAATAGTAGACATGAAATTATTCGATTAGCTAACATGGTAAAGGAAAAAATGATTTATCAACTAAAAAATTATATTGAAGGAACTTATACAAAGGAACAACTTGAAGAAGTTGAAGACATTATTAACGATTCATATATTCAAATTCAACAATATTTATTAAGACTTGGACAACGGGATCTCTCTCGTTCACAGTCGGATCTCGAGGTTAAACTTCTAAATATATTAAATGATATCGAACATATTGGTGATATGGTTATGCGTTTTTTACGCAAAGGCGAGGAATTAAAAGAAAAAAACATCCAATTGAATGAAGATGACCGAAAACAACTAAAAACATTACTTTCATATATCGAAAAGACTTATGAACGATCTTTATATGCGTTTAAACATGATGAAAGAGATGTTGCAAGGTCTAATATTCAAAATCAATCGATCATTAATCAATTTGAAAAAGACATTAAATTTGAACACTTTAATAGTTTAATTATTGAACATGAATACAATCCAGAAATAAGTGGTGTTTACTTAGACATTATTAATGAACTGTTACAAGTATATCACCATTCCATTAACATTTCTCGAACAGTCCTAGGGTTAATTTAAGAGCCTAGGGCTTTTTTATTACAGATATAATATTGCGTATAATCTATGTAAAATGTATGATTATACTTAATAAAGACTTTAAAATAGTAAGGGTGAGTAAATATGAGTAATGATAAAGAGCAAAAGATTCAATTTTTACGCAAATTTTCTTTGTTTAAAAATCTATCTGATTATGAAATGTTACCTTTAACCGATTTAATGAATACAAAAACGTATGAAAAAGATACATTTATCTTTATGAAAAATGAGCGTCTCACTCATGTTTACTTTATTTTAGAAGGTGAAATTAAAATATTTCGCACTAATCCTGATGGAAAAGAACAAATTATTAATATATTAAAAGCACCCGATATGTTCCCCCATCAAGGTCTCTTTAGACAAGGTAACTACCCAGCAAATGCTCAGGTAAGTAAAGAAGCAAAGTTAATGTCAATTTCGATTGCAGACTTTGAAGAGTTTTTAATCGTTTATCCCTCTGTCAGCGTGAAAATGTTTCGTATTTTAGGTGAAATCATCGTCGATTTACAAAACAGACTTGAGGAACGAATGCTCCTTTCTGTTTATGAACAAATTATAAAGCTGTTTATCCGATTAGCCGATAATTACGGAAAACAAGTAAATGAAGACGAAAAGATAATCTCCCTTCAATTTACAACCCAAGATTTAGCTAGTATGATCGGTTCAAGTCGAGAAACAGTGAGCAGAACCATTTCCCTTTTGCGAAAAGAAAATTTATTACGAACAGATGAAAATGGTTATTATATTGTGCAATACGATGCCCTAAAAAGCCAACTGTCTATCCCTTAAAACCATTCATTTAATCCTCTATCACTTTTTTGCTACAATATAGACACTAGTAATATTTTAAGGAGTGGATAAAATGAATTTAAACAATTGGTTTGACAAAGGTTTATTGACAGACGAATACGAAAAACAGCTTGATGATCATAAAGATAATTATTATAACATTTTTAATAACTATGAAGTTCCGGAAGATGAGGAGTTTTTCTCCCAGCTAAAAAACAAAAATTGGCGAGCGATCGTTTTAGCGGAAGTTTGGTGTGGACACTGTATGCTTAACATTCCAATCTTCTTAAAAATTGCAGAAAAAGCAAATATGCCTGTTCGGTTTTTAAATCGTGATGAAAATTTAGAACTAATGGACGAGTATTTAACAAATGGCAACCGAGTCATTCCTATCTTCATTTTTATCGATGAGGATGGTAATGAGGTGGCAAAATGGGGTCCAATGGCTGAAACAACACGAAAATTTGTCGCACCATTACGCGAAAACATCCCTCCAAAAGACGATGAAACATATGAAGAGAAATTCCGTGAAATGGTAAAAATTACTTCTAAAGAATTTAGTTCAAATGAAGAGCTTTGGAATGGAGTATATGAGAGCTTTAAAGAAACGTTATCCTAAGTAACAAGTGCTCTTCCTTTGCCTATTGCTAAATTCATGATATAATCTATTTTTGTGTGAAATAAAGCAATAGGAGTTGTTCAACATGGCAAATCAATTAGAAGTTCATCAAATTGTAGAAGGAGAAGTAACCGGTGTTCAACCTTACGGGGCTTTTGTCGCTATCGATGAAGGCGTTGAAGGTTTAGTGCATATTTCTGAAATTACGCATGGATTTGTTAAAGATATTAACGAACATTTATCTATAGGAGATAAGGTAAACGTTAAAATTTTAAACATTGATGAAGATAATAATAAGTACTCATTATCCATCCGTGCGACAATGGATAAATCAGCTCAGGAAAGCAAAAAACAAGTACGTAAGAAACAAACAAAAGACAATTCTTCTTCAGGTTTTAATACGATGAAAGAAGAATTAGAACAATGGTTACAACAGTCAAACTTATAAAATATAAATAAGGCTAGTTTTTAGAGTGCATGACTTTCATGCACTCTTTTTTACTAAAAAACACAACTTTAATGAGCGAAACAGACCTTTCTTGATAAACACAACATAGTTCGATAAAGTAAAGTTGGAATATAAAACAAATAGGAGGAACGACATGTCACATATTACTTTTTCTTATAAAAGTGCTATCGATTACTTTACAGAAGAAGAAATAAAAAAAATGGCTCCCCTCGTAGAGACAGCCCATCATGCTTTACACGACAAAACGGGAGCTGGTAGCGATTTTTTAGGTTGGATTGACTTACCAACAAACTATGACAAAGAGGAATTCGAACGAATTAAAGAAACAGCTGAAAAAATTAAAGAAAACTCCGATATATTACTCGTTATCGGTATTGGCGGTTCATACTTAGGTGCCCGGGCCGCAATTGAAATGCTCACCCACTCTTTCCAAGATATGTTGCCAAGCAATGAGCGAAAGGTGCCGCAAATTATTTTCGTCGGACATCATTTAAGCTCTACATATATGAGTGAACTTTTCGATGTTCTTGAAGATAAAGATTTTTCCATTAATGTTATATCGAAAAGCGGAACGACTACAGAACCAGCTATTGCCTTTCGTATTTTTAGAAATTATTTGGAAGAGAAGTATGGAAAAGAAGAAGCAAAGAACCGAATTTTTGCCACGACAGATAAAGAAAAAGGTGCATTAAAAGAACTCGCTAATGATGAAGGATATGAAACATTTATTATTCCTGACGATGTTGGTGGACGTTTCTCCGTCTTAACTGCGGTTGGACTTTTGCCGATTGCCGTAGCTGGAATTAATATCGATGATATGATGAGAGGTGCCCAATATGCTCGGGTAGAATATTCAGCAAAAGATTTATTTAAAAATGAAGCTTACCAATATGCTGTGGCACGAAACATTTTATATAACAAAGGAAAAGTAACGGAACTTCTGATTAACTATGAACCACATTTAACGTACTTTTCTGAATGGTGGAAACAACTTTTCGGTGAAAGTGAAGGAAAAGATGAAAAGGGACTCTTCCCCGCTTCAGCGAATTTTACAACGGACCTACACTCTCTCGGGCAATACATTCAGGAAGGACGCCGAAACATATTTCAAACTGTCTTACGCGTTAAAGAACCACGTAAAAATATTACTCTTAAAAAAGATGATGCAAATAAAGATGGACTCAATTACTTAGCCGGAAAAACTATTCATGAAATTAATGATAAAGCTTATCAAGGAACCATACTTGCCCATAACGATGGTGGCGTACCTAACTTAATCATTGAACTTCCAAAACTTGATGCATATACGTTCGGATATATCGTTTATTTCTTTGAAAAAGCGTGTGCCTTAAGTGGATACTTACTCGGTGTCAATCCTTTTGATCAGCCAGGTGTAGAGGCATACAAAGAAAATATGTTCGCTCTTTTAGGAAAAGAAGGATTTGAAGATAAAAAAGCAGATTTAGAAAAAAGATTATCATAAAGTTTTTCACAAATTATACACCGTGCACCTTTAATAGTTGCATGGTGTATTTTTTTTAATATCCTTTTCTTTACATTCGATTTTTGCTTAAAGGCTATGCTATTATGTATATAAGTTGTTTTATAGAAAGAGGTTATCGGATTGGATTATACAAATCAAAGAAACGAATGGATTGAAATGGTTAAGGCCATTATCGTCACGATATTCATCGCCTTCATTTTACAATCCTTTGTCTTCTCAGCATCCATCGTCGAAGGGGAAAGTATGGAGCCTACTCTTGAATCAGGCAATCGCATTATTTTTAATAAACTTATTTATTTAATTAGTGAGCCTAAGCGTGGAGATGTCGTCATTATTGAACAGGGAGATAAAAATTATGTAAAACGTGTGATCGGACTTCCTGAAGAAACCCTTGAAGTGCGAAACCACGTCATATATATAGACAACCAACCATTAGAAGAAAATTTTATCCCGGAACAGTATGTTAATAGAACAGCAAACTATGGGCCTGTGTCTATTCCGGCAGACAGCTACTTTGTGATGGGCGATAATCGTGGATTAAGTAAAGATAGTCGAAATGGTCTAGGATTCATTCATAAAAAAAATATTATCGGTCGTTCTGAAGTGATCATTTATCCGTTTCATGATTGGGCACGGACGAAGTAAAAAGTTACAGACACAAATAAAACGGGCTGATTCCTATAGAGTCAGCCCGCTTTTTGTTCATCATTATTTATTACTCATTATCGAAAAGACAAAATCCAATATTTAATATGATAATTCCGAAACAAATTACCACAAATGCCATTTCCCACACTGTTTATACCCCCTATGTATACGTCATTTATCTAAAGAAAGTATATGTAAATAGTTTTACTAATTATATCATACCATAAATTATACCTAAGGAAAGTATTTATGTGCTAAAATAGATTTACAACATTATCGATAAACAGAAAATAGGTGGATTAAAATGCTTTACTGCCCTTTTTGTGGTACAAACGTAAAAAGAAATGAAAACTTTTGTTTAAATTGTGGAAAAAAACTACCTGCCGATTTAGAAAAGCGAATCGATACAACGAAGCAACAATTTAATTATTTATGGCTTCTTCCGATAGGAATTATATTATTGTTTGTTTTTACGGTTTTCGGATTATATTTTTATGACAATAAGCAAAAAGATCGGGCCATTAAATATTATGAACAAAGTGAACAATTCATTTTAGATAAGCAATTTGATAAAGCAGTAAGCCATTTAGAAAAGGCTGTGAATATAAAACCTCGATTTGAACAAGCTCATGTAGCGTTAGATTTTTCCAAAATAGCCATTCAAATCCAAAATAATATTCAAAAAGCACACAAACATTTAAATAAACAAGAATTTACAAAAGCACTTGATTTTATTACCGAATCTGAACGCGAATTGCGTAGTTATCATGGCGATGCAGCAAATAAACTTATTGATCAACTTTCTGAAGAGCGAGATATTATTAAATTTGAATCGGTAGTAGCTTCCCTACAAGAGCAACCATCGATAAACGATTTGAAATCCCTACTTTGGAATGCTGAAGATATAAAAACAGATGAGGCAAAAGCTGTTGCAGAAAGTATTCGTGATCAAATAGCAGATTACACGTATTCAAAAGCTGTTGAACGATTAAATAAACATCAATTTTCAGATGCCCATTTATTAGTTGAAGACGGCCTAAGATATGCATCAAATTCAGAAAAATTACTCAGTTTACAAGAAACGATCGATAAAGAACAAGAAGCTTTTGAAACAGTCCAACAAGAACGCATCGAACAAGCCATTTATTTAGCTGAAGAAGAACGGGAATTAAATGAAATGGAAGCCGTAGAATTAAAAGACATTGCATTTGAGGAAGGAGAACAAGGAGAAATCATTATTACAGGCAATGTTGAAAGTGTAGCAACAATACCTATACATTCAACGATCGTTGAATACATACTCTACCATGATAAATCAGACGAACCATTTTTATCTAATAAAGCCTTCATTTATCCAGATACTTTATATCCAGGAGATAGTGGAAAATTTGAATTTATCCATTATGATATTGATGAAGATATCAAAATTACTGATATTCAAATCGAGAAATTTACTTGGTATACAAATTAGCAATGGAGTGAGATTATGGCAAAAAGAAATATAGCTCCTATCACTTTTTCAATTATCATTTTTGTTTTAAGTATTATCGGTTATTTCCTCATACACAATTATTTTAAAATGCAAGAAGTAGATGGTGGAACGACATTTATCGAACAAGTTGCTGAAAATGAAGATCGAGACTTTAAATCTATCATTCGACTTGCAGAAAATTCTGTCGTTCAAATAGAAGCTTATGATAAAAGGAGTGAGGCGACAACAGGATCAGGTTTCTTATTTAATGAAAAAGGTGATATTTTAACGAATGCACACGTTATCGAAAACTCTGAATATATATATGTTCGAACAGCAAATGCACATATTTATCCTGCGGCTATCGTCAACTATAGTGATGAAACAGATGTAGCCGTGCTAAGGGTTCCACAACTAGCCGGGGAAACATTTTTACCTTTAGAAAAGGAAAAGTTTGCTGAAACAGGTGATGAGGTCATCGCCTTAGGAAGTCCCCATGGATTTCAAAACACAGTAACTCTAGGTATTATTTCTGGTACTGAGCGAAATTTTTCCCTTGAAGGCTATACGTATGAAAATATTTATCAAATATCAGCACCAATCACCTACGGAAATAGTGGTGGTCCCTTAATTAATCGGGATAACGGATTTATTATCGGTATGAACTCTGTCGGAAGCGAAGATGGAACGATTGGTTTTAGTATTCCTATTATAGAAATTATTGATGACGTCGAAAAGTGGTCTGCAAGTATTCACAATGAGGATTTAGAGTTTCCATTAACTGAAGATATTTTACAATTTGATGAAGAAGAATTAAGAGAAGATGCTAATTACTTAGTTGACTATTATTTCGAAGGCATTCAAATTAGAGACTTCATTAGTTCCTATGCTTTATTAGGAAATGAGTTACAGGATGAGATGTCTTATTCTGAATTCCGGGAAATATACGTTCATACGACATCAATTGATTTCGACATCCAAGATACTGTAATATTAGATGACCAGATGGCTGAGACAATTGCGAAGGTTTCTCTTGAGCAAAAATTACCGAATAAAGATGATATGGAAAAATTAGAGTATGAATATACATTTACAATTAGTTATGAAAATGACCAAGTAAAAATCATCGATTACTCATACAACAAACAATAAACAAAGCTTATAGGGAAAACGTCTATACATTTTATCCCCATGAAACATACAGTGATATTGACAATGAATCATGGAGGTGGAATGTTTTGGGTTATGGATATGGTTCTAATGTAGGTGGATTTAGTCAATGTGGAAGTTTCGGACGTGGTGGCAGTGGTTTTGCCCTCATCGTCGTATTATTCATTTTGCTTATCATTGTCGGAGCAACATTTTATTATTAACAAAGAAAAGCATTCTAGAACATTTATTCTAGAATGCTTTTTTTACTATCCGATAATAATTCGCTCTTTTGGATAACGTACTCTACCTTGCCGCCTGTTATTTTTAAAAATATATAAAAACGTAATGACACCAACTCTCCCGATAAACATAAGGATCATTAACACAATTTTGCTTATACTGCTTAGTTTAGATGTAATACCTAATGATAAGCCAACGGTCCCAAAAGCAGACATCACTTCAAACAAAATTGCGCGTAAACTTACATCCGCTTCTGCAATCGTTAAAATGAGTACTGAAACAAACATAAGTGCAATTGCCATTATCATAATGACAATAGCCTTTTTCATATCTTCGTTATAAACTTCTCGACTAAAAATGACTACATTTTTGCCACCTCGAGCAAACATAACGATAAATAACACAACAAGCGCAAAAGTCGTTGTACGAATCCCCCCACCTGCACTACTTGGGGATGCTCCAATAAACATTAATAAAGAAATAAATAAATGATTTTGTGAAGTTAGTTCATTCACATCGAAAACTGTTAATCCAGCACTTCTCGTCGTTATCGATTGAAATAGTGAATGGAAAATCTTTTCATGCCAACTAACCGTTTGAAAGTAATGATTCATATCTAATAAATAAACACCGACGGCTCCAACGACAATAAGAATCGCAAACGTGACAGTCGTCAGTTTCGTAAACAAGCTGAACTTAACAGACTTTCGTTCTTTTTTCCTTGTGAATAAATATTCTTTCACTTCGATTAAAACAGGAAATCCGATCGCTCCGAAAACGATTAAAATCATGGTGATGCATTGCACGAAATAATCTTGACGATAGGGAACAAGCGAATTCCCGGTAATATCAAATCCTCCATTAGATAGGGCACTTATCGTCGCAAAAAAGCCATGTAAATAAGCTTCACCAGTCGATGAAAAGTATGTTAAAAAATAAGTCCCCAACATTAAAAAACTTATGAGCTGAATAACGATTAATAAAAGAACAATTTGTTTAATCAGCTGCCCCATACCAGATAATGATGTTCTATTTTGATCAGCCATAATAAGCCTTCGCTCCTGTAAACCGATTCGACGACCAAGTAAAAGCCAAATCGATGTACCTATCGCCATGATCCCTAACATACCTAACTGTAAAATAATTGATATGATAATAATACCAAATGTATTAAAAGTATCAGCAATAGAAACAGGAGTTAAACCCGTCACACTTAAGGCACTTACCGCAACAAAAATAGTGTCAATTAGGGAAATAGACACTCCATCCTGATAGACAAATGGAAGGGATAAAATAATAGATGATATAAGCGCTGCTAAACTATAAAATAGGACGAGCATACGTACCGGTGATAAATGTTTTGTCCAATGTAAACGTGGATGTGTATACTTTCGCATAAGTGTCTCCTTAATCTTTCCATTCACGTCTATACTATCTGTAATTATGGATATATTAAGATTATTATACTAGAAAAAGAAAAAACTGAAAATCTAAAAAAGAAATATCCTTCTTTACAACCAGATTTTCAGTCTTTTTCTGATTGGAATCGTTTCTTCATTTGTTCAAGTAACTGTTTACCTTCATAACCTTTTTCAATAAGGTCAGCAAGTTGTTTTTCAAATTTGTTTTCCTGGTCATTAACAATTTTGCCAGTGAAAATAACATTCATTCTATGATCAATATTGGTTATGTGAGCAATTGTCGTTTGAAATGTGGCTGGTTTATTACTTTCTTTTGTTATTTTTACCTTTAGGATAACATTTTCGTTTTTTGACATTTTTTTTAAAAAAGACTTATACTTTTGATCGATAAAGGCTTCAATAATCCAACGATTATAATCATCTTCTTGATCGATAATAAGCCCGTCATGTAAAGGAATTGTCGTTTTAGTATGTTCTTCAATGACTTGCAGTGAAATTAACTTAAAGGTTTTCAAACGAAATCAACTCCTACATTTATCCACCGATATAAGACATTTCAATTTTTTCTCGATCAGAATGATTAATCGTTCCGCGTTCTTCTGAATAACGATCAGTTCTGTTTTCCCAAATGGAAGTAAGCTCATTCATCAACTCTTCATCCGTCATACCCGCACGGAGTTTATCTCTTATTTCAAATCCACCTGTCGCAAATAGGCAAGTAAAAAGTTTCCCGTCAGCTGATAGTCTCATTCGAGAACACGTTCCACAAAAGGAATCCGTAACCGATGAAATAACACCAATCTCCCCTTCCCCATCTTCATATTTATAACGAGAAGCGACTTCACCATAATAGTTTTCTTCCGCTGGGACAAGAGGCATTTCTTTATGAATCATATCAACAATATCTTTCTTGGAAATGACATATTTCATATCCCAATTGTTATGATTACCAACATCCATAAATTCAATGAAACGAAGAATCATATTTTTTCCTTTAAAATGGCGCGCCATCGGAACAATTTGATCCTCATTCATTCCTTTTTTAACGACCATATTAATTTTTATTTCTAGGCCTACTTCTTGAGCCGCTTCAATTCCCTTTAAGGTTGGTAATGTTCCTACGCCACGACCGTTAATAACCTCAAAAACTTCATCTTCGATCGCATCTAAACTAATATTTACTCGTTGTAATCCAGCATCTTTTAAGTTTTGGGCATCTCTAGGTAAAAAGAATCCATTTGTCGTTAAAGCTAGATCATCTATTCCTTCAATTTCTGTTAACTTAGCAATTAATTTGTGCAAATCCTTTCGCATTAACGGTTCTCCACCCGTAAGGCGAATTTTATTAACACCTAACTTTGAAAAAGCAGTAGCTACTCGTGTAATTTCTTCAAAACTTAACAGCTGCTCCCTTGGTAAAAACGGATAATCATCGCCAAAAATTTCCTTCGGCATACAATACGTACACCGCAAATTACATCTATCGGTAACGGAAATTCGCAGATCCTTCAATAACCTACCGAACACATCTCGAATAGGCTTAATTTCCTTCGCCATTCAAACACCTCCACTAAAATTGCTCTTGACCGGCAAAACTATCGACTAAAAGTACATCAACGAGATCTCCCTTTTGAAAGCCCTCCGTTCCCGCTGGTAAAACCATTAAACTTGTTGTATGAGCTAAAGACGTAACGACATTTGACTTATCCATACCCGCTAAATGTACGAACACTTCATTTCCTTCATAAGTTACAAAGGTTCTTACAAATCTAGTAAACGGATTTTTCTTCGGGAAATCTTCTGCTAATTTTGCTTGAATCCTTGGCAAATATGGACGGTTACTATATAAAGCATACTCGATAATTGGCCGAGTGTACAGCTCAAATCCGACAAAACAGGCAGAAGGGTTACCAGATAAACCGAACAATAATTGACCATCTTTCTCTGCAACAGTAGTTACACTACCTGGACGTTGAGCGACTTTATTAAATAAAATGTTTGCTCCAAGCTTTTCATAAATCGCTGGCAAATGATCAAAATCACCGACAGACACTCCACCAGTTGAAATGAGAATGTCAACTTTCGTTAGCGCAGCTTGAATTGCCTCAAAACTTAATTTTAAATCATCAGGAAGGGTTCCTAAATACTTGGCTTCTGCTCCTGCCCGCTCAATTTGAGAACAAATCATATACGCATTAGAATTTCGAATCTTTCCAGGTTCTAACGGTTCATCGACATCCAATAATTCTGTACCAGTAGCAACAACACCTACAACTGGTTTTTTTGCAACTCTCACTTCACTATAGCCAAAGGTTGCTAAAGAAGCCTTTACTCCCGGATCAATAAGGGTCCCTACTTCTATTAATGGAGTCCTATTCTTAATTTCCGAACCTTTTTCGATAATGTTTTGCCCAGACTCCATTTCATGGGTTATTACAATATATGTTTCTCCGTCCTCTTTTGTTTCCTTAACTTTTTCAAACATTTCAACACAATTTGCACCTTCAGGAATTTGGGCTCCGGTCATAATGCGTGTTGTTTCCCCAGAGGAAATGTCTTTTTCGGGTAATACGCCTGCACCGATATGTTCAATAACCTTTAAACGCACTGGATTTTCTGGTGAGGCACCCTTTGTATCTTCTGCCCGAAGAGCAAATCCATCATAAGGTGATTTATCAAAAGAAGGAACATCGTTAGTCGCAAGAACCGGTTCAGCAAGACGTCGCCAATCACTATCATGAAAAGAAACACTCTCAACCTCGCCACGTTGTTTATGCTTCATAACACGTTTAACCGCTTCACTTACTTCAATCGGATCTCTAACTTCAACCATTTTCTTACTCCCCTCTCCTTTCATATGTGTCAATATGTTAGTATACCTATTTTAGCAAACATGAACAAAAATAGACATGAATTCAATTTCATTTTTCACTAGAAAGCAGGATATCTTATGTATAATTTCCGAAAATAATACCACGATATAAACAATACAATTTGTAAATAAAGGTGGAAACTATGAAAAAGATATTGTTAATCGGATTCATCGCTCTTTTTCTCATCAGTTGCGAGCAACAAACGAATGAAATTCAAAAAGACGCCGTTCTCATGAAATTAAGTACACATGAACAGTATGAACAGGACACATCCAACGACATTAAGAAAAAATTACGACATCACGATGAACTTCAAAAATTGCTTGTCGTTAATGAAGGAAAAGATATTGTCGTTGCCTTCGATGTCCCCCATAAACATCGCTTTTCCTTAGCAAAAATCGAACAAGAATTAAAACAACAATTAGATAGTGATTATCCCCATCGAAAAATAACAATTTCTACCGATGAAAAAATCCTTTTAGAACTAGGAGAGTTAGAAAAAGATATCCATGAGCGAAATATAGACAATCAAGAACTTAAAAAACGATTACAAAAAATCATCCAACTAACAACCGATGAAGCAAAAAGGAAGGATCTACATGAGCAAATCTAAAGATGAAACATTATCAGAAGAAGCAAAAGCCTATCAACAATTCCAAAAAGAAAAGGAAACGAAACGACCGGTTGTGAAAAATTGTCTGAAAGCATTTTTTATCGGGGGATTTATTTGCCTCATCGGACAAGTTATATCTATGTTTTACGTTCACTTTTTCGATTTTACGGAAAAAACGGCGAGTAATCCAACGATCGCCACATTAATTTTTATAACAATGTTACTGACTGGTTTTGGTGTATACGACAAAATTGCCCAATTCGCTGGTGCAGGCACGGCTGTTCCAGTAACAGGTTTTGCGAACTCGGTTATCTCTTCTGCAATTGAACATCGAACGGAAGGATTTATTCTTGGTGTAGGAACGAATATGCTCAAATTAGCTGGTCCTGTCATTGTTTATGGTGTGTTTTCAGCCTTTGTTATTGCCTTTGTGCGAACATTGTTTTTAAATTGGAGTGGTTTATAATGAAAATCGGTGAAAGTACTTATCAATTTCAATCAAATCCGAAAATTGTCTCCACCGGAGTTATCGGTGGACCTTTTGAAGCCGGGAGCAACTTAGCTTCTGATTTTGATCAATGTAAAGATGATTTATGGATGGAACAAAAATCTTTCGAAAAAGCACAGCAACTATTACTTGAAGAAGCAGCTGACGTGGCGATCGAAAAAGAAAATATCTCTGCTTCCCAAGTCGATTTATTTATCAGTGGGGATTTACTTAATCAAATGACACCATCGACCTTCGCAGCTAAAACGATCGGGAGACCATATGTAGGCATGTTTAGTGCCTGTGCAACAACAACTGAAGGCTTAGCCCTTGCAGCTATGATGACGAACAATTTAGGAGCAAACTACGTCTTGACCGGATGTGCTAGTCACAATGCGGCTACTGAACGGCAATACCGATATCCGACCGAATATGGTGGGCAAAAGCCTCCAACCGCTCAATGGACAGTAACCGGAGCAGGAACAGCCCTCATAAGCCTAACAGGAAAGGGTCCATCGATTACAACTGCAACCTTCGGCAAAGTTATCGATATGGGCATGACCGATCCCTTTCATATGGGAGGAGCGATGGCGCCTGCCGCTGTTGATACGATTATGACCCATTTTAAAGATCGCAATATCGACCCGTTCTATTATGACTTAGTCATCACCGGTGATTTAGGTAAAATAGGTAGTCAAATTTGCTTCGATCTTTTACAAGAAAAAGGTTTGCAACTAAAACAGGAACAATACGATGATTGTGGAGTGATGCTTTATAAGGAGAGCCAACCTGTTAACGCTGGAGGAAGTGGTGCGGCATGTCCGGCGGTCGTTGCTTATGGGCATATATGGAAACAGTTAAAGGATAAAAACTTGGAAAAGGTTCTTTTCGTTGCAACAGGCTCTTTACACTCTCCTCTTACCGTACAACAAGGCGATTCAATACCAGCAATTGCTCATGCTGTTTCAATCGAAAATGTGGGTGGTGGACAATGATATTTTTATGGGCTTTTATCGTTGGTGGTCTTCTATGTGTTATCGGACAAATTATGTTTGATGTATTTAAACTAACACCTGCTCACACGTTAACGTTTCTTGTCGTTCTTGGGGCTCTTCTCGATGGAATTGGCTTATATGAACCGTTAATTGATTTCGCTGGGGCTGGAGCAACAGTTCCAATTACGAGTTTTGGAAACTCCCTCGTTCACGGGGCTTTAGAAGAAGCAAACAAACACGGACTCATTGGAATTATCACTGGAATTTTTGAAGTAACGAGTGCAGGAATTTCAGCGGCAATAATCTTTGGAGTTATCGGTGCATTGATTTTTAAGCCGAAAGGATAGGAGGATATTCAGATGGCTATATCCCGAATTAGAACTTGTTATATCGATCTAAAAAGTGCCCACGCGATGATAAAAAAACTAACATATCAAACATACAGCGAAGAAACGAAACAAGTGTACGAAGAGGCTCGACAAGATTTACAACAAATTATCAATGACTTAAGAAAGGAAATTTCCGATGCCACAATTCGTTGAAATTATCTTTCGCTCAATTATTTTATTAGTCATTTTATTTTTCATGACGAAAAGTTTAGGGAAAAAACAACTTTCTCAACTAAGTATCTTTGATTATTTAACAGGCATTGTTCTTGGCGGGATCGTTGCGTTACATTCTTTTGATACACGATTAAAGTTTTCACATGGATTAATTGCCATGGTTATTTGGTACGTTATTCCCTTAGCTATTGAATTTGTTGTGTTAAAAAACAAAGCATTTCGAGATTTTATGCAAGGAAAAGGAACGATATTTATTCAAGATGGGAAAATTATTGAAAAGAACTTACGAAAAGAACGTTTTTCAGCAGATGATTTATTACTACAATTACGGCAAAACAATATATTCCATCTCTCAGATGTTGAATTTGCCGTTCTTGAGCCATCTGGTGTTTTAAGCGTTCTTCCGAAAAGAGAATCCCAACCACTTACACCAAAAATGGTTCAATTACACGTACATACGAAAAAAGAACCGATTACAATTATTATGGACGGGGAAATTTTAAAGGATGCATTAAATGAAATAACTTTTTCTAAAAATTGGTTGCATCATGAGTTAGAAAAGTTACACGTACAAATAAGAGACGTCTTTCTTGGGCAGATCGATGAAGACGGGAAACTGACAATACAACTGTATGATTATGAAAAGGACGTGCCAAAACAGGATGATAGACAACTTTTACTCGCAACATTGCAAAAATGTCAAATTGATATCGAGCGATTTGCTATTTATTCGAACAATGAACGATCAAGACGTATGTATGAATTAAATAGTATGAAACTTCAAGAAACGATTGAAAAAATCGAACCATATCTAATGGATTAATAAAAAGATTGACAGCTTATGAGCGCCAAACTTTTTTAGTTTGTTCTAAATCCTTTAGACGAACGGGTAATTTTTGCATCGGTGGTGGACAGTTTAAATTATATTTGCGAACCTTTTTATTAACTTTTTTGATGTCTTCTTCTGTTTCAGCAATTTCGACTAGTGTACTAATTTCCTTTTGTAACTTTAACCAAGGAGGTAAAAATCCAGCATCCTTAGCTTTTTCCTGAAAGTTTTGGAAGAGATCTTGTTCTACATATCTCTTTGGCAACGGTTTGCCTTTTCCTTTAAAATTATCCTTTTCTCCGGTAGAAGCTAAAATACCTCCAATTAGATCATTATATTTTCTGCCCAAAACAATTAACTCCCTTCGTTAGCAGAAATAACTTCATCACTCCGTTTGATACTTTCCTTTAAATAATCTGGAGCATTTGGATGATTATATATTTCTTCACTTGTTAACCAATGGACTTCTTCTACTTCATCAGGACTTTTAGGGTGTGCTTCTCCTGATTCATATTCACAAAGAAATACAACATCAACAACATGATCTCCCATATCAGTTACAAAAGATGTGCTATGTACATAATTCATCTGAGCTTTTATCTTGATACCTACTTCTTCAAAAATCTCCCGTTCTAACGTTCTCTCTAGTATATCCGGGCTATTTCCTTCAAGTTCCACCTTTCCACCCACAAGGGAAAGCAGTCCACCTGCATGTTCTTCTTTCGTACTTCTCTTGATAATGAGCCATTTGTCTTCTCTTTGGATAGCTCCTTCAACATTGACAATAAACAATTGCCCATCTCCTTTAAAATAAGTTGGATTTTTGTTTTTAGACTGTCTTTCATTTTATTTTATGATAACATAAATAATAATCTTTACAATAGTAAGTTTTTTTACCTTCACATAGATAAATAAATCAAACTTTTTAGGAGGAGGTTTTTGAAGGATGGCGACACAAATTATAATCATCCTATTAATTATCTTAATGTTTACGGCAATGATTTTAGAGATTGCACACCCTGCCACTGTTGCATTAACAACCCTTATTATCTTTTTCGTGTTAGGATTTATTTCACCGAACGAAATGTTAAGTGTCCTTTCCAATGAAGGAGTCATTACATTAACATTAATTTTTGTCATTACGTCTGTTGTTGAGCGAACGAATATCATTGATCGATTACTCGTGCGTATCCTTGATCAATCTCGATCTGATAAAATGGCTCTCCTTCGTTTACTGCCATCATTAATGGGCGTATCGGCCTTTTTTAACAATACACCTATTGTTGTTATGATGGTTTCCTCCATTCAAAACTGGTGTCGGAAAAGAGGTTTTTATGCGAGTAAATTTCTATTACCGATTTCCTATGCGACGATTTTTGGTGGAATGTTTACACTTATTGGTACATCGACAAACTTAATTGTTCATGGTTGGTTACTCGAACGAGACTTTACCGGCTTTTCCTTTTTTGAACTCGTTCCTTACACATTTTTAGGTGCTATTTTTGGACTTATTTATTTAATGACGATTGGTTATAAATTCCTGCCTGAAAATGATACAGCAATGGATCAAAGGTATGATGAGGATCGCCAGTTTTTATATGAAGCTATCGTTCATGAAGGGTGTAACTTAATTGGAAAAACAGTTACATCAAATGAATTTAAAAAGTTAGAAGGTTTATATTTAATCAAAATTGTCCGAGATGACCGAACCATTTCGCCGATTAGATTAGAAGATCAAATTCGGGAAAATGATTTGCTCGTTTTTACAGGAACTTTAAACAGTTTATCCCATTTAGAAGCCATGGATAATTTATCCATTCAAACAGGAGAAGATATTACAGTAAATACGCTACAAACGGGTGAAACAAGACTGATTGAAGGTGTCATATCCCATTACTCTGCACTAGTAAATTATAAAATTAAAAATTCGAACTTTAGAAATAAATACAATGCATCAATTGTTGCTGTACACCGAATGAATGAACGAATCGAAGATAATATCGGAGAAATTCGACTCAAACCCGGTGATGTATTACTCATTTTAGCTGGTAAAGATTTTGAACGAAATGTTCAACGTACGGATGACTTTTATGTTATTTCAGACTTACCTAATACGAAAACGATGAATAGGCGCCAATCGACGATTGCCATTACAAGCTTTATTGCCATGATTCTCGTTGTCGCTTTAGGATGGTTATCCATGTTTGAAGCATCCCTCCTCGTTATCGGACTATATATTTTGCTAGATCTATTTGATACGAATCAAGTTAAGCAAACAATACCCTTTCAAGTATTATTACTAATTATCGCCTCACTTGGTATTGGAAAAATTGTTGAGACATCAGGGACATCTGAACTGATTGCTAACTCGCTCATTCAATTAATTTCTGAGCACTTTGGAACCTTTGGCTTACTCGTAAGTGTTTATTTAATTACGAATATACTCACAGAAGTCATTACAAATACGGCTGCGGCTGTCATTGTTCTACCAATTGCTGTAGATGTTGCCACATACATTAACATTGAACCAACGATTATTGCCGTTGTTGTCGCAGTAGCCGCTTCTGCAAGTTTTTCTACACCAATCGGGTACCAAACGAACTTAATCGTTTACGGTCCAGGGGGATATACGTTTAAAGATTATTTCAAAGTTGGGCTCCCATTAAACCTGCTCTTTATGCTAACGACTATTTTTTCCGTGTATCTATTCGCATAAAACAACTCCAGTTCGCAATTTCTTGTGAACTGGAGTTGTTATTTATTGTTTAGTTTTAAAAGTCTTTGCAAGCTGAGCGGCAACTTTTGCATTATTTTTAACAAGGGCAATATTAGCTGCTAAACTTTTTCCTTCCGTTTCTTCGGTTACTTTCGCTAATAAAAACGGTGTGACATCTTTTCCAAGAATACTTTTTTCTTCCGCTTCCTTTACAGCCGCTTCGATCATTTTAGTAATATATGCCTCATCCATAGCGTCTTCTTCTGGAATTGGATTAGCAATAACTGCTCCACCCTTTACTGGTATATCCCATTTCACAGCTAACGTTTCAGCGATTTCTTCAATCGTTTCACTTCGAGCGTGAATCTTGTGTTCACTCGTTCTTGTGAAAAATGCTGGAAAGGTATCGGTTTGATAGCCGATAACAGGAACACCTTTCGTCTCTAAATATTCTAACGTTAATCCTAAATCTAAAATGGATTTCGCCCCGGCACAGACAACGGCTACATTTGTTTGGGATAACTCTTCTAAATCTGCAGAAATATCCATCGTCACCTCAGCTCCACGATGGACACCACCAATCCCTCCCGTTGCAAAAATATAAATACCAGCAAGTTCCGCACAAATCATCGTTGTCGCCACTGTTGTAGCCCCTAACTTTTTCGTAGCAATTACTTGAGGTAAATCCCGACGTGACACCTTTTCTACATTTTCGCTTTTACCGAATAATTCTAATTCATCTTCTGATAAACCTATTTTAATTTTTCCATCCATAATCGCAATCGTTGCTGGAGTTGCTCCATTTTCACGAACAATTTCCTCTACTTCCCTTGCTGTCTCAACATTTTGAGGATAAGGCATCCCGTGGGAAATAATTGTCGATTCTAAAGCGACAATCGGTTTATTTTGCTTGATTGCTTTATTAACTTCTTCGGAAAATACAAGATATTTATTCATGTCAACATCCTTCCCTTTTTTCATTTATTAATGACAAGAGATTTTCTCTCGTTAAATCACGTCGAACTGTATAAGAAGACATAATGGTTTGATGTGCATTCATAAGACCTGCTTGTATCATATCTGGGAATGAATATTTATGTAACCACATATGGATAACAGCCGCACAAAAAGCATCCCCCGCTCCAGTAACATCTTTAACGAAGGGCACAGGTATCGCTGGAAAATGCCTCACCTTTTCATCCTTCGCTCCTGCCATAACGCCTTGTTCTCCATTCGTAATCACAACATGTTGAATACCTTTTTCTAACCATAAGTTCACTGCCTTTTTCCAAGATTCATCATCCGTAATACGCATCTGTAAAAACGTTTCGGTTTCATCTTTATTAACAATGAGCCAGTCAACACTTGTTAGGGTTTCAGGAAGTCGATCCATTTTCGGTGATGATACAGGAATAATAAATACCGGAATGTCGTAGTTCTCCCCAAATGAAATGATATATTCTACAGTTTTAGCTGGACAATTTAAGTCGATAATGATACAGTCCATTTTTTTTAACATTCTCTCATGCGGCTTTAATAGATTTATAGTGATATGATTAAAAACTTCCATATCTCCTAGAGCGATTGATAAATCACCATTCATATCTAAAATCGCCGTATAATTTCCCGTTGAGAGACGAGCATCACTTTTAACGAACGATAAGTCCATATATTCGGATGAAAGTTGTTTTAACATTTCCCAATCTCCATCCTCACCACTTACAGAAAATAATGTTACCCTTTCATCTAATCGCCCTAAATTTTCGGCGATATTACGCGCCACTCCACCGACAGACACAGATGAAGTTGCCGGATTAGATGTTTCATATTGGAGAGAGTCTTTTGCGTAAAATTTTCGATCAACATTCATTCCACCAATACAAGCAATGGTAAACTTCTTCTTTATCTCCTTCAAAAACATCCTCCCCCCAAACAATTGTTTGAACACTAAACATATGTTTATAATAATAGATGAAAGATTTGCTGTCAACAACTTCTGCTCTCTTTACAAACTTTTGTTGATCAATTAAACTAAAGTCATTCATCGAGGTGAAAATAACATGAGTAAAAAGGAACAAATTATTGAAATTTTAACACTTAACCCGTTTATTTCCCAAAAGGAATTAGCAGAAAAAATTGGTTTATCAAGGCCCGCAGTGGCAAACTACATCGCGACTTTAACGAGGGAAGGCATTATTAAAGGTAGAGCATACATTTTACAAGAAGAAACCATCGTCTGCATTGGGGCTGTAAATATTGATCGCATCGCAAAAACGAAAGAACCTGTCCAATTTGAAGCATCAAATCCGGTAGAAATAACAGAAACAATCGGTGGTGTCGCACGTAACTATGCCCACACATTACAACAACTTCATATCCAAACATCAATGATTACAGCAGTCGGTGATGATACAGCAGGGGAAATGCTCTTGCAAACGTTAAATAGTGACCAAATTAACACCGATCAAGTATGGATATTCCCAAATGAGAAAACCGGGACTTACACAAGCTTAGTTAGTCCAACAAATGAATCCATCGTTTCCATGGCTGATATGAACATTTATGAACAAATAACACCGAAAATGATCGACAACAAATGGCCACACATTCAATCAGCAAAAGGTGTTTTCCTTGATACAAATTTCAATACAGAAGCCATTACACATATCATTGAGCGATTACAAACTCAACAAATCCCGATATTTATCGACACTGTTTCACCAAGCAAAGCAAAACACCTCCCTGAAGACTTATCGTTCGTTAAACTAATATCACTTACTACAAAAGAACTTGAAACACTAAGTAGGCACACGATAACTAACAAAAAAGATATGAAACAAGGAGCGAAAACAATAATAGACAGAGGTGCTGAAAATATCATTATTTTTCATGAAAACGAGCAATTAGTATATGCTTCAAAACACGATAATGAGCTGCGAAAATTCAACAAAATACCAAACATAAAATCTGAGCGAGAACAAGATGCTCTAGCAGCTTGTATTTTGTCTGGACTGCTTAAGGAAAAAACGATACAGCAAGCTATTCAGCAAAGCGTTTCACTAATAAAACAAATTTAACATAAATAATTACCCATACAATTTTCCAAGGCGAAATAAAATCATTGATATTTTCATAATCGAATATATATAGCAAGTATCGCGAAAGGAATGCTCCCCATTAAAGACTTCTGGATACACTGCTTGAAAGGTACGAAGCATTTTATCATATAAATCATCATAAATTTTTTGCTCAGATAAAAACCTTGTATCTCTCCCTTGCAACCATTCGAAATAAGAAACAATCGCACCACCTGCGTTTGCTAAAATGTCCGGAATAATAATGACACCTTTTTCATTAAAATAATCATCTGCTTTTTTAGAAATCGGGGCATTTGCACCTTCAACGATGATTTTCGCCTCGATTTCTGCCATATTCGTTTCATTTACTTGATTACTTAAAGCCGCTAAAAATAAAACATCAACAGATTGGGAAAAAATAGCATCCCGCTCTAAAATTTTGGCCTCAACGCCCGCTTCCCGGAGCTCTTCTTCTGTCTTTGGTAAATCTCCTTTATTCCATTGAGCAAATTTTTGTAAAGCTGGAATCTGTAATCCCTCTTCATGATAAAGTGTTACGTTTCGATCACTGACAACTGTTACTTTATTGTCAATATTTTTACAATCATAAGCTTCCATTGCAACAACAGAGCCGACATTTCCAAACCCTTGTATACCAATCGATAACTGTTGTTCTTTAGTTGCTAGCAATGTTTTCGAATATTTATGCACACTTTCTGAGGGCATATCCTTGCTCACAAAGTCTGTAAGTAAATACTTCAAACTAAAATAGACACCTTTTCCGGTCGCTTTCTCCCTACCTAAAGAACCACCATTTTCTACGCTCTTACCCGTAAAGCTGCCTAAATATTCTTTTCCAGGATTAATATTTTTATATTCTCCCATCATCCAATCCATTTCTTGGGCGCCAGTTCCTACATCTGGTCCTGGAATATCTTCTGTTGGACTTAATACCCGACTAAAATATTGCACATACTTTTTACAAATCATATATCGCTCCTGCTTTGTGAACGAATGTGGATCGACGACAACACCACCTTTGCCCCCACCGAAGGGAACATTATGTAGTGCTGTTTTTAGCGTCATTAAAATAGCTAAATTAACAATTTCATCTTCATCTACTCGCTGATGAAACCGAATGCCACCTTTGTATGGACCCATAACATTGTTATGTTGTACGCGAAAGGCAGGAACCCGAATAACGTCACCCCGTTCTAATGGAATGCGTAAGTAAGCTTTATTTACATGATTCGGTGTCGTCAATATAGCAAGTAAGGAATTAAATGCTTTTTTTCGCGATTCACCAAATAAATCAGGCAAAAATGTTAATTCATCTTCTAACACATGTAAAGAATGGCGAATCATTTCTACTGTATGATTTTCCATTTTTCAACCTCCTTGTAACATTTTTTATTGTAACCATCTATTATTGTCTTATGAAAAATACTTATTTGAGTGAATAAAAAAGAGCAGCCTATAAAAAGACTGCTCTCATTTCTGTTCGTGAGTGAAGCGCTAGTTTTATCTTATCGTAATAAAAGTCTCGGATGTGCTTTAAATAGCAAGTAAATTCCAACTGCACAAATAACAAAGGATGGTAACATATAGGAACCATTGTAAACGAGGGAATACAACCAAACCGGCTGATCTTCTGGAGCAAATTCACCCCAGAAAACAATTCCTCCATAAAAATGAGCTAAAAATCTAAGGCCTGATCCTAGTAATGTTCCGAAAGTAATATACGTGAAGGCTTTTCCTGCTTGTTCGTTTCGGAGGGCGTCTTTTATCGTATTTGAAAAAATACCTGCTAAACCGATAACAGTAAAGGCAAAGCCATATTCAATAAACGCTTGGTAAAGGTGTAAAATCGTTGGACCGAAAACAAGTTTTAATAACCCAAATAAAAGTCCGGAAATAAGTCCTCCGCCTAGTCCCCAACGAAAAGCGACGATAAAGACAGGTACCATAGCAAAGGAAACAGAACCACCATTTGGCCATAATGAAAACTTTAGAAACGGAATATTGTCTAATACAATTGCTAATGCTGTTAAAATAGCAATTTCAATTAGCATTCGCAATCGTTTTTGTCTTGCATCCATATTCACTTACTCCCCCTTATATTTTTTCACACAAAAAAAGCAATGCAAGGGGAAGCTTCCTGATGGGCGCTTCTACTCACATCGCTTACATGTACTCCATCAAAAAAGCCACCATCCCTACGCAAGTGTTAACTCACAGGTTCGAAGGGTCTGAACAAAATTGTTCACTCTCAGCATCAATAGCTCCCCTTGAAGGCTTTTGCATTCACTTTTTTTGTTACATTCATTGTACATTTAAACACTAAGAAAGTCCAATCATACAATAGTGCTTCAAACTCTTCTAGTAGAGAGAATATTATTACTTAATGCCTTTATATTATGTAACACATCTTACAGCACAAATTTGACGTAAAGTACTAAACCTATTGTCATAATAGCTACTGCAACAAAATAATATACAATTTGGATTTTTATACTATTCCGTAAAGAACGGGATTCATATTCATGGGAACGTTTCAAGGCATCACTTGGAGATTCTTTTTCATACTCCTCCATTTTCTTCTCTTCTACACGATAAGCATATAAGGTTAAAGCAATCGTAACGATAAATAAAATAATAAAAAAGATAATTAAAGAAAGACTCATGGGACTACTCCCTCCTTAACTTAATCGTGAACATTCTCTTATTAAAAGCATATCGAGAAATACGGAAATGATCAATAAATATTCACAGGAATAACGATTAAAATATTACCTTATTGAATATGAAAATAGGCATTAAATATTGACTTATTTTTTACTTATGTAATAATGTATGAAGAAAAGTTTATACGGTTACCTTTAAGTCATTCCTGAGAGTTTGACAAGGTGCAACGGGATAATTATGTCTATCTATGCAAAAATACATCTATGTTTTTACATAGTTAGACATCTCTCACCTTGTCTATATATAGGCAAGGTGTTTTTTTATGCAAAATGGTAACCGGTAAACGAAATGAAAAGAAGGAGATGGAAATCATGTCTACACAAAGAGAAATTCAAGTGAACGAACGGTTACCATTATTACAAAGTATTCCCCTAAGCTTACAGCATTTGTTTGCTATGTTCGGCTCTACTGTTTTAGTACCGATTTTATTCGGTGTCAATCCAGCAACGATATTACTCATGAACGGTGTTGGAACATTACTTTATCTTTTCATTACAAAAGGGAAAATCCCAGCTTACTTAGGGTCTAGTTTTGCGTTTATCTCCCCTGTTACAATCGTTTTAACCAAATACGGTGGAGTAGAAGGATATGGCTACGTTTTAGCGGGTTTTCTTGTTGTTGGTATTGTTTTAACCTTAGTTGCAGTCATTATCCGTGTTGCAGGAACATCATGGATTGATGTTGTTTTCCCAGCAGCAGCAATGGGATCCATTGTTGCTGTTATTGGATTAGAATTAGTCCCAGTTGCTGCTGAAATGGCCGGTTGGATTGCACCAGAAGATGCAGGAGATAATTGGACAATGGATAAAAAATCAGCCACCGTTGCCTTATTAACGTTACTCATTACGATTATCAGTTGGGTTACCTTACGAGGTTTCTTGAAAATTATTCCAATCCTTATCGGAATCATTTCAGGCTATATTATCGCAGCCTTTGCTGGTCTCGTTGATTTTCAAGCAGTTAAAGATGCATCTTGGATTGCTTTACCAACGTTTTATAAAATGAAGTTTGATTGGTCCGCTATTCTCATTATTTTACCAGCAGCCTTCGTTCTCATTCCAGAACATATTGGGCATTTATTCGTAACTGAAAATATTGTCGGAAAACGATTAACGAAGGATCCAGGACTTGATCGCTCTTTAGCTGGAAACGGAATTTCAACGATTATTTCCAGCCTATTCGGCTCAACACCGAACACAACGTACGGGGAAAATATCGGTGTTCTTGCGATTACAAGAGTTTATTCAACATGGATTATCGGACTCGCTGCTGTCTTAGCAATTATATTGTCATTTTTTGGTAAGCTTGCTGCCCTTATTTCTTCCATTCCTTCCCCAGTAATGGGTGGAATTTCGATTTTACTCTTCGGAATTATTGCAGCGAGTGGAATTCGCATGCTCGTTGAAGCAAAGGTTGATTACAGTAAGTCACAAAACTTAATTTTAACCTGTGTCGTACTTGTTATCGGAATTAGTGGTGTATCCTTAGAAATTGGTATCGGAGAAGCAAAAACAACCCTCTCTGGTATGGGCCTTGCAACAGTCGTTGCTGTTATCTTAAGTTTATTCTTTAAATTATTAGAATTACTAAACTTAACGAATGAGTAATTAGAACAACTGTAGGCAAAATTTATTTTTATGATATAATCTATAGAGTAAACTATAGATGAAAGAGTGATAAGATGAAAAGGAATTTAACAATCATTGTAGCTATGTTTGTAATGATTATATTATTATCTGCCTGTAGCAATTCAGATAATGAAAATGATGAAGCAAACAATCGTACAAGCGATGAAAATCCAGTTGTAACAATTACAATGGAAGATGATTCGGAAATTAAAGCCGAGCTTTTTCCAGATATTGCGCCAAATACGGTAAATAATTTCATAGCTCTTATTCAAGAAGGATTTTATGATGGTGTAATTTTCCATCGAGTTATTCCTGAGTTTATGATCCAAGGGGGAGACCCAGACGGAGCCGGTACAGGCGGGCCAGGGTATTCTATTAAAGGCGAATTTACTTCAAACGGTTTTGAAAACAATTTAAAACATGAACGGGGCGTTTTATCCATGGCACGAACAAATGAACCAGATTCTGCAGGATCCCAATTTTTTATTATGGTTGAAGATGCACCACATTTAGACGGTGATTACGCTGCCTTTGGTAAAGTCATTGAAGGCATGGACGTAGCCGATGAAATTGTCTCCGTTCAAACAGATGCCAATGACAAACCAGAACAAGATCAAGTGATGAAAAAAGTAACCGTTGAACTCCGTGGGTATGAATATGAAAACCCTGAAATTATTCAATAAAATAATGGCGGGCATAAAAAAGAAAATGCCCGTCTGATAAACTATGTAAATGAATGTAAACATAAAAATGAAAGAAAAAAATGTTTATCCTTGACTTATTTTGAAAGTTTTATTATAGTATTAATTGTCGTCAAAAATGATTGACAAAAAACGGGCTGTTAGTTCAGGGGGAGAACGCTTCGTTGACATCGAAGAGGTCGCTGGTTCGATCCCAGCACAGCCCATACTTTACAAAGCCTTGTACATCAACATGTACAAGGCTTTTTCATTTTAAATTTTAATTATATTCTCATTTCATATAAAATATTTCTATATTTCTGTTAAATAGCATTTCACTAGTATTATAATTGTATGCTATTCTTAAAAGTTCTATTAATTTACATAAATGAAAAGTTAATTTCATAACTTCTTTCTAAAACAATAAATCCCTGTTATTTCTGCACTGCAAAGAAATCATTAGCTAAAACAATCTTCTTTCTTATCTACTAATCAACATAATAATTAAAATATTTACATAAATACATCCAAATGCCTAAAAAAATCTTCTATTTTTAAAAAGAAAGATTGTTC
>Ga0209487_1000761_pt1 | contig 28478 bp, 35 predicted proteins | sample Poulit2012_FD_187524 | JGI IMG/M metagenome (GOLD analysis project Ga0209487, IMG submission 187524) | Agricultural soil microbial communities from Georgia to study Nitrogen management - Poultry litter 2012 (SPAdes) (version 2) | ecosystem: Environmental > Terrestrial > Soil > Agricultural land...
GGGATTCTCGTGTGGCGGAAGGTCGAGACGGATCGCCTGCACAACGACCTGTGGGCCGAGGCCGAGCGGATCTCCGCCGAGCAGGAGGCCCAGACCGTCCAGCAGACGCAGGCCTCTCCTGCCGAGCAGGTCTGACCAGCCGTCACCGCAGTAACCTGGCGCCGTGCGCCGAGGGGCCTTGGCGCAATTGGTAGCGCATCTGCTTTGCAAGCAGGATCCATATAACTGAACACGGGGACTTAGCTCAGCTGGTAGAGCACCGCTTTTGCAAGGCGGGGGTCAGGGGTTCGATCCCCCTAGTCTCCACAAAATCCCAGGTCAGAGGCCGTTTCTCGCAAGAGAGGCGGCCTCTGATTGTCTTTCGGCGTGGTGCTCAGGTTCCAAGCTGATCGTAGTAGATTGATGGCAGGTCGTAGTCAATTGTGTTGGTTCGCGTGCGCCTCGTGCGTCTCCGCGACCAGCGGTTTCATGCGGGGTTCGACCCGGCAGTACGACTGGGTGCGCCCCGTGCGCCCCGGAGAGCGGCTAGCTGTGTCAGTGCCCCTCGACATACTGTCGACATGGTCCGGAAGATGACGCCCGCGCAGTTCAAGGCCGCGGTGAACAAGATGCAGCGCCAGCAGAAGCAGGCGGTCGACAAGTACAACCGCGAGGCCCGCCGGCACAACGCGGCCGTCAAGAAGGCGGTGGGTGACTACAACCACGAGGTGCGCGCGTACAACGCCAAGGCTCGTGCGCACAACGCGGAGGTCAGGAACCAGCGCCGTCGTCTCGACCAGGAGATCCGCCGACTGAACTCGCGGCCGGCGGCGCGGACTTTCGTTACCTACCGGTCGTCGGTCGAAACTCTCGCGCACACCTACACCGAGACAGAGGAGCGCCTGGCCGGGCGGACAGTCAGCCCTGCCGGGAGGGACCTCCTCGACCGCGGCAGCGAGGAGGCCGCCAACAGTGCCTACTTGCTCAACGCCATGGACGGCGACGGCGCGACCGAGGAGGACCCGACGGAGGACGAGCTCCGTGGCCCGAGCATGCAGGAGGAGCTCGCCGCGTTCGGACAGGATCTCGTCGACCGATGGACGGGTGCCCTGTTCGCTCTCAGCCCCAGCAACCCCGACGCCGCGCGCCACTTCTGCACCAGTGCCCGTGAGGTGCTGATTGCGATGATCGACGGCGCAGCGCCGGACTTACGCGTGACCGAAGCTGACCCGGACTGCGCTCGGACCGACAAGGGCGTGCCGACTCGGCGGGCCAAGGTCGGCTTCCTCTTGCGGCGCAAAGGCATCGACGAGAGCCCCATCGAGGACCTCGTCGAGGAGGACATGAACAACGTCCTGGGGCTCTTCCGCGAGTTCAACGACGGCACCCACGGGCACGCCGGTCGGTTCACGATCACCCAGTTGAGCGCGCTGCGCATTCGGGTCGAGTCGGCCATCGGGTTCATCCACACGCTCTGCGCGGTCTGAACCACAGCTACGAGACCAGGCATGGACAACTCTGCGCTTGACGTGTGAGGAGAGCCCGTTCTCCTCGGACACGAGCCGACAGTGCGCGATTGTGAAGCAGTGATCGATGTAAAGTCTCTGATACATGGTGTGAGATTGGGGAGGACCAGATGAGCATGGCCGAGTCGTCGGTCGCAGTCGCGACAGCTCTGTCGACCCGCACTGCCGTGCCAAGTCTGAGCAGTGACTCCAACTCCATCGCGATGATCGACGATGATGCACCCCAGCCGCGTCACCAAGCCCCAGTTCGGCTGACCTCCTACCGACGGACGATCACCATGAGCAACTCTGATGCAGAACCTCTCTCGGTGAAGTCGCGGCACCGCGTGAAGACCTACGGAGAGGTCTTCACGCCGCGCTCGATGGTCGACCAGATGCTCAATCTTGTCAGTGACGATCTTGAGCGTGGTGAGGGCTTCGTCGACAAGACATTCCTGGAACCGGCGGCCGGGGACGGCAATTTTCTTGTCGCGATCCTGCAACGCAAGCTCGCCGCCATCGAGGAACGGTTCGACTCGTCAGTCTGGTCGCGTGAGTCCCTGTTCGCTCTCGCTTCCATCTACGCGATCGAACTGCTCGAGGACAATCACCGCGACGCGCAGGTCGCTCTCGTCAACGAGTTCGTGACGTTCCACGAGTCCCACGGCACGCGTTGCAGTCCTCGCACTGACCTCTACCGTGCTGCTGTCTTCATCGTTAAGACGAACATCGTCCGCGGCGACACGCTCACTGGTCGGACCCCGAAGGGCGTGGAGATCGAGTTCTCGTGGTGGATCCGGCAGATTGGTGATCCATCGATGGTCAAGCGGGAGCCCTTCACGTTCAATTCGTTGCGGGAGACCGATGCCTTCGACTTCGCGGTCTACGACCGCTTCGAGCCGTGCCCGGTCCACCACGTTCATAAGAAAGCGAGCGCCGATGCTTAGCCCGAAGATCAGTACATTCCGGGAGATCATGCCGCAGATCTACTCGTGGAGTACCACCGACCTCCCCAAATACGACGGCTGGGAGAAGATCGGCTACACGGAACAGGCCGGCGGCGCACAGGCGCGCATCGCCCAGCAGGCTTCGCAGCTGTCGATCAACAAGACGATCGAGTGGGTCTTCAAAGCTACGTACATGACGCCCGACGGTGGGCGATTCACCGACCACGACTTCCACGCCTACCTCAAGCAACAGGGCATCCAGCGCGACGGCGTCCCGGCGACTGAAGACCGCCCCAAACGGACCGAGTGGCACCGCTTCGACGATGTTCCAAAGAGCTCGCGCGAGTACTTCCTCGACTTCGCTTCAGGCAATTTCGAGATCGACAGCTCCGGTGTTGTGGAGCAGGACTACGAGCTCCGCCCGGAGCAGAAGGCAGCCGTTGCCCAGGCGCTAGAAGCTTTCGGTGATGGCAAGGCCGAGGTGCTATGGAACGCAAAGCCGCGTTTTGGAAAGACCCTTACGACCTACGACCTTATGAGCAAACTCGACGCGCGTCGGGTGCTAATTGTGACCAACCGTCCGGCGATCGCGAACTCGTGGCTCGACGACTTCCTGCGCTTCGTCGGCCACCAGACGACTTACCGATTCGTCTCCGAGTCCCCGTCGTTGAACGGCCGTCCGACGATGACCCGGCAGCAGTGGTCATCGTACGTTTCACACACGAGCGACGAGGATCCGCGCATCGTCGAGTTCCTCTCGTTGCAGGACCTCAAGGGGTCGGTGTATTTCGGAGGCGGCTACGAGAAGCTCGGCCACATCGCGAAGTACGACTGGGATCTGCTTGTCATTGACGAGGCTCATGAGGGTGTTGACACGGCGAAGACCGATGTCGCCTTCGACCAGATCACTCGCAAGTGGACACTGCATCTGTCGGGCACGCCATTCAAAGCTCTCGCCTCGGGCAGATTCGACCAGGACCAGATCTTCAACTGGACGTACGAGGACGAGCAGACTGCGCGCACCGAGTGGAACGACCCGAGCCAGGAGAACCCCTATGAGGCACTTCCCACGCTGAACCTGCTTACCTACCAGGTCTCCCGGATGATCAGCGACCGTCTCGCCGAGGGGGTGGCGATCGCCGAGGATGAGGCGAACATCGACTACGCGTTCGATCTCGGCGAGTTCTTCCGCACGAAGGACAACGGGTTCTTCGAGCACGAGGCGGACGTGAAGGCGTTCCTCGACCGACTGTCCGTGAACGAGAAGTACCCCTTCTCGACACCGGAGCTGCGCGACGAGATCCGGCACTCGTTCTGGCTGCTGGACCGCGTGGCTTCGGCAAAGGCGCTGCAGCGCATGCTGAACAAGCACCCGGTGTTCAAGGACTACACGGTCGTCCTGGCTGCCGGCGACGGGCGTGGCGCGGACGATGATAGCGACCTCGTGGCATCGAAGGCGTCTCTGGCGAAGGTCCGCGAGGCCATTGCCGAGGCCGAGAAGCTTGGCGGCAGGACAATCACGCTCTCGGTCGGTCAGCTCACCACTGGTGTGACCGTGCCCGAGTGGACAGCGGTTGTCATGCTCTCCAACGTGACGTCTCCGGCGTTGTACATGCAGGCCGCATTCCGTGCGCAGAACCCGTGCACCTTCGAACGCGGTGACAAGGTCTTTCAGAAGAAGAACGCCTACATCTTCGACTTCGCGCCTGAGCGCACGCTCACCATCTTCGACGAGTTCGCGAACAACCTTCACCCGAACCCCTCGGGCGACCCAGTCCAGCGGCAGCAGAACATTCGGACCTTGCTGAACTTCTTCCCCGTGATCGGCGAGGATGCAGAGGGACGGATGGTCGAGCTCGACGCCTCGCAGGTTCTCACCTTCCCGAAGGTGTTCAAGGCTCGCGAGGTCGTGCGCCGCGGGTTCTTGTCAAACCTGCTGTTCGCCAACGTCGCCGGAATCTTCCGCCACTCCGAACACGTCAAGAAGATCCTCGACAAGCTCCCGACCGCAGAGCAGGGCAAGCTCAAGAAGAAGGAGCTGGATCTTCCCGAGCCCATGCCGAACGTGGATCGCGATGGCAATGCCGAGGTCGACCTCGAGACGGTCATTAACCCCAAGGTCGCCGAGCTGGGCGCTCCCGTGTGGAGCGTCGAGGACATCCCGACTACCGACCTGCAGGCCCCCGCGGCCGAGGTGGCGAAGAAGCTCGCGAAGCTCGCGACCGAGAAGACGCGCGATACCCGCGACAAGCTCCAGGCCGAGTACGGCCTGACGAAGAAGCAGGTCGAGCGCGACGAGCGGGCCACCGAGGCAGAGGTCGTGCGCAGGTACGAGCGCGTTCGTGTCGAGCACGAGATCGCCTCGAAGCACCTCTCCGACGAGATGGCCGAGGCCGCCACCGAGGACGACGCTGCGGTGATCGCCGCGAAGAAGGCTGAGCAAGAGAAGGCGTTCCACGAGAACGTCGCCAAGATTCTTACGGAGACGACCGAATCGATCACCGAAACGGTCGTCCTGCGGGAGGAGAAGAAGAAGGAGCAGAAGCGCGCCGACCAGACTATGGATGACGCACGTTCTCACTTGCGCGGGTTCGCTCGAACTATCCCGATGTTCCTCATGGCCTACGGTGACCGGGACACTCGCTTGTCGAACTTCGACGACTACACCCCCGACGACGTGTTCGAAGAGATCACCGGCATCAGCGAGGCGGAGTTCTGCCTTCTACGCGACGGACAGGAGGTTGAGGAGGAGGACGGTACGATCACCAGGATCCCTGGGCTCTTCGACGAGTCGGTTTTCGACCAGTCGATCCAGGAGTTCCTCGACAAGAAGGAAGCCCTCGCTGACTACTTCGACGATGCGCAAACGGAGAACATCTTTGCGTACATCCCGCAGCAGAAGACTTCGCTCGTCTTCACGCCGCAGCCGGTCGTCAAGCAGATGGTCGACATCCTCGAAACTGAGAATCCTGGGATCTTCAAGGACCCCGAGAAGACCTTCGCCGACTTGTTCTCGACCGCCGGGCTGTTCCTGATGGAGCTCGTGCGCCGCCTGGACACCGGCCTCGCCGACCAGATCCCCGATCAGGAGGAGCGGCTCGAACACATCCTCACTTCGCAATTGTTCGAGATGAGCCACAACACGATCCTCCACGAGATTACCCTTGAGGCGGTCTCCGGCGGAGTTCCCAGGCGCAAGCGGTGGCTCGAGGAGTCCGGGCATTACAGGGTCGGCAACCTCGCGAAGATGACGAGCGCACAGCGGGCTCAGATGCTCGACGACATGCTGACGGAAGGCGACTGACCATGGGTAAGAAGTTCGATGTCGTGATCGGTAATCCTCCCTACCAAGAGGAGGCGCAAGGGGACGGGACCCGCGACACGCCCGTCTACCACCAATTCATGGACGCGGCATACGAGGTGGGAAGAAAGGCTGTGCTCATCACGCCGGCTCGCTTCCTCTTCAACGCCGGGTTTACCCCGAAGGCGTGGAACGAAAAAATGCTCGCCGACCGGCACCTGAGCGTCCCGCACTACGTGCCCAACAGCAACGACCTGTTCCCGGGGACTGACATCAAGGGTGGGATCGCAGTCACCTACTGGGACGAAGAGCGTAACGATGAGCCGATCGACACGTTCACCAGTTACCCGGAGCTCAACGAGATCCTCCACAAAGTCAATGCCGCTCACGATGCATCGATCGCTCCGACGGTCTCGAGCGGCCGCGCGTACGCCTACACGGACCTTATGCACACGGAGAACCCGCAGGCTTCCGCCCTCATGTCAACGGACGCTCAGTTCCGCGTGAGTACAAACGCTTTCGAGCAGCTCCCGTTTCTTTATTCTGCAACGATGCCTGATGACGGCCGCGAGTACGGTCAGGTCCTTGGTCTCGTTAAGAACAAGCGGTTCTCCCGTTGGATCCGCCGTGACTACGTTCGTGGCCCCAAAAGTTTCGACCAGTTCAAGGTGGCACTTCCCGCGGCCAATGGGTCCGGGGTCCTGGGAGAGCCTCTGTCTTCGCCTGACGTGATCGGACCCGAGGTCGCGGTCACTCAGACATTCATCACGATCGGAGCGTTCGATGACGAGGCTGATGCTCAGGCATGCCTCAAGTACGTGAAGACGAAATTTGCCCGCGCCATGCTCGGTATCCTGAAGATCACGCAGCATAATCCGGCGAAGGTGTGGAAGCACGTTCCCCTCCAGGACTTTACGCAAGCATCCGACATTGACTGGAGCAGGTCGATCCCAGAGATCGACCAACAGCTCTACTCGAAGTATGGGCTCGACGATGAGGAGATCGAATTCATCGAGTCGCGCGTCAAGCCGATGAGCTGATAGTTGGGCACGCGGCCGTTCGTCGGCACCCGCATCGGGACTGAAGGAGCACGAATGAGCATGGATGAAGCGGATCAGCAGGGCTTCGGTGACGTCATACGCGAGGCGCGCAAGAAGCAGGGCTTGTCACAGGGAGAGCTTGGCGAGAAGTCCGGTGTGTCTCGTCCGACCATCGCGCGCGTCGAGGCGAACAACGATGTGACGACCGCGACCATCGCGAAGGTCGCGCAGGCGCTCGGCCTGAAGCTCGAGCTGAAGCGATCTGGCGCACAACGAGCGGACAGTGAGGAGTCGGTCGATGGCGACGGGCTATGAGCGGTACAGCAAGCACGCGGTCTGGGAGACCCTCCAGCTCAAGCGCGAATCGCTGAACGCGGCCAGGTTCGACGATGCCGCCTCGGAGCAGGCCCGGGTCGATATCGTCGAATGGCTCGACGAAGCGCTGAAGACGAAGGCAGCCCGCCAGCCTGCGCTGTATCTGGGCGCATTGGATGAGCTCAGCAACGCTCTGAATCAGCTGCCGGTTGACACTGCGCAGTTCAAGCAGTTCGTCGCCAACCGTCGCCACGGCGGTCAGCCTTATCAGCTGCTTGAGCAGGCCCTGAGGGCATTGCCGCTGCCTCCTCCGAAGGACCTGAAGGCCGCGTATGTCGACCTGCTCGACCAGGAGGTCCAGGCCCGCACCGAGCGCCTCGACCAGCTTGAAGAGCGTGTCAGGGAGACCGAGAAGTCCCTCCAGGAGCGGCAAGGTGAGCTCGACGCCGTCTCGACCGAGGTCGACTGGCTCCGAGACGAGATCAAGACTCAGCAGGAAGCCATCAAGCAGGTGAGCGAGTCGGCTGACGCTGACATGCGTGCGGCGTGGGAGGAGAAGCTCGAGGCCTGGCATCAGGAACGCAGAAGCACCGACGAAGAGCACGACGCCAAGGCGGTGGAGAGCATCGGTACTCTCGCCGCTGTCACGAAAGCAGGCGAGGCCCTCGCCGAGCACGCCGCAGGCGACCTCAGCGCTGCAGATTGGTACGGGCGGGCGAAACGCGAGCGGCGTGCCGCTCAGTGGATTCGGGCGGGCGCTCTGGCCGCGTTCGTCTTCGCCGGGGCCGTCGGGTACTTCATCGTCAGTGAGGCCATCGCCAACAACTTCGACATCTCGGTCGGCGGCGGCATCCTGCGGGCCTCGGTCGCCGTCGTGATCGGTGCTTTCGGCGCGCTCTTGCTCCGTGAGTCCGGCCGCCACTTCCGTGAGGCGGACACGGCGGAGGATGTCGCTCTGTCTCTCAAGGCGCTGGCCCCGTTCTACGCGAACTCTGACGACGATGTCAGGCTCAGCGCACGGGTGCAGGTCGGCGATGCGGTGCTCGTCAAGAACGTTCTGTCCCGGTTCTCACACCGTGATGCAGCCAAGCACGCCGGTGACGTGGACTCCGCCCAACTGTCGGACATCGTGAAAGATGCTACGAAGGCGCTCGGCAAGTCCGAGGAGACCAGGGCCCCATGACCCTGACCCTCGGTCCCGTACTCCGCAGCGCCGGCATCGATCCGGCCGATGCCCAGGCGATCCGCCACGCCTTCGTGCGCGAGCACGAGGACAGCGGTCTTCCGGGCATCCACGCCGACTCGACCGACGACGAAATCCTCGAGTACACGAGACGGCAGTCGGCGAAGCCGAGGGTATTCCCAGCGGACCCGCCCAGGCTCTGGGTGGTGTTCGTCCGCGAGGGCGGCGACCGGGCCCGCCTCTGGTCCGTGGTCGAGAACCGCGGCGAAGTCTCCAACGACGGCGAACTGCGCACCTTCGACCTCGTCGTCGCCGAGCACTTGGCAGACCTGCGGAGTCGGCTCGTCATCGGCTGGCGATCCCCTCGCACCTGGCGTCTGAACGGCCCGACGGCCGCCGATTACCCGGTCATGGAGATCGCCGACGCGCAGCCGGTGCCGTTCCCCGGCTTCGACCGGATCCTTCTCGACTACAACCGGCTGCAGTCCGTGATGCGCGAGCATCGCTATGCCGCGTGGCGCACGGCGCTCTCGTCAGTTGCAGGCATCTACCTCATCACTGATACCCGGGACGGTCGTCAGTACGTGGGCAAGGCGGACGGCGCGGAGAGCATACTCCAGCGCTGGAGCGCTTACGCGACCAATGGCCACGGCGGCAACGTCGAGCTGCGTGGCCTCGATCCGATGAGCTTCCGGTTGTCGGTTTTGCGCGTGTTCGATCCGGCGACGCCCACACGAGAGATCGACGAAGCCGAGAGCCACTTCAAGAACGCTCTCGATACCCGTAGACACGGATTGAACCGCAACTGAGTTCGCCTGGCATTCACCGGCAATGCCCTTGCATACGCAGACTTGCGGGGCTCTTGTTCGTCCAGACCAGGTTGGACCGGGTCTACCGCGTCGCGGTCTCATCCTCGCCTCGGGTGTCAGACGCGGAAATGAGTTCAGCGAAGGTGCTCGAACGGATCAACGATCGACTGAACTCCATGCTCCGTGCAGACCCAAGCGATCCGTACTCCGAGGTCGTCGACCGCAGTTGGATCGGGCATGCAGTCACGGCCGCAGACCGAGCAGATACGGTACGACTCGTCCCTGGGAACGTGGACCGGTACGCCGTCGATGTCGCCGATCTCGTCATAGTCCACGCGATCAGCGTAAGCCCATCCGCGTGTCGGCAGCTTCCTGTCCAGTCAGAACTCTCGTGTGGGCGGTTTCATCGCTCGCGCGGTCGGCTCTTCGATCATCCGCAGAGGCGTCTGCTGCGCGGAGCCTTCCTCCGCGATGCCCATAGTTGCTCTGATCAGTGTCCACCCATAGGCTCAATGAGGGTGTCTCCCAGGGAGTCCGGACGGGCAGTCGGGTCGAGCGCACGGTCATCCGCCGGCGCTGAGAGCACGAGCCCTCTCGTATCGACGGGCCGGTCGTCGCCGCTGGGCACTCGGCCTCGGATGGGCGCTGCGGCGTCGCGGTCGAGCACATGAATCTCGCCAGCCCGCGTACGCCTGCTCCCGAACCGAGAGGACAGGTGCCGCGAGGGCACCCGATTTCACATGGAGACACCAACCCCGAGACGCTTCGCCATCCTCATCGTCGACGAGGACGACCCGCGCGGCACGACCGCGCACTTGTGCGCCGACCCCGAGCTGTGGGCCTGGCTCCAACGCGAGGAATCGTTCCCGGACGGCGTCGAATACATCGAGTCGCCGATACCCGGCACCGATCTGCTCGCGCACGTCACTCGGTGGGAGCCGCTGACGGACAAGGCCCAGAACCTCGTCTGGTTGCCCGGTGGCAGAGGCAGGTCGCATCCGGTCCTGACGCCGGTCGAACTCGAGATCAACGGCGCTGCTACGGACCTCTACGAGCTCCGTGGCCGGCTCGCCGCCGAGGGTGCGTCGATCGTCGAAGCCCGCTGGTGAGCCGTCACCGATCCCCGAAGTCCAGCTCCGCGAAAGGAACACCTATGAACGACCGCACGCCTCCGGCTGACGACATCCTCGCCATCGACCGCTCGACCAAGGCGGCACAAGCCTTCCGAGAGCTGCTCATCGAGCGGGGGTATCCGTCCATCAACGAGTTCCTCATCGACGTCCTCCGCGACGATCGGAGCAGGAAGCGCGAGGCCCGCCTCCGCGACATCGGCAACCGGATGTTCCCGGTCGGGGTTCACGATCGCAGTGACAACGGCTGACCCCGCGATGCGCTGAAGTCGGCGGTCAGTCGCCCGCATCCTCGATCGTCGACAGCAGCTCCGTCGGGTGCACGCCGAGCCCCCGCGCGACCTTGACGACGACGTCGAGCGTCGGGTTCCGAACGCCTCGCTCGAGGCCGGAGACGTAGGTGCGGTCGAGCTCGATGAGGTGCGCGAACGCCTCCTGCGAGTAGCCCCCGTCGCTCCGCAGCTCGCGGAGGCGGTCGCCGAAGGCACGGCGATGCGCAGGAATTTTGCTCATCCATCTAGCAGAACCGTAAGATGACTATAGGTCCACGGATTATGAGTCACATAGGCAGATGAGTGCGCAGGCGTGTGCAGTCACAGGGGGATGACGATGACGACACACGGGTCGGCAGATCGCGCGTCACTGGTCGCATGGCTGACCGAGCTGCTCGGTCTGGTGCGCCACATCGAGCAGCGCTACGAGGACAAGGCTCGGATCGAGAGCCAGTTCCCTCTTCCGAAGCAAGCTCTCAAGCCCTGGGGGTGGAAGGGGTTCGCGCTCTCGATCGTCGTCTCGCTGCTCATGCTGAGCGGGTTGCTCTCCAACCTCGGCATCCTGTCCTACTTGATCTACCCGCTCTGGCCGGCCATCGGCATCGGCTTCCCGATCGTGTGGAATAAGGTGCTGGTCCCGAGAGGCAACGCGCAGCGCAAGCAGAGCAATCTTGAGTTGGGCGCGCGGATGCGTGAAGCGACTTCCGGAGTCGATGCTGAGCTCGAGAAGGCCGGCCGGATCTACGCGACCCGGTTTGCGGCTGGGTTCCCGGAGGCCTACGTGTACTCCGACGCGGTGGCCTACTGCCTGGGCGCGGTTCAGCAGCACCGCGCCGACACCGTCGGCCAGGCGATCAATCTGTACGAGACCGAGCGGCATCGGCAGCGGCTTGAAGAGACTCAGGAGCGGATGCTCGAGGAGCAGCAGCTCGCACGGCGTCAGCAGGCGGGGCAAGCCGTCATCGGTGCCGCGATTCAGGGCGCGACGCTCGGCGCGATCCTCCACGGCAACAAGCGCCGGTAGCCTCCGGCCGATCGAAAGGAAATCGACCATGACGACCAGGACCGCCACGCAGGCCGCCTCCGCTGCGGCCCTGGCTCTGAGCGCGGTGCTCGCCCTGAGCGCCTGCGGTGGGGATGACACCGCCGCTGCTGAGGGCAACGATGGGGGAGTCGGCGACCCCACTGCGACGCTCGAGGAGACTCTCTTCATCTCCATCGATGACGGCGAGAACGTGCTCACGCTCCATGGCGACGAGATCGCAGAGGTCAATTACGTCGGCGAGACGTGTGAGCAGTTCAAGGACTTCATCGAGACCGCCCAGTCAACCGGGTTCGATCCTGAGCAGGAAGCGGAGAAGGTCGACGGTCGCCTCACCGGAAGCAATTTCGTCTCGTTGAAGCAGGGTCGGCTCAACGAGGCCAACACCACGATCATGTGGGGCGAAGACTCGGGAGCGAGGTCGAATGAAACCAACCCGTTCCTCGTCGATGTGCCCGATGCCGGCATGGTCTCAATCACCGACACCGGCAATGGAGAGAACACCGCCTACGCCGGGGCCAGCACCGAGCAAGGGCAACAGCTCCTGGACGACTGGACGACTGGGCAGTGCGGATGACCCACTGAACGCGTCATCACGGTCTGCGTGGATCCGCGGGCGATGCAGGAGCATGATTGGATCATGAAGCTCTCCGAGTTGAAGAGCCACCGCGAGGTCGTCCGTGAGCGCCAGGAGTCCGATCCCAAGTACGCGGCGGAGTCGGATCGCCTCGCGCTGGCCAGCGCCGTCAGCGTGGCCATCGTTGACTACCTCGGCGAGCACGATCTGACGCAGGCCGAATTCGGCCAGCAGTTCGGCTGGTCCCGGCCTCAGGTGGCGCAGATCGAGCGCGCGGACGTCCCACCGTCGATCGAGGCCCTGGAGACTCTGGCCAGCGCCGGCATCATCGATGTGGACCAAGCGCCGGGCGGCGATTCGTAGACCCCACTCGCATGGCCGACCGCGACGATCTGATCCGAGGTCGTCGCGGTCGGTCGTAGACTGCGATCAGGGGCGCTCGACTGGCGTGGGGTCTTCGAGCCACCCAGGCTCGTTGCGCCCGAGTCCGGCTGAGATTGCCTCCGCCGTCTCGCGCCAGGATCGCTGCACGTCGTCCAGGCGGCCGGTGCCCGCAGCTGCCTCGAGATCGCGATGGCAGGCTTCGCGGTCGGACGGTGTCAGAGCGTCCATCCAGGCCTGTTTGGGCTCCATGGGACAGATTCTAGGTGTCGTCGCGACGGGTCGTCGATGTGAGACAGGTGGATCGCCGACGTACGCTTCTCGGACAAAGCAAACCCCCGGCTGCCGTAGCTACACCGGGGGCCAACCTCGCTCACATCCCTAAGGAGTAGGAGCAGAAGCCTTTGCTGGTTCCACCGTACGTCGTCGCCTGAGCGATGTCCATCGACCGTCTCGTCACGGGCTGTCCGAGCCTCCGGGCTCCGTGTCATCGAGGATCGCAAAGACGCTGCTTCCCGACAGCGTGCCGTGCCACGGAGTGCCGACGTACGGTTGAGACATGGGCACCATGACAATTCAGGACCTCTTCACCGACCGCGAACTCAACGCTGGCATCAACCACGCCGGTAAGAAATACGCCGCCGGTCGTGCGGCCGAGCTGCTGGCCGAGGACCCCGCTCGGACCGCACAGCAGCTCGTTGACCTGCTCCGTGAGGAGGCGCAGGCTGCGGAGGCGGAGTTCGAGCAGATCCGCGGCACCGACTGATTTTCTCTCTCGCATGGGATAGGGCTGTCGAGAGAAGAGTCAGCTGACCTGCTCTGATCGCACCAGCGTGATCAGCTCGACCAGCAGTGACTCGATCCTCCTGCTCGCCTCGAGCTTGTCCATGCCCTCGGGGCGCTCGAGCAGCGCCCGGTGCCGGACGGTCGGCAGCGCGGCGACGTCGGCCTCCGTCTCGCAGCGCTCGAGCAGCGGGAACTCGAGGCCTCGGACGTAGCCGACCTCCCTCTCAAACGACGACGAGCCGAGGTGCATCTCCGGCCGCTTCGAGGCGAGCCTCGCCCTGTACGCGGCCGTGATCGACGACGACGGCACCGCGTACGAGCCGCCCTGGAGGTGGTTGTTCAGGCCGTAGGAGCGCAGCCCCATTCTCTCGGGCAAGCTCAGCGGGCTCGATCTTTCCGCACGGTTCCCGCAGACCGATCCAGAAACTCGAAGCGGTCTGGCCGCAACGTCATCGACGTCCGGACGAGGAAGTTGGTGGACGGCGGTTTGGGTCTAACCGGTATTGATGCCGGCACCGTGTCGAACGGGTGTCAGTTCAGAACCTTATCGATGGCAGCGACGAGGGCGCGCAGCCAGTCTAGGTCGGCCTGGATCGCCGCGGAGTCCGCGGCCTCTCTCTTGATCCGCTGCGGTCGTGACTGGCGCTGGAGATCGCCTTCGTGCACGACCTGGTTGCGACGGTGGACGATGCGATTCAGGCGGTCCTTGATGTCCTGCGGAGCCTGGGATGGCACGATCTCGACCGAGATCTTGTTGAATGGATTCCGGACTCCGAGCATCTGCATCCCGCTCTCGACGCCGCGGCTGCTCTGGAAGGTCAGCTTCAAGATGACGCGCTCAAGCACGCCCCTGGCCCTGACCTTCGGTCTGATCTTCTTGCGGTCCTTCACCATGGCTTCGCTGAGGTCGACCAGATCACCGAAGGGGACGTCAAGAGCCTTCAGAGCTGATGGCAGTTTCTCGAGCGGCGTGTCGGCGATTGCCCAGTGGAGGTACGTGTCCAGGGCAGCGACGCCCTGAGCCAGAGCCGATCGGCGGATGTCGTCCGACACAACGGGGTCCGAGACGCCAGAAGCATGGCCCAGTAAGGCGTCTGCCCTGTCGATGACGTCGGCCGACGCCTGGAGCGGAGAGATCGGCATGACGTGAGACTAAGGGACAGACGACGTGTCTCGCGAACATCTCCTATACGAGACGAGACCCGATCACCGGCTCTGCGCCGGTGATCGGGTCTCAAAACTCAGTCTCAGAGGTCTGAGTTTCAGAAGGGACATTCCGAGACGATCAGTCCTCGGACCACGTGGATCGGAAGCGGTCCCACCAGATCTCCATCGCCCGCCAGAGCCCGCTGCCCGGCTCGACCTGGGTCGGGTCAACGCGCCGGAAGCCAATCGCGCGGTAGGCCGTCACGGACTCCACGCGTCCGTCGAGGCCGATCTCGGCAGCCGCCTCGATGTGCAGATCCTCCGACAGCATCGACGTGAAAGTCTGGGTGTGCACGAGGTCGGTGGCCTCCCGGTCGACCTGCTGTGCGAACTCGGTGTCCTCGAGCTCCTCCGCCAGTCGGTCGAAGCGCTCGATCTGCTCCGTGATGTCGTTCATGCGTGTTCCTTCCTGTGTCGGTAGTAGGTGGCCTTCGACCACCCGATGGTCTTCGCGGCCTCGACGACGCTGAGGCCGTCCTCCTCGACGAGGCGCTGGACGATGCGGAGGTTCCGCGTCACCTTCTCCGGGGCCGGCGCTGGTCGGCCGAACCGGACACCACGGGACCTCGCCGCGTAGACGCCTGCCTGGACGCGTTCCTGGATGAGCTCGCGCTCGTACTCGGCGAAGGTCGCCATCAGATTGAGCATCAGCCTGCCCTCCCGGGTCGAGGGGTCGATGTGGTCGGACAGCGATCGGACCAGCACCCCGCGATCAGTCAGGCTCTTGACGGTGGTGATGACGTCGATCATGGATCGGCCGATCCGGTCGATGCGCCAGACGACAAGCTCGTCGCCATCCTCGAGCCGCTCATCGAGGCCCGACCAGCCGGCCCGGGTCTTCGTCTGCTTCGCCCCGGAGATCTGGTCGGAGTAGATGCGGCGCTCGTCGACTCCAGCCTCGATCAGCGCCTGGCGCTGGAGGTCGTCGTCTTGCTTGTCCTTGGTCGACGTCCTCGTGTAGCCGTACTTCATCTGACCAACTCCTCAGTTGTGTCGAAGACCCTCGAACCCGACTGCATTGGACGGGTTCGAGGGTCGCCGGTCATATGTTCAGTGGGGTAGACCCTGGTGGACAGGGGTCGCTTGTTCTCTTGTGTCAGCAGAGCGCGCATGTGCGCGGCCTGTGTCCGTAGCTCGCGCGCCTCTTTCCTGAACTGCTCGATGCGGTCGAGGGACTCGTAGTAGCTGCGGGCGCTCCATCGGCTCATCCGCGGGGTCCGCTGCTCACGGGCGTCAGCCAGTCGGTCGAGCAGTGCCGCTTGGCGCTCCAGTCCGTTGATCTTGATCTCGGTCATGACCTTGTCCATGTCGATCACCTCCTCTCTACATCTCGAGGCCGTCGTCTTCTCGGGACCTCACGCGACGGGACGCTCTCCGATCGCCTTGGAGGCGACTCAGAGCCTCGGTCACCCTGTCCGCGCGTTCCGCAGCGTCGGTATCGACCGGCTCGAGATCGGCCACGCGCTGCTTGCGATGGTTCTCCGCGATCTGCTTCTCGCTCGCCACCTGCTCGTCTCTCTCATGCGCACGAGATCTGTAGTTTCCCTGCCTCCGGTCCGTCTCGATCCGCTCGATGTACCCGTCGTAGAACCGGAGGCCGCGCCGGTTCTTGGCCACGGCATCGTCGTAGGCGGGATCAAACGGCCGACGGTTGGCCGCCAACCGTTTCTGCTCCGCGAGCAGGGCCGTGCGCTCATCGAACGCAGCGGAACGCTCGGCCGCCTGGGCCACACGGGCCTCGATGTGCGCACGGAACTCGGGACTCAATTGGTCGCCGTAGTCATTGACGAACCGCTGGCCGAGGGCCTTGGAGGCATTCGCGCGCTCCTCAAACTCCGCATCGGGCTCGTACCCGTAGTAGTCCTCCTCCAACTGGGCGATGGCGTCGAGCTTGGCGCGGGACTTGTCATTACGAGCCCTGCGATCGCGCAGACGGGAGCGGAACCTCGTCTCGGTCGCTGGTGCGTCCACCCTCGCGGCCTGTGTCTCGGGTTCCCATTCCTCGGTGGCCTCCTGCGCCGCGGGCCCGACCTCGCCCACCGTCGGTGTCTCGTGGGCGGCGGTCTCGATGGCAGGCTCTGATGAATCGGCGGCCTGGACGTCGGGTTCCTGCTGCTCGGCCGGCCCCTGCTCGACCTCCCGGCCGCTGGGCTGGGAGAGCCTCTCCTGTAGGGCTGCGATCTCAGCGTCGATCTCCGCCTCCATCTCGTCGGCCCGGAGCGCATTCGTTGCCATCGCTTCGCGGATCCCATCGAGTCGCTCGAGCTGTTCGCTCTTGAGGTTGTCCTGTCGATCGATCTGGCTCTGGAGCCGCTCGGCCTCCTCCTGCTCGAGCTGTGCCTGGAGCGCGACGTTCTTCGCGATCGCTGCCTCGATGTCGTCGCGCCGGAACCCGTCGCCCAGCCCTTGGGTCTTCGCACCCTCGACGCCTCCGCGGCGGCGGTGGTTCTTCAACGGCTCGGCGACGGTCCCGTCGGGGCGGACGAGCATCATGCCGTAGGTGACGTCGTTCTCGCCGCGGCGCTCGATCGTCACCCGATTCTCCCGGCCGATCTCGGCGACGTCCTCCCACGACAGGGCACGAGGGTCGCTCAAAGTCGCTCGGATGCGGCCCTCGAGCTCGATCTCGGAGAACCTCTCCGCGGGCGGCGTGACTCCGAGGTCGAGCGCGATCTCGCGGTCGACCTCGTTCTGCTCGTACTTCACGAGCTCACGGCGTCGCCGGACTTCGCGCTTCTGATGGGCGGTGTCGGCGTCGCGGCCTTCGAGCCGCACCGACTTCTCCGCGGCGAGCAGACGGCGCTGCTGCTGGCTCGGGCTCAGCTCGGAGAAGCCCGCCTCCGCCTCGACCTCGGTCCGCCGCTGCTCGACCTGTGCCGCGGCCGCCTGAGCAATCCGCTGCATGTCCGAGCGCTGTGTGAATCCCTGCTCGGCGAGCACCCGGTCGTGGGCGAGGGCCAGCCGTGAGTGTGTGACGAGGTTGGAGTCGATGCTCCTGCCAGTCTCGGGGTGGATGGCCCCGACGATGATGTGATTGTGGACGCAGCCCGAGCGCCCGTTGATCTCGGTGGCGACGAGGGCCGGGTGGCCGGGGAAGCGGTCCTCGGCGATGACCCGGCCGAGCGCGTTGGCCCGTGTCCACGACTCCGGGTCGCTGGGGTCCAGCTCGTCATGGCCGAAGCTCTGCACGAGGCTGTACGCCTCGACGTACTTCGACTCGTAGACGGTATTACCCATCGAGTCCTTCGCGACGACGTAGTTGCCGTTCTCGTCGCGGCGCAGCCTGCCGTTCTCGTCGACCTCGACCCGCGGACGCAGGCCGTCCTTCCCGTGGGCACGACGGATCTCCTGCAGTCGCCTTTCGAACCCGGGCACGGTGGCGTTGAGCGCGGAGACGGCAACGGCGTCCTTCGTCGCATAGGTGCCCGCGCGACCTCCGGTCCGCGTCGACTGCGAGGAGATGGTGGCCATGGGTGATCAGGCCGCTTCGTGATCGTCCTGCGCTGCCGCTCCGGACGAGGACGTGGTCACGAAGGCTTCGAGCCGCACTTCCATGCGTGCCACGGCAGCCTTCGACTCATCGAGAGCCTCGAGCGCGGCTCGGGCTTCGTCGCGCGTGAACGGCTCGTCCTCGAGGCCGTTGACCTTGCGCAGGATCCCGTAGAGGGAGCCCCGCGAATGCGACAGCGCATTCCAGCAGTCCCGCAGCGTGGTGGTGAGCTCGTCCGGCAGCTCGACGGTCTCCGTCCGGATCCACGACTCGGGCTGGCCGGCCAGCACGCGGGCCGCCTTCTCGTTCTCCGTGAGCAGGAGGCGGTGGGCCTCGGAGAACCCGACCTTCTTGCCGCGCGACTTCGACAGCGCCAGGCGCAGACTCTCGACGGCGGCTTCCTCGTCATCGCCGAAGCGCAACGTGCGCCGCTTGCCATAATTAACGGGCTTCGGCCGACGCGGCTTCTTCGTGGCTGTGATCGCGGACACCAGCAGACCTCCTCGATGGAGATCCCTTGTGTCCGTCTTGCGGGAACCGAGAGCCGCTGCCACTCAATGGGTGTCTGTGGACCGTGGCGATGAATGCGACTCTATGTTGCCCACAATTCTACTTCGCGTCGGTACGCATCGGCAACAAGGGCGAGGACCAGTTTGATCCGTCAGACAAATAACCTCGCTCCGCTCGGTCATTTGCTTCCGGATCCTGGTCCAACGCCCTCCGGGCTCAGGTGTTCGCATTCCGGCTGCGCCGAGCCTCCCCACCTGCGGGCTTCGCCCTCCGGTGGGGCCCCCAAGGGCTTCGGCTTCGCCATGACGCGTTAGGGGTGACACAGAACTCCGTGGCGACGGACCGGTTCGCTGGATATGGCTGCTATGCGCCGGTGCTGCCAAAAGCGGTCATCGATGGTATTGGTTCGGTCATCACTGGGCGGATCATTACTAGCCGAAGACAGTGAGAGAACCATCCGGCCAGGGATGGGCAAGGAATGGCCATTGGCGGAATTGATGCAGCCGTTTCCTCGTCAGTGATGACCAGCGCCCATATCCCAGCCATTACCGGTCGCGTCATGGCCTGAGAATGAGCAGTGTCTGGTCGGGGATGTCCAGGTCCGAGAAGCGTGGTCATGGGTGACCGGTACGCGCCGACTATCTGGCCCAATGCGGTCTCTGCTGAGCCATGAATGACCCGCTCGTTGATGCTGACCACGTCCGGCCGACAGCCGGGCGTAAGAAGGTCATGCGCTGGCCGTCGATGACCGACCACGTTGGCAGGGGCCATCGCTCGGCCGGCGATGGCCCCTGCCGTGCCGGATCCGAGCGCGCTCATGCGACGTCCCATCCGCTCGCGTGGGCGATGGCGGCCAGCACCGCTTGGGTGCCCTCACGGTCCAGCCCCGTCACGGCGTCCGAGAGGTCGACCGGGTTCTGGTCCGAGGCGAGGCTCATCGCGATCTTGAGCACGCGGCGCTCTCCGCCGGAGAGGTAGCCGCCCTCGGCCGCAGCGACCTCGACGTCAAAATAGATCCGGCCGTGTTCGTCGGACCGGGTCCACGGGCCGGCGAGAAGGACGCCGCCGCACGCGGTGGCGATGAGTTCGACCGCCGCCTCGAGGGGGCGCAAGCCCCGGGCCCAGGCACGCAGGTCGTTCGCGCTGGTCGTCATCGCGAACCTCCGGGTCCCCGGCCGAGCAGACCTCGCTCGATGACGGCTCCGACGAAGCCCTGGACGATGCGGTTGTCGTGCACGGACTCACCCTGGACGCCCGCCGTCGGCTTCGGCAGCAGCTCGTCGAGGAGCACGAACACCTCGGGCGGGGCGGTCTGGAGGAATCGCCGCACCTGAGCAGGCGTCGCCGGAGCATCGGTCTGAATCGAGAGCGCCAGGACGTACTCTTTGACGTCTCGACGGCGCATCATCGCGTTGAGGAAGGCCTGCGGGGGGCGGGGGCGTCGGTCTGTCATGATCATTTCTCCTTGTTCGCAGCGACCATTGCCGCTGCTCGATCGAGTAGGTAAGGGCGGCCGTTGCGCTTCTCGCGGTGCTTGGGCCGTGGGGGCAGGACCTCGCGTACGGCCTCGTAGAGCAGCCACGCCACATCGCTGTCGGAGTAGCGGGTCCGTTTGAGAAATCCGACGGTGACGAGGTGGCGGCGCATCTCGCGATGGAGCACCCCGAGAGTCGAGAACTCCCAGCGCGAGGCGTCGTGATCGAAGTCGTCGGGGGTCTTGAAGCGCGGGGCTGCCCCGTCCAGCGTCCGGCTCACGATCTCCTGTCCGCCGGGGATCTCCGGTGCCTCGGCTACGGTGCGGACCTCGGCCGAGGCGGCCTGCGCCGTCCGTGCACCGGCCGCCAAGGAGGCATACAGCGCAGCCGTCGAGGCGTACTGCGGCTCAGGCTCGCCCGGGGCCTCGGCCCGCGCCCAGGTCGCGGCGGAGATCGGGCGGCGGGTGAAGGTGCACCAGTGCTCGAGGAGGATCTCGTACCAACCCTTCTCGTGGCGCAGGACTTTCTTGCCCACCGCATCCTTGTGATCGCGGAAGTTCTTCGGCAGCGGCGTCACGAGGTGGTAGCCGCGGCCCGACATCGACGTCTCCGAATAGAGGGTCTCGGGTAGCCCGAGCAGCTGTTCTGCGATCTCCGTCGGGCAGTCCGGCTCGATGTCGATGACCATGAGCCCATCAGTGAGACCCTGCAGGTAGAACGCCGCATTCGCGGCGGTTGGAAGGCGATCGGTCAGCTCCGCGAGCGTGACGAGGCACTGCGCGTCACGGGCCCACGCGCCCCGTGCCGGCCCCTCGTGCTGGCACCGGGACCCGCAGCCCTGGAACAGGTGCTGCACGTCGATCGGGGCCTTACGCTTGCCGGTCTCGTCGCCGCCGATCTGACCGGAGACTGTCCAGCGGGCAGCACCGGCCAGCGTCGCGATCGCCGAGTTGGAGTAGAAATCCGGGAAGAGCAGTCGGGGGTCGACGGCGTTCATGACAGTGGCCATGTCACTCGGCCTCCCCGTCGAACTCACCGAGGTCGGAGGCCTCGAGGTCGACGAGCTTCTCGGCCTTGCCCATGAGCTCCGCCCCGGCGGCCTTGAGAGCTGCCTGCTTGGCAATCAGCCGGTCGAGGTCGGGGCGGCTGATCTGCAGACGGCCCAGGGCGGCGTTCATCTCACGGTCGACGCTCTTGGACCGCTCTGCCAGGAGCATGTACTCGGGCCGCCACATCGATGCGGTGCACGGCGCGTCGGTGCAGTGGAACATCAGGCCTTGGCGGTGCGCGTCCACGTGCATCGACGCGCAATCCGGGATAGCACCGTCCGCGAGGACCCGCTGCTCCCACTCTTCGACGTCGAGGTCTCGGAGGGCACGAGCGCGCTGAGCCGCAGCGAGATCGGAGTCAGAGACGACGCGGTCCTCAGGAGGGACCAGTATCCAGGTCTTCGCGCGCTTGCTCCTGGGATCAGGAACAACCGCATCCACAGTCCACCCGGCCTTACGCAGATCGGGCGCGCGCCGCTTCAGCGCTCCGTCGACGCCGCGCGCACGCGGCCAATACTTCGCGTCGGCCGTTACCGGCATCGGCAGCAGTTTGAAGAGGTCCGCACCAGTGCCTTCCCACCGCTCGGTGACCTTGTCGGCCAGGGCGACGAGGAAGTCGTCGGTCGCGACGATCGAGGACGCGACGGATTCCTGCGACAGGGTGTAGTACTCGAGGCCGCTCGCTCCGGTCGCGAGGTCGAGGGCAGCGAGGACCTCGGCGAAGTCCGCCATGCGAGGCTTCTCGGCGAGGTCGACCTCGGGCAGCTTCTGGAGCGTCTTGACGACGAGGTCGAGCAGCCCGCCGAGCATGGACGGGTACGTCTCGTCCCAGGCGGCGTTGAGCTCGCTCTCCGACTTCCGTTTTGTCGCCGGGATGCGCTCGAGGTTGCCCCACACGGAGCGCTCGGCGAGGTCGCCGTTGAGCGAACCGACGTCGATGCCGGTGAAGCCCAGGATGCCCTGCACCTTGATCACGTAGGCGTCGCCGTTGGTGTAGAAGGTCCGGCCCACGTCGGCGTCGCCGGTGACGGTGCGGCACATCGCGTCCGAGAACCAGTGCTGGATGGACGAGAGGTTGTCGAAGACGGAACCCCGCGAACTGTGGACGGCGTGCAGGTAGGCGTCGGCGTCCTTGGGCGGCCGACGGACCGGAGCCGTCGTCGGGTCGATGAGCGCGAAGACGCGGCGGGCGCTGCTCGTCTTCGCGGTGCCCTGCTCGCCGAGCAGGGCGAGGATCGGGCACGGGAGCCCGACGAGGACGTGCGCGGCGACGAGCCAGCCGCGCAGCACCTGTCGGTCGTCCTCGGAGCTCATGTTGACGAACCGCCAGATCTGCTCGAGATCACCACCCCTCTCGGGGGTCGGGAGAGCCGCAGTCAGGGTGGTGCGCTGGAAGATGACCGGGACGTCGTTGTTCGCGTCGAGGATCTCCCAGCCCTTCGACGTGATGTGGATGACCCGCTCGTCCTTGTCGCCCATGTCGATGTAGATCTCGCCGAAGGTCGAACGAGCGGCGCGGAGGAAGAGCTTGCGGGGCTCTCCCGCGTCCTCCGCCTCCGCTTCGAGGACGGCCATCGCCTCGGTGAGAGCGTTCTGGGAGGCAGGCTTGCCGGTCGCGCGGTAGAAGAGGCCGCCGAGCTCCTTGCGCACGGAGAAGCGGCTGTTGAGCAGGGGACGGGCGACGTGCCCGCCCTTGCGGACGGCGAACGCCTTGCCGTCGTCGTCGACGCCGAGGTCGAAGACGTCGAGCGCGAGCTCGACCAGCTGCTGCGCCGCTGACTTCTTCCCGCTCTGGCGTTCGTCCTCGTCGTTGGGTAGAATGGACATAGTCCGATCCCTTCACGGATAGGCCTGATCAATGAGTCGGTGGCTCGATCAGGCGGATGATCTTGAGAGAGCGCCCCGGTTGCCGCCGGGGCGTTTTCGTGTGTGGGCTTCAGCTGGCCAGGCCAGCAGAGGGGTCCCCCAGCGCCCGCCATTCCGGCAGATCAGCCTCGAGCTCGTCCCAGCTCAGCTCACAGAACTCGGCGTCACAGTTGTCGCTGACGCGGAACAGGAGGGCGACGCCGTCGGTGTTGACGGCGTGGGCGATCGCGTCGAAGTCCAGCCGCCTGTCATTCCAGTACTGAACGAGTTCCTCGTTGGCGTCAGGACGAAGTCCGATCGCCGCCATGAGTCGGGTCCTGAAGTCGGACATCAGGGCTCCTTTGTTGCCGATGGCTGGCACTGCGGGGGTGCTCATGGGGTCACCGGCTCGAGGTGCGCCTCGAGCCAGGCGTCGACATCGCCCTGACGCCACCGCACCGCGCCGTCGCTGAGCTTGATGGCCCGCGGTAGCGACTCGCCGAGGGAGCGCTTCCGGTAGATCGACGACACGGAGATGCCAGTCTGTTCGGAGAGGTCCTTGGCGGTGAGAAGCGCCGCCGGCTTCGAGCTGGGGGTGGTCACGATGCCTCCTGAAGTGTCAGAGTCTAGAACTTGTTACTCCAGACTAACCGCTACCATCGCCTTCGACAAGTTCTGTAACCTGTGAGAATGAGAAGAACGCAGTCAGTGCCTGAAGCGGTCGGAGCATTCGTCGCCGAGCAGCGGCGCGAGCATGGTCTGACGCTCGATCAGATCGCCAGGGTCGCCCGTGCTCAGGGCGCGAGCTGGAGCGCCAGCAGCATCGGCAACATCGAGAGAGGGCAGGCCTCGCTGACGCTGACGGCGATGCTGCAGCTGGCTCTCGCGTTGGGCAGCCTCACGGGGCGGGATCTGAAGCTATCCGACCTCCTCGGCGACGCCGAGGCGCTGCTGCTCGGCTCGCCGGATCAGAGCGCAATGAAGCGGGCATGGTTCGACCGCGCCCTCGCCGGCGCTGCGGTGACGGTGAGCGCGGACGACCTCGATTGGAGCGAGGCCGACGACAGAGGTGATGACTTGGCGGGCGAGGTCGCGTTCGCCGACATGCAGCGTGCACGGCTCGACCAGCTCGTCGAGCAGTCTCGAACGCCTCGCGAGCCGCCGTTCTCCAGATCTGGGAGCCTGGCTGAGGAGCGGGCGGCCAAGCGGCTGGGCATACCGGTCGCTCGTCTGCAGGCGCTCGCAGAAGAGTTGTGGTCGCGGCCGCTGGAGGACGAGTCGCACCGGCGCGCAGGGCCTGGCAGCACCCCGCAGTCCCGCGGACGCGTGACACGCGTACTCGTCGACGAACTGCGAGCTCGGCTCGAAGCGGAGTGACCGTCTGGGCGCTCGATAGGCGCAGGCTGCTGCGGAACTGCGGAACTCGCCGCCACACTTCTCTTCTACCTACTCCACGCTCTCTCTTCTTTCGACCTACAAGGAGAGAAGTAGGTGGGCTCCGTCCGCAGTTCCGCACCAAAATGCCCTAAAACCTCTCCTGACCTGGTCTGACAGCCTTGCGGAACTGTCTGCGGAACCCTTGCGGAACTTGTCTCCGCGGAAGTTCCGCAAGGGTTCCGCAGGACGTGTGACCGTCCGACCGGAGCACGCTCGGTGTCTAGGGTTTCTTCCCGCCACGACTGCCGCGCGCCTCTGCCCTGACGAGTAGCCGGACCTCTATACGGCCCGGCCGAACCTCAAGCACTGAGCGGTCCCCGCGCGGAGCGCGGGCCTCTCGCCGGGAGGACGTAGCTGGCCGGCCGCCAGGCCGGCCAGACTGAGTCGCCGTACCTCGGAACATGGATCAGCCCCGGTGCAATCGCACCAGGGCTGCCTGTCTTCTGCTCGGTCGCCGCCGACTCACGTCTCCCGTCGCCGCCGCTCGTCGGTTGACTGCCTGAGCAGCTTGCCGATCGCCGCCTTCTGGTCCGGCGACAAGGGAGGGGGCGGGCAGCACCTGCGGCAGTGCATGGTCAACGAGCCGTCCATCGAGTACTTCCCCTTGCCGCAGTCGCCGTGCTGGGCGCGGAACCGCGCCACCTCGGTGTCGTGGCGCTCCCGCTGCTCATCGGTGAGGTTGGCCGTCCCGTGGAAGTCCCATGATTCGTCGTCGATCCAGGGCCATCCGCAACCGTGGCACGGGGTCCCGGCCATCAGCTCGTCGAACGTCAGCATCGGTGCCTGCTCATCCTCGTTGGTCATGTGCCACCTCCTCGCCTCAGCCCGCGATCAGGTCGCGGGCCCGGTTCTCGCGGGAGCGCATGAAAGAGACGACGTCCTCGGGGTCGATGCGCCACCGGGCGCTCTTGTCCGGACCGCCGACGTTGATCGCCCGCAGTTCGCCGGAGTCGATGAGGCGTCTCACCCACCAGGGCGTCACGCCGAGGGCCGAGGCGGTCTCCTTCGTCGTCAGCAGGGCCTCGTCTTCGCTGATCTGGTGCAGTGTCGTGGCGATACTCATGCGACTAATGTACTACGAGCATGGCGAATGTGTAGCAATTCGTGTAGTGTTGATTTGCACGTTCTGCCCATCGACGACCGGAAGGCAACCATGACCGACGACCAGTCAGACGACACCACCAAGAACGGTCTCCCCCTCCCAGCGGAGTCCGTCGAGCTCAACCGGGCGTACAAGCGGTCGGGGCTAACGGCAGCCGACCTCGCCGCGGCCACGGGTCTCAGCGTCGGTGCCGTGCGCATCGCGCTGTCGGGGATCCGGTACTACAAGGGCGAAGCCAAGCCGACGGCCCCGCCGGACGAGACCTTGGCCAAGCTCGCCAGCGTTCTCGGCCTCCCGCCCAAGGTCCTCGTCGTCCTCAAGCGCGGCCGTGCTGCGGCGATCATGGACGAAGTTGAAACTGCTCCGGTTGATCTTGAGGCACCCGCGGCCATTGCCGGTCGACTAGCCCTGGCCAAGCAGGTCTTGGGTGTTTTCACGACCGACGAGCTCGAGGCGGAGGTCAACCGCCGCCGCGCATTTGAGCAGAAGGAGACCTGATGACCGTCTACGACCTGTGGAAGGGCCTGTCGAAGGCCGAGATTGCCGTGAGGCGGACGAAGAACGCACCGCGCTGGCAGCGCCGTTGGCGAGACGGCGTCGGCCGAGACGCCCCGCAACGCAAGCAGTCCTACAAGGAACACCAGAAGGCTCAGGCTTACCAGGACGACGCCGCGCAGATGGGCAACCCCCGTGCACGCTCTGTCGCCCGTGGGTCGGTCACGATCAACACCCTGCTCGACCGCCACCTGGCGGCGAAGGGGGACAAGGCACCGGGCACAGTCCGTGACTACTACTACCGTGCCGAGGGTGTCCGTGCCCAGTTCGGCGACCGGGTGGTCTCGACGCTCGACACGACCGAGATCGAGACCTGGGCCGCACGGAACGGCGTCGCTGCCGAGTCCCGGAAGAAGCAGGTTGAGATCATGCGAGCAGCGATCAAGCGCGGCATCCGCGACAAGCTGGTCGACATCGACCCCACCGAGGGCATCGTCGTCTCGCTGGGCCACCGCGAGCAGCCGTCGTACTCGTCCGATCAGCTCATGGCCATCCTCGACGCCTCTCCCAATCACTTCGAGCGCACCCTCCTCGGGGTCCTCGGCCTCATGGGCCTGCGCCGTGGCGAGGCGCGCTCGCTGCTCGTCGGCGACCTCCGCGACGGCCACCTGACTGTGAGGAACAGCGGCTCCGGCACCGACACTACGAAGACGCGGGCCGGCAAGCGCGTCCTCCCCGTCCCGGCTCTGCTGCTGCCGTGGCTGATCGAGCTCGCCGGAGATCGGCCGAAGAGCGAGTGGATGTTCCCGAGCCCTCGCAAGAAGGACGCGTCGATCGCCGAGCAGTACCCGAACCAGGCGCTGACCCGTGCGGTGGCTCTGGCCAATGTTGGCCGTGAGGAGAAGATCCCGCGTCACAGCGCGCATGCGCTGAGGCACACCTTCGCCGCCGTCTCGCTGTCGGAGGCCGGGGCCGACCTGCTCAGCGTCTCGCAGGCCATGGGGCACGCACGGCCGTCGATCACGCTGGACAAGTACGGCCACTTGTCGAAGAAGGGGCTTGCCCCGCTCATGGGGAAGATCGACGCCCTTGTTGCGCCGCTGACCAAGCCTGCGTGAGCACTCAGGCCGCGCGGGTCGCTGAGGCTGTGCTGCCTCTCGCGCGGGCTTTGCCGAAGGTGCGGACACGGGGTAAGCTGGCACCAACATTCGGACCCACCCGGTTCAACCCGGGTGGGTTCTTCGTATCCAGAGGTAGCTGATGAAGGACTGGATCGATCTCGACGCCCAGCTGAAGAGGCACGTCGCCCGAGGACTCGACATGGAGGGCACGACCGAGCGAGAGTTCAAGTTGTTCCTCTACTCGAGCAACTACTACAGGGTCAGCGGCTACGGGCGTTGCTTCTACGAACCGGGGACTGATCGCTACGCCGTCGGTACGACCGCGAGCCAGATCATGGACGTCTACGACCTCGACCGTCGAGTGCGGAACCTTGTGCTCGACGGCATCGGCGTCGTGGAGCCAACGATTCGCAGCAGGGTCGCGTACCACGTCTCGAAGGCGGTTGGCGGAGACGGGTACCTCGCCGAGGACCTGTACCTCCCGCTGGACACCGAGCCGGACCCGGCAGACAAGCGTCGTCCCGCACAGCTCAAGAACCGGGACAAGGTGCTGGATGCCTTCGCTGAGATCCAGACGCGCGACGAGATCTTCATCCAGCATCACATCGCCAAGGGCGAGCCCGTGCCCTTCTGGGCAGCAATCGAAGTCGTGTCCATCGGGACCTTCTCCCGGTTCCTGCGCGCGCTGCGGGACAAGAGCGTCCTCGCCCCGGTCGCGAAGTCGGTCGGCATCGACGACGAGCCCAAGCTGCTTCAGGCCGTCCAGAATCGCGCGTTCCTGCGGAACATCGCTGCGCACCATGGCCGCTTGTGGAACCGGAGGTTCGACGGCCATGTGACGCTTCCGAGCGTTGCGCTCCGAGTGAAGCGGCAGTATCTCTCGCCGAAGACTCCGGCAGCGGCGCTCACACTGCTCGCCGGCCTCGTCGATCAGATCGAGGGCGATGACGGCTACTCGACCGCGCTGCTCGACGCCGTTCATTCCGTGCCGGCGTTCGTGGATGGGTTCTACCGGCCGATTCTTTGACCTCGTGCGCCCCAGATGCGCCCTGATCCTCAGCGAAATCGACTCTGAACAGGCATGATCCTGTCTCACGGCCTGCTTTGCAAGCAGAGGGTTAGGGGTTCGAGTCCCCTAGGCTCCACTGAAGCGCTGATGGTCAATCCCTCGACCGCCTGAATGAGCGGCGTGAGCCACCGTCAGTCGTCTCTTTCACCGCCTCCCTCCGGTTCGTGCGGATGCTCGGCGATGCCAGCAGAGTGGACGAGCGCGGTACTCCGGCGTGTACCTCTTCCGCGTACCCATAGCGACAACTCTCCCGCAGGTCAGCGTGGTCCGCTGTCCCAGGTGTCAACAGGAGCAGGGCAGGACCAACGGCGGCTGACGCGTGCCGCGGGGCGGATAAACTGGGGCACATCAGAGACGGTACGCACCGATCCGGTCGAGTCGCGAACACCGTCTGACGCACGCAAAGGAAGGG
>Ga0209487_1000762_pt1 | contig 28470 bp, 26 predicted proteins | sample Poulit2012_FD_187524 | JGI IMG/M metagenome (GOLD analysis project Ga0209487, IMG submission 187524) | Agricultural soil microbial communities from Georgia to study Nitrogen management - Poultry litter 2012 (SPAdes) (version 2) | ecosystem: Environmental > Terrestrial > Soil > Agricultural land...
GATTATTTTTTATTATTTGCTTCGATACCAATGATGTATCAATTTGTTAATGTCATTTTAAAAGACCAAAAAACGTTATTATGGAAACAATTTAAAGGGACGGCCCTGTTACGAGGTTTCTCAATGGCTTCTTTATGGGTCATTAGTATTCCAAGTTTTATTTTTGCCACTGAAATATTAGGGGCAACATTATGGAAGACAATCTTGCAAGGATTTGCGATTGCCATGATTGGAACGATGGTAGCTACATTATTTTCGATGATACACGAAAAGAAATCCGATGTTCCTTTAACACCAGTGATAAAAAAGAATATTGAAAAAATTGTAGACCATGCCTCTAGTGAAGAAGTGAGAAAACGAAATGTGATTGAGTTTGCTATCTTGTTTTTCACATTATTTGGGACTATATTTTTCATTCATGGATTTTTTCACTTACCATTAATGTTAACGATACCTATCACCATTGTCGCTTGGATTGTTACCTTTTACATCGTCAAAAGAAGAATTCACAAATTTGTCTTTATTATGAAGGAATATGTACAGAAAGAAATGCTATTCCAAGCCTATTCGATGAGCATTATGCTCTCTGTCGGTGTTTTAATCTTCTCATTAAGAAAAACTGCATTTGCCTCTATAGTTATTGATGGATTTCAGTATTTACAAAACCATATCCCATTTATTAACCCACTATTTTTATTACCTTTTATCATTATTTTGTTCGGCTTTTTCGGTATGGGACCTTTAACAGTCATGGTCCTAGTTGCTGGTATATTAGGTGAAATGGCTCTCCCGTATCCACCTGAACTGCTCGTATTATCCATTACATCAGGTAGTGCGATTTCAATTTTATTGTCACCGTTCATTATGCCTGTTATCGTTCTCAGTGCCGAAAATAAATTGAGTTCATTTACGAATGGTATTAAATTTAATTGGAAATTTGCTCTCGTATTTTATTTACTTGTGCAATTTTATATTCAAATGATGATTTTTATTTTTTAAATGATTTAGCTTCATTTCTCATTTTCGACTTTTGATAGTGATAATCATTTCACAATGACTTTTTTAACATCATTTTCCCTTTAATGTCAACACATTAATTTCAGGTGGATTAAACAATCGGAACTTCAAAAATGGAATAGCATCGCTCGTCCCTAAACCCGCACTAACATATTGCTTTGTTCCCTGGTATTCCCAAAGCCCTTTAACACGATTTTGTGGTGGAAAAAAGCTATTTGGTTCGTACCAAGGATCTGGAATAAATATCGCACCTAGAAATGGAATACGAATTTGACCACCGTGATAGTGTCCGGCGATAGTTAAATCAAAATCCCGCCAGACGGTGTGGGGATCTGAGTGAATAAAGTCAACTCTGGGATCTGGAACTGGAAAATGATTCAATGCGATGATGATGTTTTCGTCGTCAAAGATTTGAGAGTCGATCATCTCGTTCCATAGTTTTTGCTGATACGATTTATATTGTTCATTTGTCGGAAAGCGTGCTTGAAATGAACCATTTGTTTTACCAATATGTTCAGGATTATCTATAATCGCCATTTCAAAATCTACAAAGTGAATGGTTGCACCTTCTTTATCAAATGTAGTGAAAGATTCTAAAAATGTGGCACCCCTTTTTTCAATTCCTTTCACAAAATCACTTTTTTTGAAATCAGGATAATAGTCATAACTTAGAGCATCTGCATTTCCTGGGACAACAAACACATTTTCTTTATTTTCAATACCTTCTAATATGGAATAAAACGGTTGATAATTTGTGCTTTTACGATTATCTAACATATCGCCTGTAAAGATGATGACATCATAATCGAGTGAATTAATTATTTTTAATAATCTTTTCTGATTTTTCCCGAATTTTCTCTCATGCAAATCAGATATTTGAACAATTTTTAAATCTTCCAACTGCTGCGGTAATTTTCTGATCACAATGTCTTCTTTTGCAACAAAGATACGGTGGTTATCCCAAATAGTGTAAATAACGAATATGATAAGTACTACTAATACACTACCGAAAAATAGTCTTAATCCTTCCATATAAAAACCGCCTGCCGTTTTAATTTAAGAAACTTCTATTTATAAAATATTGTTTACCACTTGAGCTTCGACTATAATTTCTTCTGAATTTAGAGAATCGCTTCTTTGAAAACACCTTGTTTTTCCTTTGATAATTGATTAAAACCACCTGTTTGGATTACTTTTCCTTCATCAAGTACAATCACTTGATCAGCATTTCGGATGGTTGATAAACGATGAGCAATGACAATGATTGTCATGCGACCTTTTAAGTTTTCTATCGCATTTTGTATTTTCTTCTCATTTTCCGTATCAAGTGCACTTGTTGCTTCATCGAGTACAAGAATTGATGGGTTTCTTAAAATTGCTCGGGCTAGGACGATACGTTGACGCTCTCCACCAGATAGTTTTATTCCCCTATCTCCAATAACAGTATCTAAACCGTCCGGTAAATTTTGCACAAATTCAGCTGCGGAAGAAAACTCAAGCGCTTCCCACATTTGTTGTTCCGTAGCACCCTCTACTACTAATTGTAGGTTTTCTTTTATACTAGTATTAAATAGGAAAGGATCCTGAGGGACGTAGCTGATTGCATTTCTTAATGATCGAATATTTTCACTGACAAGCGTTTCGCCGTCAATAAGAACTTTCCCCTGTTCCGGTTGATTTAATCCCATTAATAAGTCAATTAACGTACTCTTCCCTGCACCTGATTTACCAACAACTGCCGTCATCTTATTGGCAGGAATCGTAATGTTTAAATTATACAAAGCGTATTTAGGGACTGATGGATTATAGCGGAAATAGATATGTTTACATTCAATCTGATTTTTGACTATTAACGGTTTAATATCCTCATGTCTATTTATGTCAAATTCCTTTGCATTTTTACATTCTTCTTGTAATGCAATAACCGCCTTAAAAGAAGGGATTGTTGATGCAATTTGTTCCATCGATGCTTGCATATTTACAACGGTTGGCCATAATCTAGAAAAAATAGCGATAACTAAGAGAAGTTGAGCCACTTGTGCATTAAACATCATTAAGGCAAAATAAATAAAGCTAGCAATTAAAAGGGCTGAGGCTATTTTATAATATAACTGTGAAGTTGATTTTAATCTTGTATACTCTACTTGCTGATTTTCCATATTTTTTGTGATTGTACGAAACCATGTCATTCTTGATTCCTCTAATGTATTACTCTTTATATCTTTAATCCCATTCAACTGATCCGTAACACCTGCGAGATAATCCCTTCCCAAATAAAAATCCCTTTTTCCTAAAGAAAGTGATCGTTTTAGAAATTTACGATTAAAAAAGATAAGAACTAAACCACAAAGCAATACAAAGGTGGTGATACCAGGTGAAAGGATAAAAGCAAGACCAACTTGAATAGCTGAAAATGCAGTAGATGCAATAAACTGCAAAACAGAATACGCTCCTATACTTGATTTTCCAACCTCCGCTGTCAAAATATTAACCAAGTCTGTTCTTCTTTGTTTTATAAAAAATTGCCAGTTTGCATGAAGAATAGACTGATACGTTTCTACTTGCATGAATCTTAAAAAACCCATTTGAATCCTTGTGTTTTTCACTGTTAGTTGCCTACGAACAATATTTTGAACAACGACAAGAAAAATATAAAACATTAAAATAAAAGGTAGACCTATAAGGGGGGGGATTGACTCAATAATAGTAAGTCTATTAAGTAGTGGAATTCCTTCTACACTCATGTCGATAACTCCACTTATACTAATTAATGGGATTAATAATAAAATAGCCACGCCTTCTAATAATCCTATCCCTGTCATTGCAACCAGATTTATATAAACAATTTTCCCGGAATAAGTATGAATTTGTTTTAAAAAATAAATAATAGCTTTCATTAGTCGTTCCTCCTATGAAAAGGAAATTTTTCTTGCTTTTCGATATGTCCACAAGAATGGACGCAATGGAAAATAGAGAAAATGTAAAACTTTTGGTAAAGGCATTGTTTTTAAATCATCTGGATACGGATATAGAAAGCTTAAAATAAATAAACATTTTTGCCTCCAACCCATTAATGAATATAAATGTTGTTTATGGAAACTTGCTACATCTTCAGGAATAGGGTCTGTGTGTAGATTAATCATTTTTTCCAAATAATATACTGCCTGTTGTGCTAAATTTACAATTCTTTTTGATTGTATTAATCGTTTTATTTGATAACTTACTCTTGCATTTAATAGATTTGAAGCTAATAGAAGTCCTTGTCCCGCAGTTTTTTTGTTTTGATATCTACTTAATTTATCATTAACTTCTTTCCAATCTATTTCTTGTTTCACTAGTTTCCGAATATCAACCAACCAACGGAGTCGCGACCAACCGTGGCGTGCACCGTGGGACGTTAAAAACATAAATAGGTCTTCTTTTCCTAATAAATAAATTGGAAAATTAGTCAGTTTACTTTTCTGTTTTCTCTTCCATAACTCTTGAAAACTAGGTTCTTTTGCAGGACCCGGATTTAATCGCCAATGCATTTCCAGTTTAATTTGTTTTTCAGGATGAAAATATGTGGCATGGTGATGTCGCCATTTCCAATCATTTAGTAAGGTCTCTATATAATCCAGTTTTTGATAACCTTGTTCATAGAGTAACATTTCTGTTTCATCAATTTTTTCGATTGGAATTAGAAAATCTAAATCACTGGAAGTTCTAAGTGAAATATCTCCGTATAATAAATGTCCAAGTGCCGGTCCTTTTAACAGAATAATTGGTATATCATTTTCAGATAATATTCTACAAACACTTTCTGTTTCCGCACTAAATCTTAGCATATTCAAAGTATTTCTTTTATAGTGAAAGGAAATATAGTTTAAAACATTCTGGGGCACAACTTCCTTGTTAAACTGTTTTAGTTTTGGATAAATAATCGGGTATAGACGATGGTGGAAAGACAGTTTAATAAAAGTTTCCCAGTTAATATTTTCATATATATTAGGATTATTTTTTGCATTATCAGCGCCTTTTAAAAGTTCTATCATAAAACATAATTCTTTTGGTACATTAGAAATATCAAGATCAATTTGTTTCATATTGTTTTTCTCCTTAATTTGACAAGGTTTTTGCAAACTTGCTCACAACTGTAAAACGTTCCATCCCTTTCGCACCCGTTATATATAAGGAACCACTACGCAACCATGCATGAGCAATTAATTTCCCTGATTCCTCTTTCGCCATCCCTAAGTAAAGAGTACTTTCCATGTTCCGTTTTTCAAGCATTTTCATCGCGGCAATTGCTTTAACAAGGCATGCACTTTCCCAAAACGTGTATTTACTAATGATATGTATCGCTTGGGAAATTTCCCCTAAGATTCTTCTATCTTTAGGATTTAGTTTAGTAGATGTTTCATGGCTTTCCTTACCAAGTGAAGGAGCTATTTTCGAAAAGGACCTCGATTTCAGAACTCGAGCCCATGCTAAATAAATATATGATTCAAATAAAAGCAGTTTCATTTTTGTTTTTATTGAAAGTAATATTTTTACCTTCCTCATATTCTTTTCCCCTTAGATTGTTTCAACCTTTATTAAACCTTCCTCTACTAATTGATTAAGGAACTCTATAACCTGAATTCTACATTCATTTACTTCCACATCAAATTGGGTTATTAATGAGTCAACCAAATGATGAATTGAAGTCGGCTCCTTAATGCATTCCCAAATGACTCCACCAACCTCACCGAGATTATAGTATTTTCCATTTTGGATGCTTAACATAACTTTTTCCCCGTCCATATCACTGACAATATTTCCTTCTACCTGACTTACCACATCATTTATTTTGACGGTTTTATTCATATATCTATATTTCTCCTTTCATATCCTGTTAAAATTTGAATTTCTTATTTAATCTATTTTCTATTAATGACATCTAATATATGATCTACCAATTCATTAGCAGTGAATCTTGAATTTGGTCGAAATATTCGATAAAAATTAAGATGACTCACCAATTTTGATGAGTATTCAAAATGCCACTCTATTAAATTGAAACGATTAATCATGAAATTTCTGTAAGTATTGTAATAAAGAATTGGAAATCGTTCTAATTGTTTCACGGGTAGTATTTCAATTTCACATTTTTCAGTTTTAATTAGTTCAAATATTCCAGCTAAAGGCATAGGTTTATTAAAAAAATTATCTTTAATAGGAATTGCAAATTTTGTTTCACGCCCATAAATCGGTTTAAACTGGTTGGATTTCATACCGAACTGATTTAAGCTCTCCTGCCATAATTTTTGATGAGGGTAAGAAGGTGTAACAATTGGGATATTGTCCTTAGATAATTTTACAGCTATTACATCATCGGTAAGTAATGAAAAACCCTTGTTTATAAATGCGGAAGCCAGTGTAGACTTTCCCGCACCGGAGTCACCCACAATTGCATAAGTCTTACCATTAATGGCAATACAACTACCATGTAAAGGTAAGATTCTCCGTTGCATAAGCACTACCCCCATACATGTTCCAAGGATATAAAGTCGGATTTGACCATCGTCGGAACCTTCGAAAGGTGATACTGAAATTGTACTTCCATTTTCTATCTTATAAATTCCTACATCTGGAACCCTGATCATACAATAGTTTTCCTCAACGTAATAATAAGAATCTGTTTGGGCATTCTTAGACCATAAGACTGACAAATCCTGTCTATTGATAATCAAGTCTAATTCACATTTTTCGCATTGAATAGGATTTAATTCAGGTAAAAAGAATTCGCTTGATATTTTAAATCCAAATGCTGAATATGTGATTATTTTAGCAGTTTCTACCATTGGGTCATTCACCTACTTTTTATAGTAAACAAAGCATAAATTAAGTCGAAAAAATTTTAAAGAATTGTTATTATCATATTTAAAAATGACCCTCATACAAAAACTGTATAAGGGTCAAATGTATCTGTACTCCAACTAGTATATAAATATGCTAGGAAAGTACATTTTATTTTTTTGTGTTAACATAGCAGTGAAATGTATTTACTTCTTGTTAACTACCTTGTGGTGGATCATTTTTGGGTGGCTTTGTAAAATCAAAATCGAATATGTTATCAAAACCAAAATACTTATCCCCACCCATGGTTTCTCTAATATCTAGCAATTGCACTTTTGGGGTTTTCCATGCCTTTTTCATATTTATCACCTCCTTCAAGTATAAACGATTTTAAAAAGCGATAAACAATAATACTTCGCATCAAACCTCTCAGTTGCGGGTCAAGGGCTAGGTCCGCTTTTGGACCATCCATTACTTTAGAAAGAGCCTCACTTACCGTTTCTTTATTCAAATAATAAGTCGCATCCTTATTTTTTAAAAGCTCTTGTGTCTCTTGGATTAAATCCATCCAGTTAGAAGACATACGATGGACCCAATCCATTCCTTGAACACCTTTGTATTTGTGATTTAATCTTACATCGTCTGGTAAATATCCTTCAGTTGCTTTTCGTATAAGAGCCCGATCAAGTCCACTATTAATAAATTGATTTAGAGGAATTGACTTACAATAATTAACAACACGAATATCATTGGTTGGATCACGCATTAATAATCCATATTGCAAAGAAAACTTGGTGAAAGTTGTTCCGTTTGTATTCCAAATAAACTCATTGTCAATCATAAAATCCTTTTGATTGTGTATCGATTGCTTGGAAAATCCATTTTCCTCAATTCCATAATTTGCGATTTTTTCATATACATTAGTTTTGGCTGCAAAACCGGGATTTATTAGTATTGGGAAACGATAACTCTCTTCCTTTTCTAGAAATGGAAACAACATTTTACCTATAGGCTTAAGAAACATTTTTCTTCCTACACCAATGTTTCTACTATAACGCTTTAGCTCTTGAGCGAAAAGAATCCATCTCATACTTTTTAACAAATGGACATAATAATCATAAGCTGGACCCCACGATATCGTAAAATTACCCCTTGCTCCACTCATTAATATTCCTATTCCTTTTTTACTTGCTTCTTCAAAAATACCTTTTACCCAAAAAGAATTTTCAAAGGACTTATAAGGGGATTCAATAATTTCTAGCCAATCATCAATATCCGTGTAAGAATTTCTTTCATCTTTACTTAAATAGTTATCTTCAATGTTCCCTACATATTCAACTGTTGAACGAATAAATGGGCGTTCATCAGGGTAATAGAAATCTGGTGTATAATCATCAAAACCCTTTATAGGAATTGAGCTGTAAGTATGTAATTTCTTATTTTGTTTGCGTAATGTTTTTGCTGCAAAACTTACAACTGATCCTGAATCCAATCCTCCACTTAATTGTGAACCAACAGGTTTAAATGTTCGTAAATTTGAGTCAATTGCCTTTTGAAAAATATTACGAAAAGCCTCTATATATTCATCATCTCTTTTGAATTTTATTTTTTCATCTTGCGATAATACATAGTATTTAGATACAGATATTGATCCATTGACTATGCTAATTGTATGGGATGGAGGAACTTGTTTAATATCTTTAATAATCGTCCCTGCCACATCAACTGCATCAATCATATTTGGAATTGCCAAGTATTCCGCTAACCATTCTTCATTTAACTCCTTTTGAATGTAAGGCAATTTTAGCAATGGTTCCATGACTGTACAAAATGCAAATCTCATATTATCATGATAATAATAAAGGGATCTTGTACCAGAAAAATCTCTTGCGCCAAATAATTTTTGTTTTTTTTCATCCCATATCATAAAGGCAAAATCACCGATTATATGTTTTACGACTTCATCTTCCCATTTTGAGTAAGCTAGAAGTATCAACTTACTATCCGGCATAGTCTTTCTTTCAGCGTGATAAATTCCTAATTTATCAAATAACTCCTTTCTGTTATCAATCATTGCATCTGCTGTAATTGTCAATTTTCTATCATAATCATAGAATGGTAATTTTTCTCCTATTGACTCTGGTGTAATCCATTGGGCATGACATCCAAAGAATATATTTTCCTTGCTCCACACCTGTACATCATCGGCTGGAAACTTCTCTAGAGCTTGCATCATTTCGTATCCGTAATTTTTGGAAACTGGTTCATCTAAATGGTAAATTCCAGCAATTGCGCTCATTTTATCGACTCCAATGTTAAATTATTATTTATATTTCCCTTAAATTAAAAATATTGCTTATTTATTTTTAGACACAGAAAAACCATCTTTTTAGCAACAGTTATAGATCCCAACAAATAGCTAAACGATGGTATATTTTAATGTATTAATTTTTAAGATTTAGACTTGTGCTTCTTCTAATATTTTAACCATTACTTCTTTATTCGGATAGTCAGATTGATCAAACTGTTTTATAACTTTATTAACATCATAATCAACCCTTGCGATTGAAATATCAAAGTTACTTTCGTTTATTTCAACGATTGCATACGATGCTTTGTTCAAACCATCAAATGGTAATCCGACACTACCCGTATTGACCATACATTTCCCACCTATAAATCTGACAAATGACTTATGGATATGCCCATAAATAAATATGTCAGCATCATTAGTTACGAGTTTTTCAAGTACTTTTTCATTACTTTCATCAGGTGGAACAACATTGAATAAACTAGTTGGTGTTGCATGGAATGCATGAATTTTTATAGAATCAAATTCTAGCTTTAATTCATCCTGTAAATTTTTCAAATAATTAACACTTTCATCATCCAATTTTGTGGCTGACCAATCACGCTCTTTACTCATCATTGCATGAACACTTTCGGGAACTTCTCCCTTTTTAATACCTCGCACAATCCACTCATCCGCATTTCCTTTTATGACATCAGTATTTAATGACCTCACTAAATCAAGGGAACGTTTTGGTTCCGGACCTCTATAACAAATGTCTCCCAAAACAATGATTTGATCTATTTCTCTTTTCTTTATATCTTCCAAAACTGCATCTAGTGCCATGGCATTTCCATGAACATCTGATATAAAAGCAAGTTTCATTGATAATTCCTCCTATAAAAATCCATTGTTAAATTATCAATTTCCTTAAATAATAAGATGTAAACTACTTAGTGAAAATTATTTAAAATGAAGTAGATTTTTGCTGTACTATCTCCATCCATGCTTCTAATGCCAGACTTTCTGGTAATTCTACATCATCAAAAGTAATCCTTTGTCCTTCTTCAATAGGTCTTGTCATTACTGCATTTACAAGCAATCCTATGGGAACATGTGACTCATGATTAGTCTTTCTTACTGCTTCACCTCTTACTTGAAAACTACCTATACCTTTCTCAATCACTTCACCGGGTTGCAGATTCCTTTTAGCAATTGCAGCAACACTAATTGATGGATTTTTTCCGTTATTTAAAAGTACTCCTCCACCATTTATCACTCTATTAATAGTTTTCATTATTTCCAAATGACATAAGTGATAGTTTTGTAAAATTGTATAATACGGTCCATCACCCATTTTATAGTAGCGCAGGACATCTTTTTGCCTCGAATCATGTTCAGCTGTTATAAAAACTCCTGGAGGGGCTTTTGGTGCCAATACGAATTCACATATTGGATGGCCGATCCGATTGGCCTCTTTTGCTAATTCTTCTCCCGTTTTATCAAGGTTATCTGAGCTAAGGGCTAATAAGCCATCAATAGCAATTCCTGCATCAAGTCCATTCGCTACTAGGGCTTGTTCTACTTGAACTTTTGTACCATCAGTAAAGGAAGTCGTCATATCAAGTCTTAAACCATTTCTCTTTGACCAATACTTCATCTCATCTATGGTTGGTTCTAAATTTAAAAACCCTTTAATATTTCCATACACTAATGGTTTGAATCCCATTTGAACGACATTTTCATGTAATGAAGCCAAACATCCGGGTTGATCCCCTTCCGCTTCAGTAATAAATCCCCTTTTTGCAAAATAAGACCCAGTAGTTACCTGCAACTCAGCATTCATCGTAATCACTGGAAGGTTGGCTTTCATTATCTTGTCTATAATTTCTGTTCCATAAATCACATCACCACTACACTCTACGACTAAATCACAATGTTCAAGCAATTCTTCCACATTATTTGTCAGAACATCTGGAAATGGATAATCCTTCATTGTACTTATTTCTCGTCGAGTAAGTACACGTGATAACTTGATATGAGATTGTCTTTCTATTTCAATTGCAAGCCCTTTACCGATTAAGCCAGTTCCAACAATCCCAATTCTATTTATTTCCTTCACTACTTTCACCCCCACAAAATCCTTAAATCTAACCACCAATTATTTAACTGCTGATTTTTCAATTTCCAAAATACCATCATACAAATCAACTTGTTTGATAATTGCTTGCCATTTCACTAAGTTTTTGTACCAATCTAATGTAATTGTTTCTTCCGTTTTATCTATCATTCCATCTTCAAGCATATCGTAAATTTGTAAAGCCCCATCTGCCGCAGAAAATTTTGCTTTCCAATTTAAAACTTCTTCTATTTTTTCAAAACTAACACGGTAAGAGCGTTCATCCGGATCACCGTACCATTCTATTTCCACATCAACTGGAAGAGCATCAGCAATCTCATTTGCAAGTGAGCCTAATTGATAATTATTCCGATTCGATCCAACATTAAAAATTTCACCATTTATTTTTTTTGCATCAACTTCTAACATTTCCCACATAACATCTGTTGTATCTTCTATATGTACCATTGGTCGCCATTGTGTTCCATCTCTCATAAGAGGAATATGATGATTTTTCCATGCTCCATAAATCATTCCATTAATCGCTAGGTCAAACCTCATTCTCGGTGAATAACCATAGACTGTCGCTTGCCTTAATACGGTAACTGTAAAGTTGTCATCCGCTAAAGATAACACACCTTTCTCTGCTTTTAAATTTGCCTTTGCATAAACAGTTAAAGGGTTTGTTTCTGAATTTTCGTCAACAATTGTGTCTTTATCTTGAAATCCATAAATACTACAAGAAGAGGGTAAAATATATCGTTTTACTCCCATTTTTTTCGCTAAATTAGCTGTATTTACTCTTGATAAATGATTCACTTCGTTTGTCACTTTTTGAAATACCTCTCCACTCGGATCATTTGAAATGGCAACTAAATCCACTACTGCATCAATATCGTGAAAATATCCTTCATCTAATCGCCGACAATCTTCATGGATGATTGTTAAATTAGGATGTGGTTGAAGTTTTTCTATACCAAAAAAGAAACGGTCAACTGCTTTAACAGCATAACCATTTCTTAATAATTTCGGCACTAATATACTGCCAATATATCCACCAGCACCCGTTACTAACACTTTCTCCAATTGCTGTTCCCCCTTACGAAACAAAATGTTTTTGTATACTTGGTTTTATTTTCTGTTTTTTAATCAACTGATCCACTACATATCTTGAAAATGGAAACGCACAAGTAAATCCAGGTGATACCGCATTTAAAATATGGAAGGAACGATGATCCCCTTCAAGAACAAAATCTTGAACTAATTTTAAAGACTCTTTATCTAAAAGTTGAGCACGTATACCCGGCTTCATAAACCGACCAAAACCTTTTTCTTCTACATTATTTACCATTTTCAATGATAGTTTTATAAATGTTCGTTTTGAATACTTTTTCATTTCTTCGAATACTAATGAACGAAAATTAAAAGAATTGGAAATAAATAGCCTTGATTGATAAAATAAAATATTAAATAATTCCAGAATCTTAAGGCTTTTAATTCCATCATAATTTTCCCGCCAAAAAGCCGGAATTGCTGTTGGACCAATTTTTATCATCCCATCAACTGTTTTAGTGAAATGAACACCTAAAAATGGATTTTTTAAATTTGGTACTGGGTAAACATTTGTTTTGATATCGGTTTTATTTTTATCATATTTTAAATAAGTTCCTTTAAAAGGGATAATGGTATATCTTTGACTAAACTGATAATCTTTCGCAATTTTATCCGCATATAACCCTGCCGCATTGATAAAATATTTGTATTTAAAAACACCTTTGTTTGTCACGATTCCATCTCTTGTTCTTTTCTTATACCTTGTATTACATTTTATGTCTACTCCGTTCTTTTCAATTTCCGCCTTTAATGTTTGACACACCTCTACCGGATTAACAGAAGATGTCTTTGGAGAAAACAAGGCTAATTTATAAGTCTTTACATTAGGATCAATTTTCTTAACATCTTCTTCATTAAGCCAATGAAGTTCAACCCCATTTAATTGTGCCCGGCGTTTTAATTCCTTTAACCCTTCCAACTCCTCTTTATTTGTTGCAACGACAAGTTTTCCACACTTATTTATTTTTAAATTATTTTCTTCACAATACTTTGTCATTTCCTTGTTACCCATTTTAGAAAACTTTGCTTTTAAACTGTCAGCTGTATAATAAAAACCAGCATGCAGTACACCACTGTTCCTACCACTGGAATGATACGCAACGTCGGTTTCCTTCTCAATCAGACAAATAGATTGTTCCTGAAATCTCTTTTTTAATTCTCTAGCAATCGACATGCCAATAATTCCACCACCAACTATTAAATAATCATAGTTTTTCATAACCAGTATCCACTTTACCTTGATAGACAAAGTTGTTTTCAATATTTTCTAGAAATGGTTGATTCTTATCTTTTTTTGACAAAATAGGCTTATTAGAAGGCCAGTCAATTGCTAGTGTTGGATCATTCCACATGATTCCCCTATCATTTTCAGCTGAATAATATTCATCCACTTTATACTGTACGTGTGTGTTTTCCGATAGGGTGCAAAATCCATGGGCAAATCCTTTTGGAACGAGAAGCATTCGATTGTTTTGCTCACTTAAAGTCACGCCTACCCATTGGCCAAATGTTGGTGAGCCTTTTCGAATATCTACTGCTACATCATAAATTGCCCCAGTAATGACGCGAACAAGTTTTGTCTGTGCAAATGGTTTTAATTGATAATGAAGTCCCCGAATGACATCTTTATCTATAGAAAGTGAATGATTATCTTGGATGAAATCATAAATTAAGCCCATTTCTTCGAATTTTTTTTGATGAAAACTTTCCATGAAAAAACCCCTACTATCTTTAAAAACTTTCGGCTCTACTATTTTCACTTCATCTAGCGTTGTATCAACTATTTTCATCATTAACCACCTTTGTACTGGGCTATCCAATAACCCTATTTAATATTTCTTTCATTTTTCTGTTTCGCTTCATTTCAACTAAATCGATTAAGTACTGTCCATATTCGCTCTTTTTAAGTGGTTCAGCCAACTGTAATAATTTTGCCGTAGAAATATAACCTCTGCTATAGGCAATCTCTTCTAGGCAAGCAACTTTTAATCGATGTCTTTTTTCAATAATTTCAATAAATTGGGATGCCTCTAATAAAGATTCATGTGTCCCTGTATCTAACCAGGCAAATCCCCGACCTAAGAGTTCAACATTGATTTGATTTTTTCTTATATATTCTTGAAGAATATCTGTAATTTCAAGTTCTCCTCTTGCAGATGGCTTCACTTGTTTAGCTATGTCGACTACTTTATTATCCAAAAAGTACAACCCTGTAACCGCAAAATTAGATTTTGGAAAAGGGGGCTTTTCCTCAATTGACAATACTTTCCCATATTGATCAAACTCTACAACTCCGAATCGTTCTGGATCTTTGACGTTATAACCAAATATAGTCGCACCGTTTAATTGTTCTCTAACCCTTTCAAGGTGTGAAGTAAATTCATGTCCATAAAAAATATTATCACCCAAAATTAAACAGACACTGTCATTGTTTATAAATTCCTCCCCAATGATAAATGCCTCGGCTAAACCATTAGGTTCTTTCTGCACAGCATAGGAGAGTTGGATTCCTAACTCCGAACCATCTCCTAACAGCTGCTCAAACCGAGGAGTATCTTCAGGTGTCGAAATAATTAATATATCTGTTATTCCTGCAAGCATTAACACTGATATCGGATAATAAATCATCGGTTTATCATAAACTGGTAGTAATTGTTTGGAAATAGACCTTGTTAAAGGATATAATCGCGTGCCATTTCCACCCGCTAAAATGATGCCTTTCATAGTAACCCCCTTAAAATTATTATCATCATAAATAAGTACAAAAAAATAAAGGTATTTAAACCTTTAATCATGTCAATCCTATTTATTTTGATTAATTCCAATCCTTGGTGTATAAAATAAATATAAGTTTGAAATCTTCAAAAAAATTAATTTATTATCATTAAATTACTGATTGTTTATATTCATTATTAATCGAAACTAGTTTTCCATTTTTTATTTCGTATACAATATCACAATTTTCAATTGTACTTAATCTGTGTGCAATAATAATTAACGTTTTTTCTCCCTTCAATCCGTCAATAGCCCTCATGATTTCCTTTTCCGTCTCATTATCCAATGCAGAGGTTGCTTCATCCATAAATAGTATTTCTGGATTGTGATATAATGCTCGAGCAATTCCTATTCTTTGTCGTTGTCCACCCGAAATTCTTACCCCATGCTCCCCTATTGAAGTATCTAATTTATCTGGAAGTTCTTTCACAAACTCTTTTAATTGTGCTTGTTCTAATGCTCTCCACACTTCCATATCATCTGTGTTGTTCTTATCTATACCAAAGGCAACGTTACCTCGTATAGTATCATCAGAAAGAAATATGGATTGAGGGATATAACCTATTTTTTGTTGCCATAATTCTTTTTGATCACTAAGTTTTTTCCCATCTAATAAGACTTCCCCAGTTTCTGGGGGAAATAACCCAAGAATAATATCCACTAATGTTGTTTTACCAGCTCCCGATTCTCCTACGAATGCTATTGATTTACCAATTGGAATCGTCAAAGAAATATTTTGTAATGAATAATATTTTTGATTTGGGTAACGAAACGAAACATCTTTTAATATGATTGAATCTGTAAATGCTTTTTCACCACTATTTATAATAGCAGTCCCATTTGTATACTTTATGTTTATATTTTCATCCTTATTTAAAAACAGATCATCATATACAACAGAGAGTGCTGGCTGATTGTAACGAATACTCGTAATCAATGATACAATACGTGTAATTGAAGGCATTAAGCGAAAAGACGCCATTGCAAATAAAGCCATTGTCGAAACGAGCTGAGTCATACTTGTTCCTTGGAAAACAATTATTAACATTGTTAAAAGGATAATAGATACTAATAATGTTTCAATAAATAATCTAGGAATTAATTCTAACATTTTCATATATCTGCTATTATTCGCTCTTATCTGGCTCTGACCAGTGTAGGAATTAATAAAAAAACTCTCTTTACCTGACACTTTAACTTCTTTGCTAGCTCCTAAGCCTTGATTGACCCACTTAATTGTAGTTCCACCTACTTTTTGCTGTTCTTTTCCCAAATCACTTATTTTCTTACGAAGAAATGTAAAAAAGAAAATAACGCTAGCGCTTAATAAAATAGAAGCGACTATGGTCGCTATAGGTGCTGTTATCAATAATAATGTGAAAATACAAATGATAACCAGAAACTCAGTTAACAACTGAAAACCCGCCATTATTATACCTTGAAATACTTTAATTACTTCACTATTTATATTTCGTAGTAAATCAGCGGTATTTCGTTGCAAATGAAAAGTATAAGGTTTTGTTAAATATTCCTTGAATAATCTACTAGATAATTTAACTTGTTGATTTAAAATAACTCGAAATTGTGCGTAATTAAATATTAGTAAGTATAGATTTTTAAAAACAAACACACCTAGTAAACATATAACAGAAAATATGATAAAAGTTGTTGTTGATTGGAAATTAAACAGCTCAAAAATATATGATAAAATAGCCTGTTCCTGTATAATTGTTGGTTTCACTACAATACCAACAAATGGAACAATTAATCCTATCCCTATTGTTTCGAATAATGCTGCTACGATCATCATAAAAAAAAGAATTAAAAACTTTCTCTTTTCTCTTTTATCAAAAAATCGCATTAGCCTTTTGATTGGCTGTTGCAAATTTATCACACCTTTTACTAAGAAATTTAAATTATACACGTGTTAAGCGTAAATAACTTGTTTATCTTTATCTCGTGAAAGTTTTAAATGGTCTCCAAACTGTTTATCAAACTTAGAATCACTAAACTTACAAACCCATTATTTGGAGTAAATGTTATTCGCCAATGTATATTTTCCCACGCTTATAGTATAAGTCAACACGTACAAAAATAAACTTACTAGAGAGTCTACGAAATATTCCTAACATTTATAATCTCGGGGTTTATCTGTCTTATTATTTGAATCTAGTAAACCATTAATATTCATATCTAACCAAGTCATATCCAACTGTAAAATAAAATTTATTGCATACAATATCATAATCGTACTGAATTGCCTTTGAATATAACACCTCTATAGTATTTTTGGCTAACCAATCATCACCATCTACAACTTTCCTTTTGCCTCTTCAAATCCAACCTCTCTCGCCTTCATAACTCCTTTATTTTCTTGATTGAAAACCTTGATCCTTGAATCTATTTTCGCTATTTGGTTAATTGCTTTTAATGTATTATCTTTAGAACCGTCGTTAACCACGATTATTTCTGTGTCTGAAAATGTTTGGATTATGAGAGATTTCAAACACTTTTTAATGTACTTTTCAATATTATATGCTGAAACGATTAAACTAATTTTAGGCATTTTAAGGCATCTCCTTTTAACAGGCTAACTTTCACTTTTATTTAATCGACGTTCTACTAAGTAACGTGATAAACCCTTTCTAAGCCTGAGAAATCCACTGTGAAAGTTTGGGTGAATAAAAAACAAAAATAACTCCGTCTTGTTTTTATTATTTAGTATACTTTTATACTTTTTATATTCCTCCCTAAATGTTCTTTTTAACTTCTCCATAACCCTTCTTTCAATTGGTAAGTACTTTTGTACTGCATAATAGTGCATGATAATTAAGTGCAAATAACTGTTAGCTCCTTTGGAAAGCAGTTTCTGATACTTTTTTAATTCGAACAATAACAAACGATCCTTAATTGCCTCTATTGCATCGAGATTTTGTAAATTATACTTTTTATTTGTAATACTATTTTCATTATGATTGTAGTAATAAAAAATAGCGTCTGTGAAAACAATTTTTTTAATTGCATGAATAATATGATGAATTACAAATTCATCGTCTTTTATTTTACCCTCTGGATAACGTATATTTTTAAAAACATCTTTTTTATACAGCTTGTTCCAAGGTACAACCATGATTAAGTTTTTTTCATTGAATAAATTTTTAAAAGCTTCTTCTTGTTTCAAACAATATATATTCTGTTGATTTATCGTCTTATCACTTTCCCTTATATTCCCATTTATGTTTGAATTATGAACTTTAGTAACTTCACACATAGCTATGTCTGCATTATAGTCATAAAGGTGTTTGTATAAAATTTCATACATTCTTGGATGTATATAGTCATCACAATCTACAAAGCCAATAAGATCCCCTTTTGCCATGTCTAATCCTTTATTTCTTACTGCTGATAATCCTGAATTCTCTTGATGTATGACAGTTATTCTTTCATCCAACTTTGCAAATTTATCGCAAATTTTTGAGCTGTCATCTGTAGAACCATCATTAATAATAATAATTTCTAAGTTTTTAAATGTCTGATTTATAATACTATTAAAGCATTTTCCAATAAACCTTTCACCGTTATAAACAGGAACAATAATCGTAATTAAATGTTCCACATTATTTTCCCCTTTCATCTTACTCGACAAAAAACTGTACTAATGTTTAATTATTTATTACTAATTGATTTCTGAAATGATAAACAGCTAATGTTAATTTAGGTAATCGAAATAATAGATGAATAAAAATCATCTCTTTTTTTGAAATATACAGATTATTCAAAAATAGTTCTTTCCACAAAACTATTTGCTTAATCACTATTTTTAAAGGTCTTTTTCTTTCATTTTTATTTTCTCGCATGATATCAATAACTAAACCTTTTAATGACTTATAGTAATCTAGTATAACGATATCCAAAATACTTTTAGAGATATTAGATTCCTTTAAAAAGATCAAAGTTTCTTCAAAGTTCTTAATAATATCTAAACGATTTTCACTGTACTTTACTAGTTTTTTTCTCGTCATACTTTCAGAATGAATTACATAAAAATATAATCGTTCCTCTGTAAACACTATTCTATCGGCTTGTCGTATTAGCCGGTATTGTATAGCAGCATCTTCAAATTTTCTATTTATGGGAAATCTAATATTATTCAATAATTCTTTTCTATATAGTTTATTGCATACTCCAAAACCTGTAATTTGGCCACTATACAATCTAAATAGTGCTTCTTCGTTTGTTAGTATATGTACGTCCTTTGTAAACTTTGGTGTACCTAATACTTGACCTTTTTCATCGACTAAACAGTTCTTACATGTACTAATACTTGCATTATTTTTTTCACAAAGGTCAAACAATTTACCAACCATTGTTTTTTCAATATAGTCATCACCATCAACCATAAGTATATATTTACCTTTTGATATATCGAGTGCTCGATTTCGGGCTGAAGAAACGCCTTGATTTGATTGATAAATATATATTATTCTGTCATCAAATTCTTCATATTTCCGACAAATATTTCCACTATTATCTGTAGAACCATCATCAATAATGATAAGTTCAAAATCTGTGAATTCTTGATTTAAGATTGAACTGATACATCTATCAATATATTTTTCTAAGTTAAAGACAGTAATAGAAATACTAATAGAAGGAATGCCCATTAGTACATTCACCTCTCAATATCTTTTATCGCTTAAGTTAAAAAGCACTTAAATAAAAGGGCGTTATTTTACTCTCATTTTCTTTTTGCAATGAGTAACATAAACTATTTTTTAATTTTGGATTTTCTATTAACTCAATAATTTTTTCCATTAGATCTCTTTCGTTTATTTCCGATATAAGCCCCGTTTTCCTATGTTTGATTTGTTCTTCTCCGCCCGCAGTAGCTGTCGTTACGATCGGCTTATTCAAAATTTTCGCTTCTGCAATTGTTAAACAGTATCCCTCATGTCTGGATGGTTGGACATAGATATCACTTTGGCGCATATAAGGATAAGGATTGCTTTTTAATCCTTCTAAAATGAATGAATCTTCTATTTTCAACTCTTTAATTAGTACTTCAATATAGCTAGACCACTCCCCTTTACCAATCCAATACCATTTGATGTTATACCCAAGTTTTTTTAGTTTGGACAAAACCTTAACAGCAATATCAGGTCCTTTTTCTTTCATAATTCTTGCAACAGTTACTATTTTAATGGTTGAAGAAGATGATAGAACCTCTTCTTTTCTTGCAAGTTCGTTGATTGTTATTGCAGGAATCGTATTTGTTTGAGTTTTTATCTTATTAATTAATGTCGGTAATTTTTCCTGTAAATGCAAAGTGGCTGTTTTAGATACAACATAAACACAATTAAAGTGTTTATACATTTTTTTGGCAAAGTTTAAATCAAATCCTACATGATTCACATCAAAATGAATCCACTGATATTTTTCCGTCGCTTTCACTCTTTTAACTATATAGTAAGTAATAATATCCATTGGACCCGCAAATGCTACAGCAATATCATACTTTTTTTCCAACATTGGGATATTCTTAAAGGCTTTTTTAAATAAAACTTTTCTGCTCTTAGTTATTTTCATATAAATATGAAGTATAAGTAGAGAAAAAGCTTGTTTATAACAATGCTTTGATAAATACCTTACTAATTTTGCCTTTGGATTATAGGAAGTAAGCTTATGTACTAATGGGAAATCTTGCATTTCAATCACATTCACATATTCAGGTATTTCTTGATAAAGTCCACCCTTTCTTTGCAATAGTAAAACTGTAATTTCATATTCATTTTCTGATAGCTGTTGTAGCATATTTAAAAAAGCTCGTTCTGTCCCTCCAACATTCATGCTAATCAACATAAATAAGATTCTTTTTTTCATAGAAACTTTATTCTACCTCTTTCTCTATACGCCGATAAGTTCATAAAATCTTTGAATCTCTTCTTTATTTCCCTTTTTCTCCGTTTGTAAGTAATCTATAATGTTTTCTTTTAACTGCGGATCATGTATTAACTTTTTTATAGATTCAGAAACTGCCGTACCGTTCCTGTCAACAACAAGGCCGTTTTTTCCGTGTTTCATTTGATTATACACAGCATCAAATTTTGTTGTCACTACAGGGATATCAAGCATACGTGCTTCAGCGATAGCTAAGCCAAATCCTTCAAAACGTGAAGTTTGTACGTATATATCAGCATTTTTAAAATATGGATAAGGGTTTGCTTTTACACCGAGCAATTTAAAATGTTCTGCTAATCCCATTGTCTGAATAGACTGTTCAATTTCTGTTTGTAATGGACCTTTTCCTAGTACATACCATCTGAAATGTATACCTTCATCTTTAAGTAATTTACAGGCTTCAAGTGCTACATCATACCCTTTTTGATGTGCGAGTCTCCCAACCGTCAAAATTCTAATTCCATCAAAATCATCTTCATAACCATTCCCGATTTCAGCCATTTTTGAAATAAAATCTGGATTGTTAATATCATATAAGATTGTTACTTTCTCTTTGTAATCTGGAAATGAATCTAAAAAGACTTCTTTTGTTGTATCTGAAACTGCAACTATTTGATGATAAAGATTATAGTACTTCGCTTGAAACTCCCTTACATTTTTATCTGGATTGAAAGTTACATTTACCCAAGCAATTTTCTTATTTGCTTTTATTTTATCTATCACATAATATGTTGGAACCCCTTGAGCATAACTTATGGCAATATCATATTTTTTTGGATTTTTTTCAATAACACTCGTAATCTTTTTCCAATAAATAATTGCCTTTTGTGGATTACTATATTTACCGATTCTAATTTTAATTGAATACGAAATCCTAGCAATTAACATGTTCAACTTACCTTTAAAAATGACCTGTTTCAAAGAGTTCTTGAAATTTAATTTTGAATACTTCGTATACTTTAAAGGTTCTAAAAGGTTTACTTCCTTAGGAATTAATTTTTCCAGTTTGTTACCATAGGAAAATAACTGTAGATCAACTGAATACTTAGTATAATCAAGTAATCTTAATAGTGTTACTAGGCTTTTTTCAGCACCAGCAATATCTAATGAATCTATAACAAATAATAATTTCTTTTTTTTCATGACTGTTCTAATACTCTCTTATCATTTAAAAAATCCGTTAATAATTTATGAATGTTTGGGCTAAATCGAAAAATTGAATAAATAAGTTTTCTTTTAATGTTGATTTGTGAATGACCAATGATTCTAAAAAACAATTTATTATATAAGATTTTAATTTGCTTTCTTTCTTTAATTGCCTCTGGTAACTCCTTCTGGGATGTTAAATAATACCAAAAAAAGTGGTCTATAAAATGAAGCAATGCTCTTTCTTCTAATTTTTTTAATCTCTTTTCTCTAAAATATTCTGAACGTTTATACAATGCACTCATTTTAGCAAATTTTTCAACAGTCATTCGAATGGGTGTTTCACTACCCTTACGTCCAACACAAATAACATAATAATAAAGTGGTTCCTGAACATAAACTACTTTAGTTGATTGATAAAGAAGTTCATGAGCTATAAACTCATCCTCATCAATAAATCTGTCTGGATACCTAATGTGATTAAAAATTTTTTTTCGATACATTTTACTCCATGGAACAGAATATAACCGATCTACATCATACAAACCGTGCAAAGCATGAACGCCTTTCGTAGTTGTTACTTTAAAGTCTGAAAGAGGTTCTTCGCTCCGTTTTTCATTTATATATTCTCCTTCTTCTATCGGTTCAAAGTCACATAATGCTATATCTGCTTCATGTTGAATAATCTGTTCATAAAGTACTTGCAACATTTCTTTATGTATAAAATCTTCACAATCAATAAAAACAATATAATCCCCTTTTGAAAGTGAAATTCCTTCATTACGAGTCGCACCCAAATGGTTATTATCCCTATTTAAAATAATAATTCTGTTATCAAATTCTGAATACTCTTGACAAATCTCGCCACTACCGTCAGTAGATCCATTATTAATTAAAATAAGTTCAAAATCTGTTAAACTTTGATTTAAAACGGAATCAATACAAAGCCTTATGTTATCTTCCTGATTAAATATTGGTACAATAATGCTTATACTTGGCATAACATCACTCCATTCACTGCTTAATATGAATTAACATCTTTTTCAGGTTACATTTGATTCACTTCCTTTCTTCTATTTGTTATCAGATATTTATAAATAGAAGGACTGAATCGAAATATACTAAATACTATCATTTGCTTAAAATTAATTTGTGGATTTTTAATTATTCTAAAAAATAAGTTATTAAAATGTTTTTTAATCTCATTTCTTCTTTTATTAGCATTCGGTAATTCAATTTGTGATTGTAAATAATACCAAAAAAAATAATCAGTAAAGTCTACTAGTGCTTTGTTTTCTAAGTCACTAAGTTTCTTTTCTTTGAAAAATTCCACCCTATCCCGTAATGCCAATATCTTATCAAATTTTCTCTCTGTCATTGGTGAGTGTGTAATGCTTCCTCTACGAATAACATAAAAATATAATGGGAGAGGAATATATACAGTCTTTTGAGATTTATAGAGTATTCTATGAGCCGTAAATTCATCATCATATAAATAACCACTAGGATATTTAATGTCGTCAAAGATTTCTCTTTTATATAATTTATTCCAAGGAACAACACATGTATGGTTCTCTTCATATAGTCCATGTAAGATTTGTTTATTTGTATATGAGATAGACGAATAAATTGGAAGCTCTTTTTTGCTCTGTTTTTCTTTTCCTTCCTCAGTAGGAAAATAATCGCACATTACAATATCTGCCTTTGTAGAAACGATTTGTTCATAAAGAACTTCAATCATTCGTTCATGAAAGTAATCATCACAATCTATAAACGCAATATAATTTCCTGAAGCATATTCAATACCAGTATTTCTAGCAGCAGCTACGCCTGCGTTACTTTTATGAACTACTTTTACTCTTCTATCTTTTTTTGCATATTCATCACAAATGAATCCACTATTATCAGTAGATCCATCATTAACAAGAATTAATTCAAAATCTCTAAATGATTGATTTAGCACCGACTCAATACATAATGGTGTATACTTCTCTAAATTATAAACTAATGCTATGATACTTATTTTAGGCATAGTAGTAGACCTCCTACTATCAAGAAACCTTCCCCCGTAATATTCTTTTATTTTTTGCCGAAATAAAATATTGATGATTTATCATTAGAAGTTTAAACTTCACATTCCATGACAAGCTATTCAAGTTAAATATATGATGAAAATGTTTCCTTACTTCGCCACATACCAAAGAGAATTGTTTGTTTGCTTCCCTTTTATCGGGAAGTTGGCGTAAAATGGTTTGCACGTTATCTAAGGACCACCAAATGAATCTCATCCAAACCTCATCCATTAGTTGAGGATAAATTTTATTCATTGTAATAATAATCTCATCCCAAGCTTTGTATCCATCAATTCTCCCTTTATGAAATTTTGTTGTGAGAATACTTCCTTTCCGATTTCGATAAATATAACCAGTTTTTGGAGTGTTAACAATTCGATTAGCATTTAGAAAAAGTTGATATGACACTGCTAGATCCTCATGTATTCTGCCTTTAGGGAATTTAATATCATCAAAGCAATGACGACGATAAAGTTTATTCCATAAAGCAAATCTGTATATTTCTCCCCGAAACAATTCTCTTAAGGCATCCTCTTGTGAGAGTGTAAGTATACGATTATTCTTTTCAATACTTGTTAAATCATTTTCAAATTGACGAGCATACCCACAAACTGAAATATCACAATCATTCTTTAACAGAATACTCTCTAAATTCTCAAACATATCTGGTAGAATCCAATCATCACTATCTACAAATCCTATTAATTCACCTGTAGAATTCTTAATACCTGTATTTCTTGCCTCACTTACACCCTGTGAATCTTGATGTACTACTATTATTCGAGGGTCTCTTTCTGCAAATGACTCACATATTGATGGGCTATTATCAGTAGAACCATCGTTTATCAACAAAATTTCCAATTCTCTTTTTGTTTGATTGCAAATACTTAGTATACAATCTTCTAAATATTCCTCTACGTTATATACAGGCACAATCACACTAATTTTCGGTCTTTCTTTCACCGTCTTCATCCCGTTTCTATCATTTCAAGTTTTTGTTTAACTAGTGTTGATGACACTCCAGAAGTGTAAGGGAAATAAACGATATCAACTGCTACTTTATAAAATCTTTCTTCCATTTCATTAAAAAGAGCACTTCCTTTCCAATCGTCCCCAACAAACATGACATCGAAAAGTAATTGCTCCCATGCGGCATATTTATCTCTCGTTTTTTGGGCGACTACTTGATCAACGTACTTGACCGACTCTACTATTTGTACACGTTCGTGAAAGGGAATTACCGTTTGCTTATTTTTATAACTTTCAACAAGTTCATCTGTACTAACACCAACGATAAGTTTGTCACATTGCTGTTTGGCTCGCCTTAAAATATTAAGATGTCCTACATGAAATAAATCAAATACCCCTGTTGTATAGCCAACTTTATACTGTTTCATAAACCTCATCCCTTCCATCATTAAAACAAACTTCTTCAATCTGTTTCATTAAACTTTTACTCGCATTTCCGTTTTCAAAGGAACCTATACGTTTTAAAAATACATCGATATCTTTTTCATATTTTTCTGGTTGAAATTGTTTCATTTCTAAAATTAACTGTTCTTGACTCAATGCATTGATAAAAGGTAATTCATTCAGTTCAAAATATAAGTTCCTTTCCCTTTTCGCATATTCTTGCAAATCCGGGACATATAAAAAACAAGGCCGTTTTGTGATAGCAAAATCAAAAATCAGTGATGAATAGTCTGAAATTAATACATCTGCTATCATTAGCAATTCTTGAATATCGTCATATTTTGTCACATCAACTACATTGTCACCCCCCATTAATTTGCCTGATTCAGAAATTAAATGTGGATGTAATTTTACTAAAACAACCCAATCGCCACCAAACTTATTCTCCAGTGTTTGCCTTATACATAAGTCATCTAAATTATATACGCCTAAATCATTATCACTTCTAAATGTTGGTGCATAAAGTATCACCTTTTTGCCAATAGAAATATTTAACCTTTTCAATACAGACTCCCTCAGCTGTTCATTTCTCCAAAAAAACAAATCATTTCTCGGTGTACCTTGTTCAAAAATTTCCCCATCATACCAAAAGGCACTTTTAAATATATTCGTACTAAATTGACACCCCGATAATAATAAATCGCATTTCGCTGAATCTTTTTTTGCCATTTTAATATATGATGTTGGCAACACATTCTCTGCATCTTTCTCAATTTGTTTAAGCCTTAATGAGCTATGCCAGGTTTGGATATAAAATTGTTTCTTTCTTTTCACAAAATAATTTGTTGTTCTATAATTTGTAATGACTACCTTGGCAGTACATAATTCATAAAAATATTTTATTGACATTATCTTGACAATTCTTATTGAATCCATCGAATCTTTAGATGATGGATCTTGAAATGCCCACACGATATCATATGTATTTGGTTGAGAATTTCTCACCAAATATTCACTAATATATTTTGGATTACATCCATATTGGGCACCATAATAACTAAAGAAAAGTACTTTATTTTGTTTAATTGGAAGCATACGACAAATATAAATCACGATTAATGCCATCCATTTTTTCAATTGATACATTTACACATTCACCTGCTTTAAGCTAGAAGGTTGTGATAAGATTTTTAATTTTCTTAATCCATGAAGTATATATCGAACAAGAGTATTCAAATATGGATGAATTCGAAATAAATATAATTTAATTTTTAATCGTCTGTTCTTATTCGTCGCTCGCTTGAATGCTTTAAAGTTTTTCTTAATATAATTTCTAATTTCTTTTTTATGCTTCTTTTCTTTATTAATTAAAAGTAAATGATATTGAACTAAACATGTTTCTAAAATTTGTTCATATGATTTATTTACTAGATTCGGATAATATTGTTTGAGAAAATCATGCCTCTCTTTCATTCCTTTAATTAAATCTAAATGGTTCGGTGTAAATGTTCCCACAATGCTATCATCTCGTTGAAAATAGTAATAAAATGGTTGTTCCAATATGACATAGCGATTGACATGGTGCATTACTTGATGTGCCCAAAACACATCTTCAAATAAGACCCCTTTTTTAAATGGAATTTCCTTTATTATTTTTGTTTTATACAACTTCCCCCAGGCAAAGTTTTTAATTTTCTTATTTTTCACTAACTCAAACATTAAGGTATCATTATCTAATAGTTCTGGCGGTTTATAGTCATCAGAACTATAAGCATCTAACAATAGTTTATCGTCATAAGCATAAAAAAATGCTGATTGAACGATATCAGCAGCATTTTCATTGAGTTTATTCACCATCGTTTCAATCATCGTTTCGTCTAACCAATCATCACTATCAACAAACATCGTAAGACTTCCTGTAACATACTTCATTCCTTCATTTCTCGCATCAGATAAACCACCGTTCTCCTTATGGACGGTAATGACACGATGATCTTTTTCTTTATACTTTTCAATCATCTGTCCACAATTATCAGGTGAGCCATCATTAACTAAAATAACTTCTAAATTTTTATATGTTTGCTTTAAAATACTATCGATACACCGAACCAAATATTCTTCCACTTTATAAATTGGAACAACGACACTTACTTTTTCATTTATCACTCATTATCTTTTCCCCTTACATTAATTGGTATAACTTATTTAATTGATCATCGTTGTCATAATTAGATTCTCTACAGTTCAATGACAGTCTCTCTCTTAATGGTTGGTCTTTGTATAGCTTGACGATTCCATCCGCAATTTCTTCAATCGATTGTTCGCAAATAATACCATCAAATCCATCGTTTAACTGACTTTTTGCCGTTGAATAATTAGTAATAAGTACTGGTTTTGCTAAAATTTGTGCCTCACGGACGGTTACTGCCTTCCCTTCATATCTAGACGGTTGCACATATAAGTCTGCTTCTTTCATAAAAGGATAAGGATTTAACTTTTTCCCTAGTAAAATGAAGCAATCATTAAGCTGAAATTTAGCGATTAATTCTCTGATTCGTTTTTCGTCTCCTCCATAGCCAACAACATACCAAACGATATTGTTAATTCCTCGTTGCTTTAATATTTTCATTGCTTCAACAGCACGGTCAATTCCTTTTGCATGGGATAGACGGGCTACAGTGATAACTTTAAATCTTTTGTCATCAACCATTGGGTTTTCAATCATATCATCCGCTTGTTTTTTTATG
>Ga0209487_1000764_pt1 | contig 28452 bp, 28 predicted proteins | sample Poulit2012_FD_187524 | JGI IMG/M metagenome (GOLD analysis project Ga0209487, IMG submission 187524) | Agricultural soil microbial communities from Georgia to study Nitrogen management - Poultry litter 2012 (SPAdes) (version 2) | ecosystem: Environmental > Terrestrial > Soil > Agricultural land...
CCTACTAAGACCAATGTTAATAACCAAAATTCAACATTTAAAATAAGTTCAGTTTTAAATAAACTTAAAATAACAAATGTAATTAATACTCCTATAACTATCATTAAACCGCCCATAGTAGGTGTCCCTGTTTTAGTTAGATGTGTTTGGGGACCATCCTCCCGGATGCTTTGTCCAAATTTCAAGCGTTTTAAATAAGGTATAGACACTAGTAATAAAACACTTGTTATAATAAAACTAATAATAAACGTTAGTATCGTCATCTGTTTCCCTCTTTTAATTATTTTTATTTTAATTGATTAATTATATTTTCTAATTTAATCCCTCTTGATGCTTTAAAAAACAATAAATTATCTTTAATTAATTGTTTGTCTAATTCTTTTACTAAAGAACTCTCATCTGTAAAATGACGTGAGTTTATATTTGAATTATCTTTCAAATATTCATTAATTAAATGTGATTTTTCACCATATGTATAAACTTCACTGATTGTATCCATTTTATTGATTGTTTTAGATATATCTTGATAATATTGTTTGAAATCTGAACCTAATTCTAAAATATCTCCTAAAACAAGTATTTTTTCCTTATACCCTTCAAGCTCCTCAACAACTTCAATGCTTGCTTTCATAGATGTAGGGGATGCGTTATAAGCATCATTTATTAATGTTGTATTATTTCTTCCAACTAATAATTCAAAGCGCATATTCGTTAAATTTATTTGATTTAATCCTCTTTTAATTTTTTCATCGTTTACATTCAATAATCTTGCAACAGCAATTACAAATGTTGCATTTTTAGCGTGATGACGACCTAGTAAAGGAACTTTAAAGAACATATCATTAACATAAAACTCTGTAGAATTTGTCGTCAATTTAATGTCTGTAATAAGTTCAGTATTTGTAGGAGAGAATCCACAAGCTATAACATTTCCTTTAAATTCAATGTTTTTTAGCAATAATTCATCCCCATCATATACTAAAGTACCTTTATTATTCATTGATTTAATAATTTCAAGTTTTGCTTGAGCAATCCCTTTTCTCGATCCTAAATGCTCAATATGTGATTCACCTATATTAGTTATAATCGCAATATCTGGTTTTGCAATATTTGAAAGTAGCTCTATTTCTCCAAAATTACTCATTCCCATTTCTAAAATTAATACTTCTGTATGACGTTTCATATTTAATATTGTAAGGGGTAAACCAATATGATTATTTAAATTACCCTTTGTTGCAACTGTCATATAAGTATCTGTCAATGTTGCTTCAAGTAAATCTTTTGTAGTTGTTTTTCCATTTGAACCAGTTATTCCGATTACTTTCGGGTTAATAAGTTTTCGATATTCTGCTGCAAGTAATTGCAATGCTTTCAATGTATCTGATACATAAAAAACTGATACTTCAATAGGTAGTTCCTTTATACTTAAAGGTTTTTCTTGGTCCCAAATAATTGCTTGAGCACCATTTTTAATCGCTTCATTAACATGATCATGTCCATCAAAACGATCTCCTTTTAAAGGTATAAATAAACTATTTCCTTTTATATTTCTACTATCTGTAGAAACTGTTTTAATTATATTGTTTTTATTAGTTTGTTTTAATTTATTATTTGTGAAGATTTTAGTTAACCATTCTATATCAAACATTTATATTTATACCCCTATTCATTAATGTACAACTTTATTAATTATACCAAAGTTTTTCTCGTATAGTTATTAAGATTTGTTTACAATCAAAAGCCCCAACTTGTTATATATAAATAACATTTAGTTGGAGCTTTTTATTTCTTAATTAAAAAGGTTTTTCTAATTGAACAGTTATCTTTGTTTTTTTATTTATTTTTTCGTCAACTTCTATATTTTGATCAGTAACAAATCCATCACCATTTATTTCAATCGGGATGTCTAACAGATTTTCTAACTCTAATATTTCACGTTTAGACCAACCTGCTAAATCTGGCATTTTTAGTTTATTAGTTATAAGAATGACTGGTTTATTTGATAATGTATTAGTTGACTCATTTACACTAGATGCGACAACTTTGTCACCATCGCCTATGAGATGATATTTAAGATTAAGTTTTTCTAATTCTTGTTCAACTTCTTTTGTTTTTTTATCAATGACTTTAGGCATTTCAATTGTTTCTGTTTTATCTTCATCATTTTTTTCCGGTTCGATATTTAAATATTTCAAACTATTACCCATTACATTTGTAAATATGTGGGAAGTAATATCTGAGCCGACTTCTGTATCTTTTAATTTAGGTTGAGTTACAGAAACATACATAATTAGTTCTGGGTCATCCTGTGGGACCATACCTAAGAAAGAAAATACGTAGTTATTTTTACCAGTTAAATACCCTTTACCATCTGGATCAGGCATTTGTGCAGTTCCTGTTTTTCCTCCAACCGTGTAATCTTTGATATCAAATTTTTTACCAGTTCCATCTTTTTTATTTACAACATCTCCTAATAAATCTAAAACTTCACTTGCCGCTTCTTCTGAAATAGGCTCACCAACGTTCTCAGGTTCATGCTCTTCTAAAATATCGTTTGTTTTAGGATTCATTATCTTTTTTATAACATAAGGCTTCATCATTTTCCCTTTGTTAGCAATAGATGTAGCAGCTTTTAATTGTTGAATAGGTGTCATTGTCCCGCCATGACCAAAAGAAGTAGTTATTTTTTCAAGCGGATAATTATATAATATTTCGCCTGCAACTTCACTTGGTAAGTCAATATCAGTTTTCTTATCAAATTCAAAAGCTTTTAAATAATCATGATATTTTTCAGTACCCAATGTTTCCCAAGCTATTTTTGCAGCTGCCACATTAGATGATCTTCTAAAGCCTTCATCATAGCTAATTGTCCCCCAACCTTTCCCGCCATTATGATCACGAATTGCTTGTATACGCGGATTAACTTGATATTTTCCTGATTTATAGGTATCAGATCCATTATATACGCCTGCATCAATCGCGGCAGCCCACGTAAACATTTTCACGGTAGATCCTGGTTCAACTGGTGTTGATATAATATCATTATACCAGTTTTCAACATCTTCAGGTTGATTAGGATCATAACTTGGCCTATTGCTCATAGCTACAATTTCACCTGTTTTAGGATCCATTATTGTAGCGGTTATTCGTTCAGGATTATGACTATTTTCTACATCTGAAAGAACATCTTCCAACAATGTTTGTACTTTTTGGTTAATCGTCAAATAAATATCATTACCGTCTTCAGGTTCAGTAACTACTTCATCCGAATTTAATAATTTTTTATTAAACTTATCTCTTTGAAAAGAGATATGTCCATTTTCTCCTTTTAAAAAGTCATTTTTAACTTTTTCCATTCCGACTACTCCTTGAATTTCTTTTTCATCGGAATCTTCGTTTGGACGCGCAAATCCTAATATATGTGATGCAAAAACACCATTAGGATAATATCTTGTAGCATCTTCGATAAAGTTAATTCCTTGGATATTAGCTTCTTCTATTTCATTTTTTGTAGTTTGTGAAATGTTTTTACCTTCATTACCAAACTCAATTTGGAATTGACGTTCATCTTCGGGTAAATTTTCATTTTCTTTAATTGCTTTCGCAAGTCGTTCTTCAGCTTCTTGTTGATCAATATCAATAAATTTAGCCAGCTCTTTCGCTGTACTCTCAGGGTCTTCTACATGTAAATTGTCTTGCTTGTTTTTAGAGTGAGCTGGATCAATAACAGCATAAATACGAAAAACAGGCCTGTCATAAGCTAACATGACGCCTGTATCATCATAAATCTTACCACGCTCTGCTTTTAAAGGGTAGCTAACTTCTCTTTTATCTTTAGCCCATTCTTTTAATGAGACATTGTTAACCTCACCTTTTGCTTGAATATAAAGGAATCTTCCTGTTACAGCTACAAAAACAACTGCAAAAACAATAAAGAAGAAAATAATCATTTTTTTTGAGTTAGCTTTTTTCCCCATATAACTACCACCTTGCTTATTCCTCTATTAAATTAGCTTTTTTCACTTGATTATCTTGAATTTTTAAACCATTTTCTTTTGCAATTTTTGTAATTCTTTCTGGTTGGCTTAATTCTTTTACTTCAAATGTCAGTCCTTCATTAATTAACTTTTGATCCTCAACTGTTGCTTCATATGTTTGAAGTTCTCTATTCATCGTATCTGTTTGTGATGAATAAAATACAATGTAAGCACTAAATAAAACTAAGATAAGACTAAAGAATATATAAATATACTTTTCACCTTTGGTAATTTTACCACTTTCTGTTACTTTCATATGCACTTTGTTTTGACCTGTTTGCTTATGGTTTATTTCTGGTGAATTTTGAATTCTATTCATTTTTTTAGCTTCACTTGTATTCATCACTTATTCCACCCTTCTTCATATGTAAACCAGCTATCCCAGTTAGATTCTTTTTCTACAATTCTTAACATTGCTGATCGTGATCGTTTATTTTCCTTTATTTCTTCATCTGTTGGCAAGATTGGCTTACGGGTAATTAATTTAAATGGAGCTTCGAAGCCTTCTGGAACAATCGGCATTCCTTTTGGTACTGGTTTTTGAGTTGACCATTTTTTAAATGCTTTTTTACATATCCTATCCTCTAAAGAATGGAATGTTATAACCGAAACTCTACCACCAATCGAAATAACTTCTGCTGCTTGATTTAAAGCATTAATAAATGTGTTTAATTCATCATTTACTGCAATTCTAATTGCTTGAAAAGTTCTTTTAGCAGGATGTCCTCCTGATCTTCTAGCTGGTGCTGGTATCGCATCTTTAATTAATTCAACAAGCTCAAAAGTCGTTTGAATATCTTTAACTTCTCTTGCTTTTTCAATACGTCTAGCTATTTGTTTTGAAAACTTTTCTTCTCCATAAGTAAAAAGTATTTTAACTAAATCTTTATACGGCCATGAATTCACTACATCATACGCTGATAATTCATTTGATTGATTCATACGCATATCTAATTTGGAATCATAACGGTAACTAAAACCACGGTCTCCTTCATCTAATTGTGGTGAAGAAACTCCTAAATCAAAAATTATTCCATCTACATGATCAATATTGTTTTCTTTTAATTTTTCTTTTAATTGATTGAAGTTCGCATGAATTAACAGTTTTTTTCCTGGTGTTTCTGCGAGGTTTTCCTTCGCTGCTTTTAAAGCTGTTGCATCTTGATCAAATCCAATGAGCATACCGTCTTCATTTAACTGTTTAGCAATTTCTTTAGCGTGCCCTGCGCCACCTAATGTACAATCAACATATACACCTGACGGTTTTACATTGACGCTATTAATTAATTCAGTTTTTAAGACACTTTCATGTTGAAACATATACTCACCTTTTCTGTTATATACTTTATATATCAAAATCCATTAAATTTTCTGCTATCTCGCTAAAAGACTCTTCAGATTCTGAGAAATAATCTTCCCATAAATCTTTAGCCCATATTTCAATCCGTTCTGAAACACCTATGATTATACATTCCTTTTCTAATTTCGAATATGATCTAAGTGGTTGCGGTAGATTCACTCTACCTTGTTTATCAATTTCACATTCAACTGCACCTGAAAAGAAAAAGCGAGTAAACGCTCGTGCATCTTTTTTAGTAAGTGGAAGTTTTTTTAATTTTTCTTCAAGAATTTTCCATTCGTCTAATGGGTATGCAAATAAACACTTATCAAGCCCACGGGTAACTATAAATTTCTCCCCTAGACCTTCTCTGAATTTTGCAGGGACAATTACACGTCCCTTAGCATCTAAGTTGTGTTCATATTCTCCCATAAACATATTCTTTCACCACTTCCTAAATTTATAATACCACAATTCACCACAATTCACCACTTAAATTTAATATTATTTTCATAAGGTTCATTTTCTTTAAACAGTTGGCACTAAAGGGGTACAAGTGTTCTTATTTATATAGTAAATTATAAAAAAACAGCCCATAATTGGGCTGTTAAAAATATATTTATAAATAAATAACGAAATGATCTTCTTTAAATGATAAAGATGTTTCTGTCACTCTTTTAAACACATCAAAGCCATAATCGTTAAGTAAAAACAACGGATTCCAAATTCTTTCTTGAAGTCCATTATTGGGATATAAATAATCAGAAATTAAATCATATTCATTAATTTCTTTTTCGTATTTCTGATTAACTTCTCTTAATAATCTTTTTTCTAAAAATTCAGTTGTCTTAAATATCTTTGTTAAATTAGTTTTAGCTAATTGTTTAACATCTTCACCCATCTCTGAAGCTACTTTTTGAAGCGGTTTGTGTAATAATTCAATACTTTTATTCATTTCTTCTGTCAATAATTCAATCGGAGCAGTTGATTGATTACTTAACCAATTTAACTTTAAATCACTCACTCCAAAATTTATTGCATGTGAAACGTCTATTTCTTTATTATTTAGTGCTTCACAAAGTTTTGTAGGTACATAAGAAATCGAGTATCTAGGTACAACCGGTGGCATTTCTAAATCAACTTCTTTAAAAGCATTTTTTAAACTTGCCCAATAACTTATTTCTCCGTAACCACCTACAAAAGCTAGTGTAGGAAACACCCACTCTTGCATTAAAGGTCTTGTAACAACATTGTTACTTAAACGATGAGGTGTGTCTTTAGCAATTTGAACGAGCTCTTCAGAAGTAAAGACAATATCTTTTGTTTTACCTTGCCATAAACCAGATTCTGTTATGTTTAACAAAATACGTTCACCTTGATTATCATGATAAAAAAGATGACCTTCATTTTCTTCTGCTTCTAAAGTAATAGAATAATCTTTTTCTTGTAAAGATTGAATTGTTTTACTTACAGTCTTAGCAATAGGTTTTCGATGTTCAATAAGTTTAATAAAATACTCATTTTCAATACCTCTTAATGATTCGTTAGCAGAATCAGCTAAAACTAAACCAGTTTCAGGAAAAAGCTTATGTATTAAACGTGCAAAAAAATCTACATAAGTTTTAGATTTTTTTAATATATTGAGTAACTCCCCATAAATAATTTTTGAATGAGTTGATTCTTCTAACTCTAAAAATATATGAGTTAACCAATCTTTTGTTACCTCTGAATCAATATCTATTTGACTAACTGATTTTTTTATTTCAGGAAAATGTGGGATTGTATGCTTTTTAATGCCTTTATCAGTTCTAATATTTACATGATTGATTTCATCAAAATCATGGTCTTCACCTGCTATCCAAAAAACAGGAATAACAGGTCTATTTAACTCAGCCTCTTGACGTTTTGCTAAAGATATAATGGATATAACCTTGTTTATTGAATAAAGTGGTCCAGTAAGCAAGCCAGCTTGTTGGCCACCTATAACTACAACAGCATCTTCTGATTTTAATCGATCTATATTTTTTAGTGACGATTCATCAGCATCCCAATTAACATTCATTTCTTGTAAAATTTTTGTTAATTCTTCACGTTGATAATCATTTTTATCTAAATAAGATAAACGTTCTTTATAACTTGTAAATGGATTATATTCAAAATATGTTTTAATTTGATTTGTTTGATTTCGATAATCTGAAACAAATTTATTATGATTTAAGTCGATCGGGTCGATTCTCATCGATCATACTCCTTTTTTAAATGTATTAGTCTCATTATACTTGATATTGAATGTCATTTCATACTATTCGTTTTTTAAAAATAAGTCTTATAAATAAATTTACTTAAATTAAAAATAATTAAAATAAGATAACTTGCTAAAAATATTAAAAAGCTAAACCGCCATACTATTTTTACACCTTTTAAAAGAATCACTTCATTATAATATTTCCATTGAAGAATTAATATAAATCCTAATAACAACAGAAAACCAATTAATATATATCCAATAAAATAGCTACCAAACATTGAATGGATTATCAATAATGTCCCTATTATAAAAAAAAGTGTAGATAAAGTTATCGTTTTATAAATTGCTTTTTGTTTATTACCTTGTTTATGATATGAAAAACGATATATAAAATATGTAAGTACAAAAGGGATAAGATAAAATATTACTTCCCAATTTTCAATTAATAAATCACTCATCGCCTTAACCTCTTTTCTCCATAGCTTTCACACCCTGGTAGACAAATTGTAAATAAGGGTAGTTGACATGTGTTTGTTTTAGAAGATAACCAATAATTGCTTCAATCTCCGTTGGTTTATTTGTTAGTATATCTGCTCGCATTGAGGATGTATTTTTACTTGTTAAATTACAAATACGTTTTACGTTTTCCCATTGTCTCTCATATTCAAGATTGAGAATAATTGATATTTCCTGACATAGTTCTTTTGCTAATTTTTTTAAATGAATATTATTTATAAGCTCGCCATTCGAAACATTAAAAATTGCTGTTAATGGATTAATGACTCCATTGATAACTAATTTTTCATAACTGATTGTTTTCCAATCATCAAATAATATAAAATTTAATTTGCTATTTTTTAATTGGTTCATTTTGTTAATCGATTCATTTGTTAATGATTGATAAGGTGAAATTTTAATAACCCCATGACCTAAATGGTCTACTTTCTGATCACTCAATTTCACGGCTCCATGTTCAACAATTCCAAGAATAGCTTCTAAATTATATTTATTTATGTAGTTAATATGTTCTAAGCCATTTTGTATGAACATATTCAAGTGATTTTTAAGAATAAAGTGGTTTTGCTCAATAAATTCAGGGATATGTGTTTGTTTTAACGCAATTATTAATATATCACTAGAAACAAGATCAGTAATTCTTTTTGCTTCCACTTTTTTATTAACTGGATTGCCTTTTAATGATATACCTTCTATATTAATTTTATCAATTTGCTTTTTATTTCTAAGATAATAAGTTACTTCATGCTCTTCAGATAAATAAAAGCCAAACAATAAACCAATAGAACCTGCTCCTACTATTCCAATTTTCATAATTATCACCTTGATCCTCTGATATTCCAAATAAAATAATTATCTTATTTCATTCTAGTCTACTTTATACTATAATGTAAATATATATAGAGAGAGATAAATAAATTATTAAGGAAAGGGTAGATCCTTATGTCAGATGTCAAAGTTGAAAGATTGCTAATTAATTATAAAACTTTAGAGGATTTTAAAAGTTTTCAGGAGTATGGTGCCCAAGAATTATCAATGCACGAAGATCTAGAAAATAATCTTGTAGAAAATGACAGTGATTCCCCTTTTTATGGGATTTATTATGGTGCTACACTGGTCGCTAGAATGAGTTTATACAAACGTTCTGCTAAGTTCGATAATTATTTCGATCCTCCTCAAGATTATCTTGTGCTTTGGAAGCTCGAAGTTTTACCAGAATATAGAGGTAAAAATTACGCTCGTTTACTTGTTGATTACGCAAAAAGTTATGAATTACCAATTAAAACTAATCCTTTAATAGATTCTCATGGTTTTTGGGATCATATGGGGTTTGAAAAAGCATCTTATAATATGGAAAGAGATCTAGGTGAGAATCCTTATATTTGGATGCCAAAAGGTGTAGAAGAAATAAATTAATACAAAGAAAAAAGAAGCAATTAATTGCTTCTTTTTATTTTTTTAAAAAAGCTGATACTGCTGAGATATGTTCTTCCGACTCCCATAAACTTGCAGATCTTCTAGATTCTAAATCCATAGCTGTATACATATTTGATTGGTTTATTTTTTCTAAATATTGACTTTTTAAATGCATCATTTGGCCATGTGATCTTTTAAGATAAACTTCAAGTATTTTTTCTTTATCCCATTCATCAGCAGGTACTAATTTATGTATCCAACCTTGGTCCACTAAGTAATCAGCTGTGTAAATTTCACCTTCTAATAACCATTTGTAAGCAAATGAAGCAGCTACTTTTTCATAAAGCAATGCTCCTCCTCCCCATCCTGGTAAAATTCCTAAATTAGTTTGAACAAAACCGAAACGAGTTTTTTCTTTAGCTATTCTAAAATCACATGCAGTTGCTAATTCACAACCTCCTCCTAATGCCATACCATGAAGTAATGCTATAGTTGGGAGTGGAAAGGTAGCTAACTTATAAAGAAAATCTTTCATTAATTTTAAGTCTTCATATGCTTCATCTTCTGTTAATTCGTCATTTAGTTCGTTCAAATCACCACCGGCACAAAACACATTACTCTCAGCACTGTCTAAAACTAAAAAATTAATTTCTTCAATAGAAATTTGATCGATTAATTTATTAAGTTTTTTTGCAACATTTGTAGATATGGCATTTTTTTTATTTGCTCGATCAATAAATAACGTACCGAACCCTCTTGAATCCTTTATGTATTTTACTTCTTGTGTCAATATAAGTACCTACTCTCTTAAATAATAATTTATAAAAAAACAGATATTAGGAATCATGTCCCAATATCTGTTTGATTAATGCGTTATTACTGGTCTACTACTTGTTTACCATCGTATTGACCACATGATTTACATACGTGATGTGGTTTAGTATATTCTCCACAATTAGAACATTCTACTAATCCTGGTGCTGAAACTTTTTTATGAGTACGACCTTGTCTTGTTACTTTTTTAGATTTTCTTCTTTTTGGAACTGCCATTATCGTACACCTCCCTTTCAATAATCTATATTGACTACTTCGTTTTATCTTCTTTATCTAATAAAAGCTGTAGTTTTTCCAATCGTGGATCAATCTTATCAGAATCTGACTCAATTTTTTCATCCTCTGTAAAATAAGACCAATCTTTTCCTTCATCAATTACTTCTTCTTCAGAAAACACTCTAAAAGGTATATTTAGAATTATATTTTCTTTTATATAAGGAGCTAAATCTATTATTTCACCGTCAACTTGATGAATTTCTTCTTCGTTATCAGGTAAGATAGTAGAATCAGTTGAAAATACTTCAGTCGCATTAATATCTAATTTGTGTGAGACATCAACTAAGGTACGTGCACATGGTAAAATTATTTCACCTTTTATTGAAAAATTAAAAATAATTTCTTTTTTGTCAACTGTGCATAAACCAGTAACATCGACTGTTGATATTTTCCTTATATCACTTTCAATTGTTAAAGGAATGTCTGAAACATCAACTGTTTCTTCAAATTCAAAAGGTCCCGAATAGGTCTCTTCATAAATTTGATTTAATGTGAATTTCAATTTAATCACCTCTAGGCAACATGAGTTATTTTAAAAGGAAATAGTTAATTTGTCAACCCTTACGAATAAATCAAATTGGGATTTCTTCATTATATTTGTTACAATTACATCTATTATACATGAGGAGTTGTAAATATGAAAGCTTGCGGTTTAATTGTTGAATATAATCCATTTCACAATGGGCATATCTATCATTTAAAACAATCTCGTAAAATAAGTCAGGCAGATTGTATCATTGCTGTTATGAGTGGCTCCTTTTTACAAAGAGGAGAGCCTGCTATAGTCGATAAATTTTCTAGAGCTAAAGCTGCACTTGAATATGGAGTAGATCTTGTTTTAGAGTTACCATATGCTTATTCTGTTCAAAGTAGCACCTTATTCTCTCATGGGGCAATAAAGATCTTGAATGCACTTAAAATCGATTCACTAAGCTTTGGAAGTGAATCCGGAAACATTAATAATTTCATTAACAATTTTGATATCCTTAATAATAAAGAGCATGAATACAATCATATTTTAAAACAGCAATTACATAAAGGTTTATCTTATCCAGTCGCTAGTAATATGGCATATAAAACTATAGGATTTAACCTCGATGTATTAGAACCAAATAATATTCTTGGTTTTAGCTATACAAAAGAAATTTTAAGTAATAATCTTCCAATTGAATTATATACTTTTAAAAGAACAAATAACGCTTATCATGATGAAATATTACAAAATAAAATATCTAGTGCAACAAGTATTAGAAAGGAAGTTTTAAATTTTGGTCTTACCCAGAACGTTAAAAACTCACTTCCTATATCTACTATTAAAGAATTAGACAATTATAAAAAAAACACTGATACATTTCATCAATGGGAAAATTACTTTGATCTTTTACAATATAAAGTGCTTTCTTCTTCTCGTTTTGAATTAAGTAAAATCGCTTTAATCGATGAAGGCATACATAATAGAATAAAAGATACTGCTCGTAAAGCTACCTCTTTTCATCATTGGATGCATCTTGTTAAAACTAAAAGATATACTTGGGTTAAAATACAGCGTATATTTACTCATATTTTAACATCAACTACACAATCAGAACTAGATTTGTTCCATAAAAACTTTAATCAAGTTAGATTATTAGGTATGAATAAAACCGGCCAAACCTATCTTAATAAAATTAAAAATAGTTTAGATATACAAATTGTTTCTAGTTTAAAATCATTTGGTGAAGATTCACTTGAAACGAAAGTAAGTGATGTCTACTACACAGCTGTTAACCCTCACTTCCGGAAACAATTAATTAACCAAGAATACGCTCCACCTATCATTTTAAATAAAAACAGTTGATTATATTACTCATCAACTGTTTTTAAATATTTTATTGCATCTGAGAATTTCTTAACTGGAACAATTTCTAGATCACTATCAATTTCTTCGGCAGTTTCTTTTGCTACTTCATAATTAGATGCTCGATGTGCTTTAAAGGAAGGTGCAAATAATATGTCTACATCTTCTTTATCTGCTGCAATTACCTTTTTATCTATACCACCTATTGGTAATACATTTCCTTCATAATCAAGTTCACCAGTTCCTGCTATTTTTAACCCATTTGATACATCTTCTTTAGTTAATTGATTATAAATAGTTAACGCAAACATTAATCCGGCACTAGGTCCACCAATTTCTCCACTGGAGAACTCCACTTTTGGATTAACTTCTACTTCTCTATTTGTTACTAACTGAATGCCGATCCCCACTTTATTATCTTGTGGAAATTTAGCTAATTCGATCTTTTTCATGTAATTGTCTTCTTCTCGTTCAAACTGTACTTCTACTTCTGTATTTTCTGTTTTATCTTTTACATATTTCATTAAATCATTTGCTTTATTAACATCTATATCATCAACTTTAGTGATTAAATCACCAACTTCTAATATATCATCTGCAGGCATTCCTTCGACTGTCCCTAAAACATAAACGCCGTTATATGTAATATCTATGTCTGCATCTGCTTCTTCAAAAGCAACTACTAATGCAGCTTCTTGTGAATTTTCCATTAATTCCAATTGTTTTTTTTTATACTCTTCATCAGATATTCCATCAGGACGAGCTTCTTTTAATGGTACAATATCATGATGTGATGAGAGTTTGGCAATTCCATATAGTAATGGTGTAGCTGGACGACCTCCAACAGTTAATAAGTGAAAAGAACCTTCGCTTTCTTTTTTATTATCTATTGAGATGATCTCTTCTAAGTCTGTTGCTTTACCTGGCGTATATATATAATAAGGCAATTTATATAATGATATAAAGCCAATAATAATTACTGTAATAAATAAAACAAGTAACTGTTTTTTTGATAATTTCATTTTAAGACCTTCTTAGTTTAATTATATTTCTTTTTTAATGCTGTTTCAACAACATCAGGGACTAATCCTTTAACAACACCATTATATTTAGCAACTTCTTTAACAATACTTGAACTTAAAAATGAATATTGATTATTTGTCATCATAAAAAACGTTTCAATATCTTTAGCTAATCGTCTATTCATAGAAGTTATCTGCAATTCGTATTCAAAATCACTTACAGCCCTCAAACCTCTTAAAATAACAGATGCATTTTTTTCTTTTGCGTAATTAATTAAGAGTTCATTAGAAACATCAACTGTTACATTTGGCATATCTTTAACAGCTTCTTCAATCAAACTTACTCTTTCATTTTCTGTAAATAATGATTTTTTAGAAGAATTATCAAAAATTACAACGACAACTTCATCAAAAATATTTGCACCTCTTTTAATAATATCTAGATGACCATTTGTAATTGGATCAAAACTTCCCGGACATATTGCTAACTTTCCCACAGAATTCCTCCTAATATTTATTAAATTGTATTCAAATGAATTATAAGCGACTCATATTAATAAGTCTAGTTGTATTATAAAAGAATAACCTTTGTAAATCTAATTACAAAGGTTATATCCCCATTTTATAATCATAAATTTTAGCTTTATCAGGAACTGCATTCTCATAATCCATTTTTACAAAAGGTTTATAAGAACGGTCCACTTTAATAATATATGGTAACTTTTTCATAGACACTTCAATGTCTTCTATTTCGTCTTGATTGACATAAATCACTGCATATTTCATACGTTTAGATGCATATATTAGATGCCCAAAACGCTTAATTTGTTTTATATTTTTTTTATGTTGAAACCAAACAACTAAACCCTGTCTTTTTGTTCTCATTGATATTCATCCTTTTCAATTAAAATATTAGCAAGCACACGATCCACCTGTTCCACAACTTCCACTTGCACAACCTGATGCAGCAAGCATTCCATCTTCAGGTACCATAATAGATGAACTAACGCTTGTTGCTATTATTTTACTTACTTCATCTAGTAAGTTTTGTAAATTTCTTTCTGCTATTTTAAATGCAGCTACATGCTCATTCATATCCATTTTTCTTTTAGTTGATCGTACTTGTTTCATAATTTTATTATAATCTGGATGATATGTACCAAATCTTTGTGCTTCATCATACCTTTTCTTTATTTTATTGAAATCTTTAATCAGATTTTGTGCTTCTTGATTTATTTGTAAAATATGTTCTCTTTCTTTATATATATTTAATTCATTACTATTTTTTATTAAATTTGACACTATATCAGATTGATCTAATATATCTATGTGCTCTAATGTTGTAATCATTAATACACGCACCTCCATATCCTATTCTAACATCTTTAAACAACTTTTTAAATATTAGACAATTAAAAAACTTTATAAAAACTTCCAATAATGCGTATTTTGATTGCAAGTTTTCATTATTTCTACTATGATAGTTTTAATGATACTATTTTACATGAGGTGAAAAAAATGAATTTAGAAGATATGGGAATAGGTAACGCAGTCCTAGAAATTAAACCACTAGATCACCTAATGGGTAAACATGCTTTTATTCGTGCAGGTCAGTGGGATTATGAACGCGTAACATATGATTATAGAATTGATTCACAAGAAAAAGGTGTTACATATTATATTAGAATTTTCGGTGAAGCAATTGAAGGTGATGTTGATAGTCGAAATGCAGTTATTCAGTTAAAAACACCAGTAATAGGTAAACATTATTATCCGCATGGCATTGAATATGGAGAAGAAGAAAACTTCCCAAAAAACCTTGTTGAACGTGCGAATAACTTATTAAAAGATTTGCAAAAAGATATTGAAAAGTTTCAAAAATAAATCATTAAACTAATAAAATACCCCTAGAATTGAAAATTCTAGGGGTGTTTTTGTATATTAATCTATATTAAATATTTATCTATTTGCTTTGGTTTTCTGCAAGACCTTTTTTAAATTGTTCATTTTGTGGAGGTAATGGATCATTTTCTAAATTCTTTTTAGAAAACCACGTGAAAAATATCCATGCAATTACAAAACCATAAATAATTTGTTGAACAATCATCATAATTATACCACCTAGCTGTTGGTCTTCAATTCCACTTAAAGGAGAGAACATATCTGCTCCTGATAAACTAGGTGCTAACCCATCTAATACATCACTTGGTACACATAAACTTAAAGCCTGAATCCAAGGACCTTCTGATGCATAAACCTCATACATAGGCGTAGATGAGAAGATTAATAAAGCACAGGCAATCGATATGATAACTGTACTACCTATAAGATAAATCATTTTTAACAATGGATTTAAATTATTTTTTCTTTCTAAAGGTGTAACTACTGGCCACCACATAAAGAATGCAGTAATTAATAAGAATATTTTAATTGATTCATGAATAAGCTGTGATGATTTTGAAAAATCAAATACAGCTGGTATGTGATACAGTGCAAATAAACTATTAAAAACAAGTAAAGCAATTAATGGGATTGTAGCAAATTTAAAAAACGCTTTTAATCCCTTAACATTTATTATTTTCTCCCACATCCAATTAGGTAGTCCTCGAATAATCAGAATAGGAAATAAAAGATAAAATAATGCCATTTGAGTCATATGAGCACTCATCATAATATGAGCTAATAAATCAACTGGTGAACCTTGAGCTATATAAATAACAAGCATTCCACTATAAAAGAATAATTGTTCATTAATAGTTGCTCTTTCTACATTTCCAAAAACATGTCTATACGGACCTGTAAATAAGTAATAAAGTAAACTAACAAGTAAGACAAATGCTAAAAAGTATGGACTCCATAATGCTCTAAAACCAAATATTTGAATCTCCAACCACATATTTTTTCACCCTCATCTTAATAACTATCTCGTTATTAATTATACAGTAAAAATACTTCTATAATCGCTTAAATATGACAATTTAAAGAAATATCTACTATTATTAGAATACATAATTTTTTAATTTATAGCAAAATAAAAACCCGAGAATTAATATTCTCGGGTTTTTATATTATTACCACCAAGTAATAACAACTAAAGCACATAATGTTAGAAATGCAGCCCATACACCTCCGAAGATAAGTGTTGCAGGCATTTCATGGTCTTTCTCTTTCATGTGCATGAAGTAATAAAACTGAAATCCGGCTTGCACTACAGCCATTATAAACAGTACTGGTATTACATAAACCTTACTAATACCACCAACAGCAACAATAGCAAATGCAATCAGAGTAAATACAATCATTAATCCAAATGAGATTAATTGTTTTTGCATTTCTTCTTTGTTTTTTTGGCGTCTAAATTCTTCAGTGTGATCAATTTCAGTTTCTTTACTCATAAATTAACCCACCTTTCCCATTAAGTAGACGACAGTGAATACGAATACCCAAATCACGTCTACAAAATGCCAATATAAACTAAATGTATTAAATTTAGGTGCATTATATAGGTTTAGTCCACGTTTAGCATTTCGAATCATTAATAAAATTAACCAAGCGATACCAAATATTACGTGACCACCATGGAAGCTAACTATTGCAAAGAAAGCTGAACCAAATGCTGAAGACTGGAATGTAAAGCCATACTCTGTAATGTAATGAGCGAATTCATATACTTCAGCAGATAGGAACCCGATCCCTAAAAGACCGGTAATTCCTAACCATAACATCATTTTTTTAAAGTCATTGTTTCTCATATGGTACATAGCATACACACTAGTTAAAGAACTTGTCAGTAATAACATTGTCATGAAGAAAACAAGTCCTAAACCAAAGATTTCATCAGATGAAGGTCCTCCAGCTGTTGAATCTTTTAATGCTAGATACGTACCAAACAAACTAGCAAATAATACTGTTTCCCCACCTAAGAAGAACCAAAGTCCGAAAAACTTATTTTTTCCTTCTAAGGTTTCCTTCTCAGGTTGTGCAGGCATTACTTCTGGATATAAATTTGGATCATAACTCATATTTAGTTTGCCTCCCTATCATCAAGTACTTTTTGAAGTTCTTCTTTAGGGATATAGTAACCATGATCGTCTTTTAGCGAGCGAACAATCATAGTACCGATTGCAAATGCCATACCACCATAAAGTGCTAGGTACCACATTGAGTTATCTGTTTGATAAATAAATCCAAATCCTGCTACAAAGAACCCTAAGCTCATTAAGAATGGTAAGAACGAATTATTAGGCATATGAACATCTTGTAATGGTTCACCTGCTGGCATCGTTCCGTCACCTTCCATTTTTTCTAACCAGAAAGCATCTAGACCACGTACAAGTGGAAGCTGCTCAAAGTTATAAAACGGCGGTGGTGATGGGATTGACCATTCTAGTGTACGACCATCCCAAGGGTCTGCTCCTGCTCTTTCTTCTTTCATAGCTGTATAAACTATGTTGTATAAGAATACAAGTGCTCCTGCCGTCATAAAGAAGGCACCGATTGTACTGATCATGTTACCGAGATCTAATCCTTGATCTTCTAAGAATACCCAGTAACGACGAGGCATACCCATAAGTCCTAAGAAATGTTGGATAAAGAACGTCATATGGAATCCGATAAAGAATAACCAAAACGTTAGTTTACCTAATGTTTCATTTAAAACTCGACCAAACATCTTAGGCCACCAGTAATGTAAACCAGCAAAGATACCAAAGATTGTACCACCAACAATTACATAGTGGAAGTGAGCAACAACAAAGTAGGTATCATGGTACTGATAGTCGGCAACTGATGAACCTAACATAACACCAGTCATACCACCTATAGTAAATGATGGAATGAACCCTAATGCCCATAGCATTGCAGTTGTTATTTTAACTTGTCCACCCCACATTGTCGCTAACCAGTTAAATATCTTAATACCAGTTGGTACAGCTATTGCCATCGTACCTACAGCAAAGATTGAGTTAGCAACTGGACCTAAACCAACAGTAAACATGTGGTGAGCCCAAACCATGAATCCTAAGAAAGCAATTAACATAGTTGCAAAGACCATTGCTGTGTACCCGAATAGACGCTTTTTAGAAAATGTTGAGAATATCTCACTAAATAATCCAAATAGCGGTAAAATTAATATATAAACCTCAGGGTGACCAAATATCCAGAATAAATGCTGGTAAATAATCGTGTTACCACCAAGAGCTACGTCAAAGAACGCAGTATCAAACATACGATCAAACATTAGTAAGAACAAGTTAATTGTTAATGCTGGGAAAGCAAACAGTATAAGTACACTTGTAATTAATGTTGACCATGTAAATAGCGGCATACGCATATAAGTCATACCTGGCGCACGCATTGTTACAATAGTGGCAATAAAGTTAATACCACCCATTAGCGTACCAGCACCAGCTATTTGTAAACCTAAAATATAGAAATCTACACCATGTCCAGGAGACTGTAATGCTAATGAAGCATATGATGTCCAACCAGAGTCTGGTGCACCTCCAAATAAGAAACTTAAGTTTAATAACGTACCACCAAACATAAACAACCAGAAACCTAGCGAGTTTAAGAATGGGAAAGCAACATCTCTAGCACCGATTTGTAACGGCATAGCGAAGTTCATTAAACCAATTAATAACGGCATTCCGGCTAAGAATATCATGGTTGTACCGTGCATTGTAATCATTTCATTATAAAATCCTGCACTAACAAAATCGTTTTCCGGCGTGATAAGTTGAATTCTTATCACAAGCGCTTCTAACCCGCCCATAAGGAAGAACAAACCTCCACCTGCTAAATACAGAAAGGCTATTTTCTTATGGTCTACAGTCGTAAGATAATCCCATAAAAACGCTCCGAAACTTCTTTTTCCAGTAGATGCAATATTCACGATTTATACCTCCTAAATAATAGAATTACTTTACTTCTCTTCATCACTTGATAAAACTTCAGTATCTACACTTTCTGCAGTAACATCAGAAGGTGATAGTTGCATTAAATATTCAGCAATTTTTTCTGCTTCTTCTTCTGAAGTAGCTTCATATGCACCTGTCATTTTGTTACCTGGTTTAATAGATTCAGGATCTACAATCCAGTCAACTAAATTTTCTTTAGTAGGTAATAGAATACCTGCAAAACGTGAACGATCTGCAAAACTTGTTAAGTCTGGACCAACAGGAACTGAACCTTCTTGATAATTTTGGTTATCAGTTGCGTGACAGCTTAAACAGTTTTTATCATCAAATAATTCTTTACCTTCAGTAGCTACAGCATCTAATTCTACTTCTTCAGAATCAAAATCTTGCATGTCTGTAACCCATGTTTCATAGTCATCTTCACTTACAGCAACAACTTTAAAGTCCATTAATGAGTGGCTTGGACCACACAATTCAGCACATTTACCAAAATAAACGCCTTCTTCTTCAGCATCCATATACATTGTATTAACGTTCTCAGGGTTAACGTCCATCTTACCAGCTAGTGTCGGTACCCAGAATGAATGCAAGACATCTGAAGTGATTAAATTAACATAGACTTTTGTGTCTGTAGGAATATACATATCTTGACTCGTTGCAATTTCTTCATCTTGATAATCAAAATGCCACCAATATTGGTTACCTGTAACATCAATATTTATGTGTTCAGCAGCATCCGCATCATCTGCAAGTTCAAATGTTGCGAGAACAGTAGGAACTGCCATGATAACTACTAGAATAATTGGAATAATAGTCCAAATTGTTTCTAATTTTTGGTTACCTTCTACTTGTTCTGGAATAAATTCTGCGTCACCTTTTTTCTTACGGAAACGGAATAATACAATAATAAATGGAATAACTACCGCAAGGAAGACTAGTGACATTACTATTGTTGTTAAAATAATTAAATACAAGGACGTATCTGCACTACCACCTTTAGGAGACAATGCTGTTAGGTTTTCTTTACCACAACCAGCAAGCACAATAGTTAGTAGCCCTAATAAAGTTATACTTTTAAATTTTCCTAACCAAGTTTTCATCTACGCATACCTCTCTTTCCCATCTCTTTAATTCGTTATCTCTTAAAATAATAATGATCGATTTGACCAACATTTAAATTGGAGTCTTAAAAAAGATAATTACATTGTTAGTCCAAATATTTCATTATATTTCTGAGAATTATTAAATCAAATAAATACTTTTCATTCTAAACTGTTAAAATAGAATAATTTTAAGCTATCTTTAAATAACAGTTAATCTCCCACTAACTCCCCCTAGTCACATAAGATAGTTAAGCATTTCTCAAACCTTATAATAAATACCTTTGGATTTGAGTATTCATCCAAAATAAAACATTGAATGAATTCATATTACTCCCACTTACTGCTTAAAATAAGTATTCATCGTAGCTAATTAATCTTTTAGACTCCTAATAAAGGATTAATTAGAATAATAGTATTAGTGCAATTATAAGATATTTTTTCCTTTATGTAAATACTACTATGCCTAAAGGAAAGTTTAAAGTATATATTTGCACATTTAAAGAATATAATAAGATTTGTTTTGTTTCAAATTCTTCAATCAAATTACATTCTTTGAAACTATTTTATTCTATTAAGAATACGTTCTAGGTGTAATCTTAACACAACATCCTATATATTATAGCATGTTCCCTCTGTTTTTGAAATGTTTTAAATAAACTCATCTCAAGCTCAGGTACTAGAACAAGAATGCCCTATATCTATTTTTAGCAAAAATATTAATAGAAAGCAAATGTTTCTACTATCATGATAGTGTTTAGTCGATAATTCGATATATTTATTACAAATATGTGACATTATACTGACTTTATTCATATTATAATATGATTTAATTGATTTATCTTCTTCAAGCGAAGTATGATATCGTTAGGTAGTTATATTGGCATAAATATTTTATATAATATTTTATTAAAGTGAGGAAAATATATGATAAGAACATTAAAATCTTTAGGTATAGTATCAAGTTTAGGTATGCTTTTTATATTACTCGGGGGTGCTTTAGTTACAAAAACTGATTCTGGTGCTGGATGTGGTGAGAGTTGGCCGCTTTGTCATGGCGAACTAATCCCTTCTAATATAACGCCTGAATTAGTTATTGAACTTAGCCATAGATTGGTTTCATCTGTTATGGGTATTACTATAGTCTTATTAGCAGTTATTGCTTGGAAAGTTATTGGGCACATAAGAGAGGTTAAGTTCCTTTCATTTCTCTCGGTTTTCTTTTTAATTTTACAAGGACTTATAGGTGCTGCAGCAGTAATGTGGGGACAGTCTGATTTCATTCTTGCTTCTCATTTTGGTATCTCACTTGTTTCATTTGCTTCAGTATTTTTACTTACATTATTAATTTTTGAAGTAGATACGAAGCTTGACGCAAAAAATCTGTTTATCGAAAAGAAACATCGTATAGAAATTTATTTATTAACTATCTTCACAATTATTGTTGTGTATACAGGTGCTTTAGTAAGACATACTGAAGCTAGTTTAGTTTGTGAAAGCTGGCCTTTCTGTTCTAACGGATCTCCTTTTGATTTCGCTAGTTATAATTTTTTCCAATGGGTTCAAATGAGCCATAGATTGATTGCTGGCGTATTATTTATTTGGACGATATTATTTTTTGTAAAGATAATAAAAAATTACAAAGGCAGTAGAATTATGTACTGGGGATGGATGATTACTTTAGGTTTAATTTCTGCACAAGTTTTATTCGGTGCATTAGTTGTTTTAAATGGAACTGCTTATGGATTAGAAGCTAATATTACATTATTTGTCGCTTTATTCCATGCATTGTTTATCACTTGTTACTTTGGAATGTTAAGCTACTTTATATTACTTTCATCTCGAAGTGCTAAACTTAAAAAATAAATCAAAGCAAAAGCTTTGATTTATTTTTTTATATTATTTTAAACTGATCCCACGGTGATATATTAGGAGGATTAGAAACTATTTCTATCATTTCATCTTTAGTTGGATGTTTAAATCTTAATTTATGGGACCATAAAGCAATTTGTTGACCAACTTTATTAATCTGTGCACCATATTTTTGATCGCCATATAATGGAAAGCCGAATCCTGCTAACTGTACGCGAATTTGGTGAGATCTACCTGTTTCTAGTTTTATTTTTAATAAAGATAAATTATTTTTATTACCGAGTCCTTTAAATTCTAATATAGCAGTTTGACTTCCTTTTACTTGTTTCTTAACAATGGACACTTTGTTTTTTTGGTTATCTTTTAGCAAATAATCTTTTAAAACAGTTCGTTTATTATCAACATTTCCTCTAACGACACCTAAGTACTCTCTTTCTATTACACGTCTTCTTAGCTGATCCGAAAGTCTACTTGCTCCTTTTGACGTTTTAGCATAAATAATTGCGCCGCCTACTGGACGATCTAATCGATGAACTAAACTTAAAAATACCGCACCAGGCTTGTTATATTCTTTTTTTATATATGCTTTTAGCTTTGTTAATAAATCTTCGTCTTCTGTTTTATCTGCTTGTACTAGCATATTAACAGGTTTTTCTACAACTAATAAATGATTATCTTCATATAAAATTTTAATATTCATTCGTAATCTCCTCACATAAGTAGAGGTAAGGCGTGTAATATTTTACGCCTTACCTCTCTTGATAACTTAACTATTCAAGTTCTATTAATAAATCATTTGCAGCTAATGCGGAACCATCTTGAACATGAATTCGTTTTATTACACCATTAAATGGTGCTTGTATAGTTGTTTCCATCTTCATTGCTTCAGTGATTACTAAATAGTCACCTTTTTCTACTGTTTCGCCTTCTTCACATAATACTTTAACAACTGTTCCAGGCATTGTTGCTCCAATTTCTTTTTCGTTAGTCGGATCTGCTTTTGGTAATTCTTGAATTAAAGATTCAATATTCTTATCTTTAATTATAATTTCACGTGATTGACCGTTTAATTCAAAATAAAGTACACGTGAACCATCATTCCTTGGCTCAGAAATTGTTAGTAATTTAATGAAAAGTCTCTTTCCTTTTTCTATTTCTACTTCAATTTCTTCTCCTAGGCGCATACCGTAAAAATAAGTCGGTGTATCAAGCACAGATACATCAGCGAAATCTTTACAGAAATTAATATAACTTAAATAAACATCCGGGTAAAGTGCATAAGCAATTACATCTAATTCTGAAACCTCTTCTTTTATCTTCTCTTCTAATTCTTGTTTTAATTTTTCAAAATCAACTGGTTCTAATAGTTTTCCAGGACGTTCAGTAATCGGTTCTTTATCCTTTAAAATTATTTTTTGTAACTTTTCAGGAAAACCTTGATAAGGTTGACCAATTTCACCATTAAAGAATTCAATTACTGATGCAGGGAAATCTATTTGATAGCCTCGTTCATATATATTATCTTCTGTTAAATCATTCTGAACCATAAATAGTGCCATATCACCAACTATTTTTGATGAAGGAGTTACCTTAATAATATCACCAAACATCATATTTACTTTAGCAAACATTTCTTTTACTTCATTCCAACGATCGCCTAAGCCAACTGCTCTAGCTTGTTGTTGTAAATTACTATATTGTCCGCCAGGCATTTCATGTTTATATACTTCTGTATGAGGTGATTTCATGCCACTTTCAAAATCTTCGTAATAATATCTGACACCTTCCCAATAAGTAGATAATTTTTCATAATTATCAATGTTTACTTTTGGTTGTAAATCAGTTCCTTCTAATGCATAGTAAAGTGATTGTGCACTTGGTTGTGAAGTTGAACCTGCCATAGCTCCAGCAGCAACATCAACGACGTCAACTCCAGCATCAATAGCTCTTTTATACATCGCTACACCATTGCCACTTGTATCATGTGTGTGTAAATGAACTGGTATGTCTAATGTTTCTTTTAATTTAGAAACTAATTGATAACCTGCTTCAGGTTTTAATAAACCTGCCATATCTTTAATTCCTAGTATGTGGGCACCAGTGTTTTCTAATTCTTTTGCTAAATTAACGTAATAATCTAAATCATATTTTTTATTACCAGTATCTAAAATATTTCCAGTATAACAGATTGATGCTTCAGCAACTTTATTGTTATTTCTAACCGCTTCAATCGCTGGTTTAATCCCTTCTAACCAGTTTAAACTATCGAAGATTCTAAACACATCGATACCCGCTTCAGAACTTTCTTTAACGAATTTTTCGATAACGTTATCCGGATAGTTTTTATAACCGACTGCGTTTCCAGCTCGAAGTAACATTTGAAATAATACATTAGGCATCTTTTTACGTAGTTGATTTAAACGGTCCCAAGGATCTTCTCTTAAAAAACGATAAGAAACATCAAATGTTGCTCCGCCCCACATTTCCATAGAGAATAAATCAGGAAGTAATCGTGCAGTTTCATCTGCTATTCCAACAAGATCATGAGTCCTTACACGAGTTGCTAATAAAGATTGATGAGCATCGCGGAATGTTGTATCAGTCAATAATGTATTAGGTTGTTCTTTAAGCCATTTAGATAAATATTCTGGACCATGTTTATCTAGTATTTGTTTTGTTCCTTCAGGTACTTCTTCTAAAATATTAATATCAGGCTTAATTATTTTAGGAAAAATAGGTTTTTTCTTTTTAGGCACTCCTTCAACACCATTAATTGTCATATCACTGATATATGTTAATAATTTAGTACCTCTATCACGTCTTATCGGGAATTCAAATAATTCTGGTGAATTATCAATAAAGCTAGTGTTATAAGCCCCGGAAGCAAAATCTTCATGTAAGACAACATTCTTTAAAAAAGGTATGTTTGTTTTAATTCCTCTTATTCTAAATTCTTTAAGGTTTCTCACCATTTTCTGAGCAGCTTGCTCAAATGTAAGTGCCCATGTTGATACTTTAACTAATAAAGAATCATAATAAGGGGATATCACCGCTCCTTGGTAGCCATTACCAGCATCTAAACGAACACCAAATCCACCACCAGTACGATAAACCATGATGCGTCCTGTGTCAGGTGAGAAGTCGTTCAATGGATCTTCTGTAGTAACACGAGATTGAATAGCATAACCAATCGTTTGAATGTCTTTTTGTTTTGGTATTCCAATTGATGCACTATGAATATTTAATCCATCAGCTATTTTAAGTTGTGTTTGAACAATATCGACTCCTGTTACCATTTCAGTTATTGTATGTTCAACTTGCACACGAGGATTAACTTCAATGAAATAATATTCATTATTTGATACTAAAAATTCAACAGTTCCAGCATTTATGTATTTAATATTTTCCATAAGCTGCACAGCTGCATTATTAATATTATCACGTAAATCTTCTTCTAAACCAATACTTGGCGCAACTTCAACGACTTTTTGGTGACGTCTCTGTACAGAGCAATCTCTTTCAAACAAGTGTACAATGTTCCCGCTTTCATCTCCGATTACTTGAACTTCTATATGTTTTGGATTCTCAATAAATCTTTCTACATAAACTTCATCATTTCCAAATGCAGATTTTGCTTCTGATTTTGCACGATTATAAGACTCTTCTAATTCAGACTCTTCTTTAACGATACGCATTCCACGTCCGCCACCACCTAGTGTCGCTTTAATGATTATTGGATAACCATATTTATCACCAAATGCTTTAACTTCTTCTAGAGAGTTGACTGGCCCGTCTGTTCCAGGTATGACAGGTAAACCTGCCTCTATAGCAACGCTTCTTGCAGTTACTTTATCACCAAACATGCTTAAGTGCTTACTCGTTGGTCCAATGAATATGATATTCTCTTCTTCACAACGTTTAGCAAATTCTATGTTTTCTGCTAAAAATCCATATCCTGGATGGATAGCATCTACATCAATTTCTTTCGCTAATCTTATAATACTTTCTATATCTAGGTAGGCATCTATTGGAGATTTACCTTCACCTACCAAATAAGATTCATCTGCTTTATATCTATGTAATGCATTCGAATCCTCCTCTGAATATACTGCAACAGTATCAATATCTAATTCTGTACATGCACGAAAGACTCTTATCGCAATTTCACCTCGATTTGCGACTAACACTTTATTAATTTTTGTTAAAGTTTGCATAATTTTTACTTCCTTTCTTAGTTAAATTATCAGTTGAATTTTTAACATCAAGTTTATAATCACTTTCAAAATGCTCATTAGAATCTTTCGCAATATTATTTAGTATTCCCATTGAAATCATCAACACGATTAAAGAAGACCCCCCATAACTAATAAACGGTAGTGGTACACCTGTAATAGGCAAAAGGCCACTCGTAACACTTAAGTTAATAAATGCTTGTACTCCTATCATTGAAGAAATACCTACTGCTAATAATGTACCAAATTGGTCATCGCAATAACGCGCAACATATAATCCTCTTAAAACAACTAATGCCATTAAACCAATAATAGAAATAACTCCAATCATGCCCAACTCTTCGGCAATAATTGACATAATAAAGTCCGTATGAGCCCCCCATAAATAACCTAATTTTTGTATACTTTGACCTAACCCTTCACCTGAAAGACCACTTGATCCAATAGCAAGATATGATTGAACTAAATGATAACCATCAGTTTCAGGAGAGGAAAAGGGTTGATAAGCCCCAGTAATACGAGCGAGACGATTATCAGTCGCCATGATAGGTATAGCTGCTGCTATGAATAATAATAGCATTGTACCTATACTTACTAAGTGTTTAACTTTAAAGCCTGAACAAGAAATCATTATTAAAGTTGTTGCTATAATAATTCCTGCTGTACCTATGTCAGGTTGGAGTAAAATTAAAACAATTAAAAAACTGACAAGTATAAGTGGTGGGATAACTGCTTTTGAAAAATCTTCTATATAATCTTGTTTTTTAGCATAAATCGATGCAAGATAAATTATAATACCTAGCTTTACAAATTCAGCTGGTTGAAGATTAAAAAGACCAAATAAATTTATTGCACGCTGAGCTTGGTTAACAGTTTCACCAAAAAAGATAACATAAATTAATGAAATAACACTTAATATCACAATCCACTTAGTTAGTCTTTGAAGTTTTCGATATGGAAACGCTGCAAATACTACAAAACCAATTAATCCTAGAATAAACCATTGTAATTGTTTAAATAAATAATATGTACTACTTAAACCATCCGCAACAGCAGTGACCATACTTGCACTATAAATCATAACAACGCCAAATGCAGCTAATAGAATAGGCGTAATCATTAATAGAAAATCATAGTTTTTTAATCGTTTTTTCAATTTAGTCCACCTCAACATAAAACTGTTAATATATTCAATTAACAATTTAATATAGTATAACACATTTATATCATTAGTATGTAACATTATTTTATTTAATAAAAAAACTTTGCTTATTTACGGCAAAGTTTTATATTAACTCTATAAAGACTTTTGTGCAGTCTCGTGTAAGACATTAAGTTTTCTCTCCAAATTATCTAATATTGCTTTACCTTCCGCTTCGTCTATTAAATCTAAGCGCGTAGCAAAGTCAATTTCTCTTGATAAACCAAACATTTGAGTATCAAGTACTTCTTCATATAATGGACACTGTGGCATCATAAAATTCTCTATTTGAACTTCTATTAAACGTAAAATCTGCTCTGCATCATCTATCAGTACTTCGTAAGCTTCTTTACGTTGTTTAAGCTTAATTTGGGACACCATCTTACCCCTCCATCCATACTTTCATTTCTAAACTATTCTTCTTTTATATTAACGCCATAATATATAAAATGCAACTATCAAGTTAGAGTATTGGAGATAATAAACTCGCTAAAGTTTCTTTTAACTTTTGAATAGTTGATTTTTTTCGCATATCCTCTTTTGTCAATTGTTTACTATCATTTATATCTTGTTTAAAATCTTTTACTAAATGTTGAATTGCTTG
>Ga0209487_1000765_pt1 | contig 28411 bp, 26 predicted proteins | sample Poulit2012_FD_187524 | JGI IMG/M metagenome (GOLD analysis project Ga0209487, IMG submission 187524) | Agricultural soil microbial communities from Georgia to study Nitrogen management - Poultry litter 2012 (SPAdes) (version 2) | ecosystem: Environmental > Terrestrial > Soil > Agricultural land...
GCATTGATAAGAGGATTTTCTTCATAACTATCATCAAACTGAATATCACTATGAACCGTAGGAACTTCTAATGCATTTCCATAATTAGCCATTCCCTCTAGCACACCGCTAACAATTTCCTTTGTTCGCTCACTTTTATAAGAACCAAAACGTAACGAATTTAATAATGCAATTGGCCGGGCCCCCATGGAGAAAACATCTCGCACGATTCCACCGACACCAGTAGCTGCTCCTTGGAAAGGATCAACATAGGAAGGACTATTGTGACTTTCCATTTTAAAGACAACCGCTTGGTTATCATCAATATCGACAACGCCTGCCCCTTCTCCAGGACCAAAGATAACTCGTTTTCCTTCAGAAGGTAATGTTTTTAGTAACGGTTTCGAGGATTTATAACTACAATGTTCAGACCACATGACAGAAAAAATTCCGGTTTCTGTGTAATTTGGTCGACGTTGTAAAACTTGTTTAATTTGCTCATATTCCTCATCCGTTAATCCCATGTCTTGGTACAGCTTTTCCGTTTCAATTTGTTCCGGTTCGATTGTATGCATGATGATACTCCCACCTTTTAAATTTTTCTATGACAATCCAAGTCGCTCAAATACAAAATCAACATTTTTTAAATGATATGTTTTATCAAAACAACTATCGATATCGTCTTTTGAAAGCAACTCCTGAACTCGGTTATTTTTTTCTAACAATTGTTTAAAATGAATTTCTTCCTCCCAAGCCTTCATCGCTAAAGGTTGAACAATGCTATAAGCCTCTTCCCGTGAAACACCTTTTTCAACGAGGGATAAAAGAACTCGTTGAGAAAAGATGACTCCATTTGTTGCGTCAATATTCTTTTCCATGTTTTCCTTATTGACGGTTAAATTTTTCACAACATTCATAAACCGATTCAACATGTAATTTACTGCGATTGTTGCATCTGGAATAATGATTCGCTCTGCAGATGAATGGGAAATATCTCGTTCATGCCATAGGGATACATTTTCATAGGCTGTCACCATATAGCCACGAACAACCCGGGCCATTCCTGACATGTTTTCCGAAGCAATAGGGTTTCGTTTATGAGGCATAGCTGATGATCCGGTTTGACCTTTAGCGAAATATTCTTCCACTTCACGTACTTCTGTTTTCTGCAACCCGCGAATTTCTGTGGCCATCTTTTCAATCGATGTTGCAATTAAAGCAAGCACAGAAAGATATTCTGCATGACGATCCCGCTGTAAAGTTTGTGTTGATAGTGGAGACGGGCTTAAGCCTAACTCCCTACAAACGTACTCCTCAACATATGGATCGATATTTGCATAGGTTCCAACAGCACCAGACAACTTACCGAACTGAACTCGCTCTGCCGCTTCTTTAAATCGTTCTAAATTTCGTTTCATTTCTTCATACCATAAGGCGATTTTTAAGCCGAAAGTAGTTGGCTCTGCATGAACACCGTGAGTTCTGCCCATCATAACCGAATGTTTATGTTCTATCGCTTTATTTTTTAAAATCTCAATAAAGTTTTCCAAATCCCTTTGAATAATGTTATTTGCTTGTTTTATAAGATAAGAAAGAGCGGTGTCAACAACGTCTGTTGATGTTAATCCATAATGAATCCACTTTCGTTCTTCTCCGACAGTTTCAGCAACAGCTCGCGTAAAAGCGACGACATCGTGCCGGGTTTCCTGTTCGATTTCATAAATCCGCTCAACGGAGAAGCTTGCCTTCTGGCGTAATTTTTGTACATCCTCTTTCGGAATAATGCCGAGTTCTGCCCACGCTTCACAAACTAACAGCTCTACCTCTAACCAAGCATCATATTTATTTTGTTCAGACCAAATCTGGCCCATTTCTTCCCGGGTGTATCGTTCTATCATGTAAGGTCCTCCTCAAAATCAGTAACAATTTTATCTAATCGTTCCCTCGTTTGTGCAGTAAAAGTAACATGGCCCATTTTTCGTTTTTCTTTCGCTTCAGCTTTTCCATACAAATGCACATGGCCTTCCTTAACAACTGGCATTTGCCTTAAGAGTGCTTCCACATGTTCACCTAAAATATTTTTCATGTAAGCTTGTTCAAGTAATCGCACCCTTTGCAGGGGAAGATCACAAACTGCCCGAATATGCTGATCAAATTGGTTAACATTACACGCTTCAATCGTATAATGACCAGAATTATGAGGTCTTGGTGCCAATTCATTGATGTAAATATCATCATTTTTCACAAACATTTCTATCGCAAAGCTTCCGACGACATTCAAGCGTTCTGCTATCTTACGGGCAGCTGCTAAAGCTTTTTTCCGAACTTCCCCTCCTACCCGAGCAGGGGCGATCGTGTCTGCTAAAATATGATCTTTATGAATATTTTCAGCTAAAGGAAAAAAGGCTATTTCCCCTTTTTGATCCCGTGTTAGAATAACAGAAATTTCTTTATCAAAAGTAATCCAATGTTCAATAATACATCGCTGTTTATGGGCTAAAACAAAATCTTCGACCGCAGATAAGTCATCCATACTGTTAATTTTTAATTGACCCTTTCCATCATAACCTCCATGACATGTCTTAATGACGGACGGAAAGCCGATTTCTTCTAGCGCTTTTTTACAATCAGCCACTTCATCTACAATTACAAAGGGTGATACAGGTATCGATAAATCTTTAATCAATTGTTTTTCTTGATCTCTATTTTGCGTCACTTGTAACAAATCTGCTCCTTGCGGTAATTTATGTTCATCTTCAATGTAGCGAGCCGCTTCAAGATCGACATTTTCAAATTCATAAGTAACAACATCGCTTTTCGCAGTAAGTTCTTTAATCGCCTCTAGATCATCATAAGGAGCAACAATTTGTTCATCACTCACTTGGGCTGTCGGACAATTCAGGGTAGGATCAAGGACGATGACATCATAGCCCATATACTTTGCTTCGATTGCCATCATTCGACCGAGTTGTCCACCACCAATAATTCCGATCGTTTGTCCTGGTAAAACTACATTATTGTTCGTCAAGTTCTTCCCTCATTTCAGCGACTTCTGCGCGCATATTTTCTCGATACTTTTCAACTCGCCATCTAACGTCTTTATCAAAACTTCCAATCATATGTGCGGCATAAAGACCGGCGTTAGTCGCTCCTGCTTTTCCAATCGCCATCGTTGCCGTTGGTACTCCACCTGGCATTTGAACAATCGATAGTAACGAATCCATTCCCTTTAACGCACGACTTTTAACGGGAACACCGATTACTGGAACTGTCGTAAAAGCAGCAACCATTCCTGGTAAGTGGGCTGCACCACCTGCTCCAGCAATAATGACCTTTAATCCCTTTTGTTCCGCCTCTTTTGCATAGGTTGCCATTAAGTCCGGTGTTCGATGTGCAGAAATGACATCTTTTTCATACGGTATATTAAGTTCATCTAATATGTCACAACTATGTTTCATCGTTTTCCAATCCGATATACTCCCCATAATAACGCCTACTTGAACCATAAAATCTCTCCTTTATGATTTTTCAATTAAAAAAGTCTATTCAAGCTCCTCTAATTTTACGTAAGAGAAGATGAATAGACATATTCTTTCCATTAGAGTCGTTTGATCACAAACTATCTACGTGTCATCTTCCCTCATAGTCTAGTATTTACGGTACTAGGTAGAAACTTTTAAGCCATATTCTTAAAAATATATGGGGAATATTATTTTTGTTTTGTCGCTTTTATCTTAACAAATGAAACAATTTACTGTCAACACAAAAGGCGAATATTTTCCATAGTATTACTTATCAATGTTCGTTTTTTGGGCATCGTATGTAGAGCTTGCTTCTTTCTTTTCTCGAGATCTTTTCCTAAAGAGTCTGCCACGTCTTACTTGTTTTACCCAAAAGCCACCATGAATTTGAGTTGGCTCATAGGAAATAATAAATGCTTTTTCATCAATTTCTTGAATAATTTCATAAAGTCTTAATTCATATTTTCTTGGGGTTAAAATTTGCATCGATAGTCGGTCTCCTTCCATTCCATAAGAAAACCAGCTTGTCACACCATATCCTTCTTCCCGTAATCTACGCGTAAAATCTAAATCAGGATTAGATGAAACAACGTTAACTGTAATATATCCGAGGGCTAACTTTTCTTCAATCATGGAACCAACAATAACACCAATTCCATAACCAACAGCATAAGCAAGTACGTTTTGAATTTCATTTAAGTTATCTAACACTAAACCAAGTCCAATCACATAAACGATAATTTCAAATACACTTACAAAGGCCGCTATATATCGTTTCCCTTTTAATGTTAAAATCATACGTACAGTAAAAAAGGATACGTAAATGATGTTAATGATTAGGATGATAAGAACCATTGTAAAAGCATTTTCTAACATAAGACACCCTCCTATAAAACTTTGTGCAAACATTGTCTTGTAAGAACAAAAAAAGGTGTCCACTCTAATAGCGTCCACCTGACGATAAACTTTTTCGCTCTGAAAAATTATGTGACCTTTGACGTTGACAGTATTTCTTCAATCATTTGCTCGGCTTCCCGTAAATCCTTCGCTCGCCACTTCGTTTCAATATGGCGATTGTAAGGCATATCAATTAAAATACACTTTTTCCCTAACTCTTCAAATTTTTCAAAGGTCGCTGGTTTATCATCGACCAAAATGTCTCCTTCGATAAGCCACTTATGGGAGCAGATGATGATTTGATCTTGGGGAAAATATGGAAAATGTTCAGCAACCCATTTACGCTTATCATCGGCTGGATTTGCGTAGTTTTCCCCTGCTTTAACATCACAAAAGCTTGTTCCTGCGGGAGCGTCTGTCACTAAATATACGTTATGCTTTTCGTAAATGTTTTTTAAAAACTCTTCTGCATAATCTTTTAATGGTAAATATCTAAAGAAGCCAGGCTTTCTAAGTAATTGATATACATCGATATCATCCCGGGCAAAAGCTTGCAAGTTCCATGAATCAACGTGTAAATAATTTTGATTCTCATCATATTTTTTATTGTATGTCTTCCAAAAGATAGGTGCAAATTCGTTTAAAGTATCATCAAGATCAACTAAAATTGTATGTTTTTTCATTTTTATTCATCTTCCTTCCAAAAGTCATTTAAAAAGTTTTCACATGTCGGCGTGTTAGTTTATCTAGCTTTTCTAATTCTACCATTAACGTAACGATACTTGAAGCTACTGGGAAAATTTCTGTCCATTTTTCAAGTTCTGATTGTTGTAATTCATCAATTAAATCATTGATTGTTAAATTCATCGCAACAAAGCTATCTCGTTGTAAACCTTTTTGTAAGGTAACTTGATCTTCATATTTTAAAATGATATTTTCGTGATACTCGACTATTTTCGCCACTAACTTTTTCACTAAATGAGACTGATTTTCCGAAATTTCTTCAATTTTTTCCATCTTGTTTTCGAGATTTTGAATAAGTTGAGCTTCTAATTTGATGACTTTCAACATTTGTTTAAAAATAACGATATCTCGCATAAATGTCATTCGATCGCGAATAAACATCCGGCTTTTTTCATCGATAATGACATCTAAATAATCATCTACTTCTTTAATTTTCTTCGTCAGTTCATCCTTATAATTTTTTAACTCTCGCACTTTCATCGTCTTATTCGGTATAACTCGAAGTAAAAAACTCGTTTTTTCTTGAGCAGATGTTAATAAGTTATAAAGTAATTTTTGATGATTTGGGGGAAAAACTAACGCATTGATTAAAAAGGCAGATGAAATTCCGATAAAAATTAAAGATAATCTATCAATTAAATTTACAAATTGGATTTGTTCATCACTTGACATCATAATAATAGCTATCGTTAAAATTGTAATATTAACTGTTTTTACCCAGCCAAGCCGAATGTTAACAGCGATAGCTAAGATAACTGTAATACCTATAGAAACCGGGGCCAATCCTAGTGTATACGCTCCGATTAAAGCAAAAACGACACCTATTGCTGTTGAAAGAGCTACTTCTTTTATATGTGAAATAGACCGCATGATCGACGGTTGCATCGTCACAACTGCTGTAATAACAGCTACCATGCCTAAATCAAGACCTAAGGATTCAGTTACAATAATTGATAAAGCAACTGCTATTCCCGTTTTCATCATCCGTGGTCCTATATTAAAATTCATGTAGAACCTTCCTTTCTAAATCATTCCATTCCCCAATATATACCATTATATCATGAATGTAACATGAACATTATATGTCTAAATTGTGACATTTTTTAAAGTTGAGTATAATTGTGACATGAGCATTATAAAATTGTGTATAATTAATACGAAAGTAATGAGGTGAACATCTTGACTAGAATCTTATATGTCATTATTATTGTTTCATTTTTAGATACATTCATTCAACTCCCAATCATTACACCTTACTCCTTACAATTAGGAGCTTCACATATACTTGGAGGAGCGATTGTTGCAGTCTATTCCTTAACAAATATGATTGGAAATATTTTTGGTGGCTATTGGATCGATACTTATGGCCGGAAAAAAATGTTACTTACCGGAATGTTAGCCGTGACTATTATTTTACTTTTTTATCCACTCGCACAAACCGGAGAACAACTTTTAGCCATTCGCTTTATTCACGGACTAGCTGGTGGTATTTTAATACCGGCTGCTTTTGCTTATGTCGGTGATCAATCGACAACAAAAAATCGTGGTCGTGTGATGGCTTTAACCGGTGCAAGCATCGGAACAGCTGCTATTTTAGGCCCTGCATTAGGTGGAGCCATTTCTAGCCAATCAAAAATTGAACACGTCTTTATTTTAGTATCCATTCTTTTCGTCTTAAGTTCCATATTAATAGTTAAATTTGTTTCCGAGTCTTATGAAGGGACTGATCGCGGGAAATTTTCTTTTGCTGATTTTGTGCCACTCATCAAAAATCCAAATATTTTAAAGGCATCCCTTGCGGCCTTTGCTTTAATGATTAGTATGGGAACCCTTGCTTTTGCTTTACCAGTAAAATTAGATGCGATTGGAATCGTCGAAGAAACAAAATATACAGGAATTCTTTTAAGTACATATGGAATTATTACGCTAATTGTATTTTTATCCCCGTTAAATCGTATTTATGACCGATTCGCGCCTAACTACCTAGTTATTACTGGTATCGGTATTATTGGTATGGTCCATTTCATGTTGAATACCGTTACCCAATTACCTATTATATTCATCTTAATGATCATTTATGGTTTTGGCTTTGCCTTCGTATTTCCATCGATGAATCGAATCGTTACGGAAACAACTGAAAAAGTTGATCGCGGAAAAGCATATGGTGTCTTTTATGCCTTTTTTTCCCTCGGAGCTGTGTTAGGATCCTTTGTTTCTGGGGCAGCATCACAACTTCTTGGTTTACCATTTTTCTCAAGCGCCTTTACAACCTTAACAATAACAGCAATCTTATTCTTCATCGAAAGGTATACAAAAAGACGTAAGTGAAAAAATCACTTACGTCTTTTCTAATTATGGAAACTTCACACATACACCTTCCGGAACCGTTACTTCAGAACCTGTATATGAAAGCTTTCCTGTTTCTTCATCTCGCTTAAACAAGACAAGATTATTACTATGCTGATTCGCAACGACGATAAATTTCTCTGTTGGATCAATAGCAAAATCCCTTGGCCACTTACCTTCTGTAGAAGTATGTTCTACAAATGTTAACGTCCCGTTTTCATTTATTGCAAAAAGAGCAATACTATTATGGCCACGATTTCCTGTATATAAAAACTTTCCGTCTTTGGAAACATGAATAGCACTAGCATCATTTATTTCCTCAAAATCTTCTGGAATCGCTTTAATCGTTTGAAGTTCGGCAAATGTACCTTCGTCGCTATTATAATCTAAAACAATAACCTCGGAGCTTAATTCTGTTAGTAAATAAGCTATCTTTTCCTTTGGATGAAAAGCGACATGTCTTGGACCACTACCAGGTTTTACTTGTAAAGTTGATACATGTACCAACTTATCCTGCTCCACTGCATACGTAACAAGTTCATCTGTTCCCAAATCTGCAGCTAGAACGTACTTCCCATCGGGTGTATAAGCTGCGTAATGTACGTGAGGTTTTTCTTGTCTTTCATGAGGGCCACTACCTTCATGTTCGACAACACTTGCTTCTTTTTGAATACTTCCCGAACCATTTTTCTTATATAAATGAACAGTTCCTTTATGATAGTTCGCTGTTAAAATGTCCTCCCCCTCGGTTGTTACATGACACGGTGGGGCTCCATCAGCTAACTTACGATTTAAATAGCGTAACCCTCCAGTTTCTTTCGTAAGTTCATAAGCTGCAATTCCGCCTTGTTCACCATTTTGTGCAACAGCATATAAATGTTTTTCTGCAATAGACAAGTATGTGGGACTACCTACTTTAGCTGCTACTTGCACATTTTTTAATGTTTCCTCTACATAATCTAATGTAAAACGGTATATACCTTCACTCGTCTCACGAGTATATGTTCCAACAAAACCAATCGTTTCTTGTTGCATCAACAATCCCCTTTCTTTAGTGAAAAATAGTTTATCCTTATTTATTTTCTTTCTATTAAAAAAGCCGAGGCGAAATGATAAGCCTCGGCCTCTATTTATATATGTTTAAGACATCCATTGAGGTGGATCATTTTTTGCCCAGTAAACTTCCGCTAAATCATAATGATTTTCGAAGTTATCATCATGGACATGGTAGTGAAAATGAAACCAATGTCCTTCTAATGGGCGATTGACTCGACGGACATGAAACTTTAGTAAAATAGAATTTGTTTCATGATCATAAACATCAAAAATCCTTTCGCCAATACCACTTGATGGGTTTTCCGTTATTTCAAGATAAGGAACTTTTGTTCGTCCTACAGCTTGAACGACATCTTCTATGAGCGCTTCCATCTTCGGGAAAATTTCTCTCATAACATCCTCTTCAATTTCAGTCATTATTCTAGGGCCGAGTTTTATTTGTGTTTGTTGTTTTGCTTTATTCAATAACAATTGTAAATGTTCATCTACAGGATCAAGTGTAACAGTGTAATCATGTTTTTCTTCCGTAACTTGTACCGCAGATGAATATTTGTCGTCAACGAAGTTTTCCGTATCCTTCGCCCGATCCTTATCTGGATGAGCTTCTAAAGGCGGAATATACATCCCTAACGTAACGACTGTTACAATCGCAACAAATATTCTTCTCATCCACAATTTCATCTAACTAGTATCCCTTCTCCATGAACTTGTTATTCAGTTTATCAATCTTTACCAGAAAAGTCTATACTATCACGTCTAATTAGTCGCACCTTCATTATTTAGTCTTCTTTGTAATTTTTCTGCCTTTTGTTTTTCCTTGAAGGTTTTAGCTTTATCGATCCCTTGAATAGAAACCTCTTGGTCATCTATATGAATTGTAAAATAAGTTGACTCCTCACTATCTTTAGGCAACCTCTCCCTTGGAATAAGTACTTGAAGATCATATTGTTCAAGTAATATAACCGCTTCACCTGTCGGCAAAAACCGATCAAGGACTCCGTAAGTTTTTATCCTAACAAAAGATTTTTCAGCGAGAGGATGTGTTAAAGTCACTATCTCTGGGAAGAAGATAATATATAGACACCCGATAAATAAAATGATAAGTAGAAACAAGTATCTAAAACGGAATACTGAACGTCTCATAAACTCTCCCTACTACTTTTCTATATATTATGCCATAAGAAAAATATCGTACGTCTGTATAAATGATTTTTTCTACACTCATTTTGTGAGTGAATATTTTATTTCTAGAACAAATTAAGAAATTTATTATGTTTATCCGTAAAATGTCAATTACTCAATAAATTTAGTCGGTTTCTCAGGAAAATTCACTTTTCAGCACCTTTTTTGTTACAATATGAATAAATACATATAGACAAAATGAAGGAATGGGGAATAAAAGGTGCAGAAAAAAAGATATTGGATTATTGGGACAATCCTATTTATTTTCATTTTAGCTAGTATATTTGGTGAAGTTGAGAATGATGCAGCTAACAATCATACGAATGAAAATAACATTGAAAATGTAGAAGAGAACAACAATGACAATGAACTTGAAAACAATGAGGAAGAAGATAATGAGTCTCAACAGGAAGAAGATAATAATAACAACGAAAACGATGCCAACAACAAAGAGAATCAAGCAACAAAAGATGAAGACAGAGAAATGGACAAAGCAAAAGATGACAAACTCACTAATTTAGAGGCTCACTTTATCGATGTTGGACAAGCAGATGCAACCTTATTCCAATTTCAAGATGGCGGAGAAACATACAATATTTTATTTGACGCGGGTGATTGGAATCGAAATGATGTTGTTAATTATTTAAAAGCTCATTCTATTTCTTCCTTAGATTTAGTTATTATTAGCCATCCCCATGCCGATCATATCGGACAATTAGATAGCATTATGGAGCAATTCTCTGTTGGTGAAGTATGGATGTCTGGAAACTCTGCTACATCACAAACTTTTCAACGAGCAGCTGAAGCCGTCTTAAACAGTGATGCCAGCTATGAGGAGCCACGGGCTGGAGATGTATATGATGTCGGTTCATTAACGCTAGAAGTTTTACATCCTTCAAGTTTAACTGGTGGTCTGAATGAAGATTCTATTTCGATTCGCTTTTCCTATGGAAATATTGCCTTCATTCTAACGGGAGATGCATATAAGGAAAATGAGCGAGCAATGATGAACCGCGGAGACGTTCAAGCAGATGTATTACAACTTGGCCATCATGGTTCAAACACATCAACAGATGCTAGCTTTTTAAAAGCCGTCAACCCTAGTATCGCCATTTATAGTGCAGGAGCAAATAACTCCTATGGGCATCCACACGAAGAAGTTGTTTCAACTGTACAAAATCAAAGTGTAGAATTATATGGAACAGATGTTCATGGAACAATAGTTGTCACTACCGATGGAAATTCATTAAAAGTCGCTACACAACAGGATGGTACGATCTCTCCAAAAAGTACTGGGTCATCCCAGAAAAGTAACTCCAAGAGCTCGGCTGCTAACAAGCAAAGCACAACGAATTCATCATCGGAAAATACACAAACAACTAGCAATTGTATCGATATCAATTCTGCTTCTTATGACGAAATACAAGAAATTATCCATATAGGTCCAGCGAGGGCAGAAGATTTAATTGACTTACGCCCCTTTAAGTCTATTGATGATTTAACACGCATTAACGGTATTGGCCCGGCGAGAATAGATGATATTAAAGCCGAAGGAAAAGCATGTGTAGGAGGATAATTAATGTTAAAAGGTGTTTTAGATCGAATCGAAGACAATCAAGCTGTTATACTAATCGAAGAAATAGGAGAACAATTTACTTTGCCCCAAGAAGAACTTCCATCAAATAGCGAAGAAGGAACATGGTTTTCAATAAAGCAGGAACATGGGAAATTCACAATCATAGAAATCGATGAGCCATTAACGAAGGAAAAACAAGCTCAATCTGCTGATCTAATGTCCCAACTACGGGCTAAAAAAGGCAGTAGCAAATTTAAGAGGAGATGATAAAAGCGACCTCAAATTCATAGAATTGAGGTCGCTCTCTTTAATTAAAAATAGGTAATGTCGCTAAAAACATTAAAATAAATAACACTGACAAATACGTTAAAGAGAAATAAAACATGTAATTTGCCCATGTAATATCGTCATCCATAAAGAAACCTCTAATCGTATAAATGAGCCATCCAATATTTAAGATCGTTGCCCCAATCACAAAAGGCATTCCTAAGGAAACTAAAAAGAACGGAATGGGTAGCAAGCATAACACATAAATTAAAATTTGCCTTTTTGCCATGGCAAAACCAGCAACAACTGGAAGCATTGGAACACCAGCCGCTTTGTATTCATCATGCCTACGCATAGCGATAACAAAGGTATGGGGGATTTGCCAGATAAATAATAAAATAAATAACATAATTGGCACGATATGATAAGCTGATTCAATAGCAGCCCAACCAATCAATGGAGTAAAACCACCAGAAATACTTCCAACTACTGTATTCAATGTATATTTTCGCTTCGTCCAAAATGTATATAACACAACATAGGTGAACCAACCAAGAAAAGCATAGGTTGCTGCTTCAACATTGACTAAAAACATAAAAATAATTCCAAGGGCAGAAGCAACAACGCCAAGGGTTAAAATGACATTCATCGATATATTTCCCGTAACTGTCGGTCGCTTTTGCGTTCTTGCCATGTTTGTATCTAAATCTACTTCATACCAATTGTTTAAAATGAGTGCTCCTGCAACGATAAATAGACTTCCTAACATTGTATAAATAAAAACATCCCATACTTCAGTAAAAGCTGTGTTTGTAAAGTATAAGGCAAGCCAAAACCCAGCAAAAGTTGGAAGGACGTTTGCAATAAGCACGAGTGATTTAACTAAATATTTTAAATCTGTTAAATAAGCTCGAATTGTTTTTGATTTTTGAACCGTATCTTCCATCTCTCCACCTCTTTAACGTACAAAGTGACATACAATGTGTAATTATAACATAACTAGACAATTTGTAATATTATTATAGCATGGTCAAACTTATTTTTGTGTGAACGTTTTTTGAATTATCCCTATGACCGTAGTGGAAATACTAATACGTAAGCAATTGTGACTACTTTTTGACAAACCTTTGACAAATATTAAACAATGACCTTCTACGCTCTTCTATTCATAGACATCGCTATGTTATGATATAAGTAACAATTATTGAGTCATCTTGAAAGGACGTACGCCGATGAGACGATTTTTATCACAAAATAAAGCATTTATGATTATCTTATTTTTTACTATCTTTTTAGCAGCATGCTCAGATTCAGAAACAGCTCCTCCCTTTGAATTACCAGATTTAGATGGAAATATGGTTTCTTTAGAAGAAATCGCTGATTCTGGAGAAAAGGTTTACTTAAAGTTTTGGACATCTTGGTGTAATGTCTGTATTGATGGATTAGACGATTTAGAAGAATTAGCATCTGAAGAACAGGACTTTACCGTTTTAACGATTATCCATCCTGGATATGCAGGTGAAAAATCTTCATTAGATAAGTTTTTAGAATGGTATGAACCCCTTGGATATGAAAACATCCCTATTCTTGTCGATGAAGATGGAAAATGGACAAGTCAATTTGAAGTGATGGCTTATCCAACAGCTGTCTATATCGATGAAGAGTTAAATATGTCTGATCATGTACTTGGCAATCAAACCATAGAAGAGATTAAAGAAACAATTGATGAACTATAAAACTAGGTGTCCTTCACTTTATAAAGTGAAGGATTTTTTATGGAAAACACCTTTCTCTTTTAACCATCCTGTTTTATAATAAAACAATACGTATGTATCGAAGGTGGGTTCCCTAAAGATGAATAACGATGAGCAAAAGGAAGTTTTTTATCGCTCCAAGTTAACGAGTTTTTTATTTTGGCTAATTATATTTTTCTTCACACTTATCTTCAGTTGGATTGCTTATATAGCTTTTGAAATAAAATTCATTTTCTTTCTTATCTTGGGTGTAGCTCTTTTTCTTTTTTATTTACTCGCAGAATCAACAAGAGATATTCTTTTATCTGTTCCCTATGTCATTCTAACAAAAGAAGGAATAATCTTGAACGTTGACACTCCAAAGGAAGTTACTGTGTATTGGAAAGACATTAGTGGTTTTCGAATTGAATATTTATACTTTCAATTAACTATTCATATTGGCTTATACAATGAAGCAAAATATGATTTTAATAAAGGTACTATTCAACGAGGTTATTTTATTATTTGGAATCGAATTAAGAAAAAGGATCAAGCAAGATTTATCGATAGTATCAATGAATATAAAGCCAAAGCAACAAACGATTTACACAAGTTATTCAAACAAGAAAGTGAATATAAAAGGGAAAGGGAAAAGTTAGATATATGGTATTTTCTCCGAGCCTATGCCATTGCTCTTCCTATATCGATAATTTTATGGTTTGGCTCTGATTTCTTTGATTATTATATAAACTTTATCATTTATACGCTCATTTATCCTTTGGCGAAAATTACCTATGATAAATTAATTGGATTTTCCATCCTTCATCGAATCAAAGAAAGTTATGTATACAAACACACACCGTCACAAATTTACTTATTCATTTTAGCCATTTGGATCGCCCTTTACTTTATGAGTTACTTTCTTGCTTTCTTCGGACTGCTTTTTTTAATCGTTGATATCGTACATAAACCAGCAGGATCTAAGTCTTCTTCATAAAAAATGAGAATGTCTGATGATAGACATTCTCATTTTCAATATCATATTCACTGTTAAATAACACCAAACAAATCTAAAAATACGCGAATAGCTAAGAATGAAACGACGATTAATATAATGCTATAAATGATGTTTTGCCACATTGAATTTACTTTCTCCCCTAAAAACCGTTTGTTGTTCGCTAAAACCAGTACCGTTCCCGCAACAAGGGGTAATGCTAAACCATTTAAAGATTGAGCTGTAATTATAATTGATACAGGAACATCTTCAAAGAACAATATAATTGCAACAGGCAGTAAACTAGCAAGCACCATCACGATTCGGCTTCGCGGTGCTTTTACATCGATTTCCTTCCCGATCGCTTCATTTAAAAAACGACTTGCTAGCGTAATTTGATAGACACCTGAGGAAAAAGCTGCTGCCCATAACCCAAGGGAAAATAAGATACCTGCATAGGTTCCAAGGATTGGCGTTAATTGAGCTGCCATATCTTCAGCACCATTAATGGTAATTCCTTGTGGATGGATAATGGCACCAGCTGAAACAACAATTGCACCTGAAATTAGTAATGTTGCTGTCATACTGAAACGTAAATCAAATTTAGCTAGTTTCATCTCTCGCTCTACATGTACTTTTTTCTCATGTTCATATTTTGCACGAATAAAAGAGGAGAGCCCTAATACGATATTCGGTGGCATTGTTGTTGCAAGCAAAGCTAAAATTAACCAGTAATCACCACCTAACGTATCAAAGGAGAATCCCTCTGCAAAAATTGCCGCAGTTTGTGGTCCAGCAGTAAAGGCAGTTAATACAAAGGCTATAATCATTAATGAGATGAGTACTTTATTAATATTTTCAATAATTTCATAAACACCAATCCAAACAATTGCAAGGGCTGTTATAGCCATCGTGAGTGCCCAAGTTGTTAGTGAAACTTCTGGCACAAAATAGTTTAAGGCTAAAGCAGCCCCCGTAAAGTTTCCTGCTTGAAAAGCGATTGCTCCGATAAGTACCGTCGTAAATAAAAATATCGATACTGGTTTGCTAATAAATTTACGAATTCCCTCTAAGATTGACATACCGGTCTGTATCGTAAAGCGTGTAGCCGGTTCTTGATAAAAATAAGCAAATATACATGCCAAGGAAACAATCCACAATGCCTTAAATCCAAAATCTGCACCAACTACGGACATAGTCGTAATTGTCCCCGGTCCAATAATTCCAGCAACGACAATAATCGCTGGTCCTAATGCTTTCATATAATCTTTTCCTGTTAATGCTTTGTCTTCCCTTAACTCTTCTTCTTTTAACATAGTCACCATCCTATTTTTTTCACATGTGTTTGATTGTATAAATATTAGGTAAAAAAGTAAAAACGCCTAGTGAAGACATAACTTCTAAATAGACTCATATTAACAAGAGAGTGTTATATAGGATGGTCATTCTTTCAATATTGCTTGTTCTCACATATATGCAAGCGTTTACTCAATATATTTGGTTATTACCTTTTATTTCCAACAAAAAACAAAGTGTTAAAAGACTTTTAATCCTTTGAACAAGATTTTACAAGATGCCATATTTCAATAATCTATGAAAAAAGTCATGAGTTACTTCTAAAACCTTCATTTCTTGTGTATTTTAAAAAGTACTCTTAACAAACAACAAACGATAATGTATGATTAAAAGACATATTTTCCACTCGTTCAAAAGTTATAGAAGTATATAAAGGACGATATAACATGAAAAAAGAAGTTATTTTTTATCAATCAAAAAGACAATTAATCTCTACAATCATTTTTTTAATAATCATTATTCCTTTACTTATTGTGTTAACAATTATCTCTTTTCATATGCTAACTGGTAAATCATTAGATATCATGCTATTCATATTTATAACTTTTTTATTTGCCACCGTTTTCGTTATATATATTTTATTCAAATACATTATATCCTTATTCACTCCTTCTCCCTTTATCGTTTTAACGGAGCAAGAGCTTATTCTACACCCTAGCACGGCCCGTGAAGTTAAAATAAACTGGCAAGATATTAGCGGTTTTCGAATCGAATATATTTTTTTAAGGAAACATATTCACATCGGTTTATATGATGAGACAAAGTATTGCTTTAAACGAAATGCTATCTTTCGAGGGTATACAATTTTATGGAAAGCATTATCTAAAGATGACCAAAAACGTTTTATAAAAGAGGTTAATATTCGTAAAAATAAATATACGAATAATATTAATAGATTACTAAAACAAGAGAAAGCTATACGAGAGGAAAAGCAAAAGCTAAATATATATTACTTTTTAAGAGCTTATTCAATCGGTCTAACGGTTTCAGTAGGTATGTGGTACATATTCGATCTATTTAATCATCCTTTTATTTATCTAATCTTTTTCTTGTTTTATCCCTTTGCCAAAATTGCTTACGATACATGGTATGGCTTTTCGTTAATTTATCGATTAGACAAGGAAACTAGATATATTTTTATGAAATCTGAAGTCTTTATTGCTCCGTTACTTTTTTGGCTAGTCCTTTATTTTTTTGTTCCAATCCTTTCCCCCATCGGGATCGTTTACTTTGTTCTATACGTCATAAGAAATAAATCTCGCTAAACAATTCCTTTTCAACATAAAAAAGGATTAGACATCTAAAAAGATATCTAATCCTTAAAAATTAAGGTTGCACTTGATTTAATTTCTCTTCTATTTCTGACATAATCTTCCCGGCTTCTTCCCATTCACCAGCACTCATTGCTGCTTGATAGCGATCGAAAAGCTCAGAAATCTCTTGTAAAACTTCTTCAGCATCATCACTAATCGGAGGAAGTTCATCCTCTACATCTTCATCCACATTCGTTTCATTATCTGGCTCATCTATACTATCATCATCACTCGGTTCATCTCCATCTTCTACTTCAGGGGATTCCCCTGCATCTAAATCAACACCTTCTTCTTCTACAAGTCTTAATATTTCATCTAAGGCTTCATCAAAGGTCGGCTCCATCACGATATGTTGACCATAAGCAAGGACAATTTGTTTGACTTCAGGTAAAGAGGTTTCATTCGATGATTGAATATAAATTGGTTCGACGTAAAAGACTGTATCTTCTATTGGTATCGCAAGTAAGTTTCCACGAATAACTCGCGATCCACCTTGGGACCATAAGTTTAACTGTTGGGAAATATGGCTTTCCTGGTTAATTCGGTTTTCAATTTGCTGTGGCCCGTAAATGTTTTTCTGCTTTGGAAAACGATGAACAAACATGTCTCCATAGTTTTCACCGTCATTTCTAACACCGATCCAAGCAATCATATTTTGCCGCTTCTTCGGCGTATATGGCATCATTAAAATGAACTCTTCTTTATCACTTTCTGGTAGTTTCATTGTAATGTAGTATGGACGCATTTCAATATCTTGATCGTCATACTTTTCTGTCGGGAACTCCCAGTAATCTTCTCGGTTATAAAATACTTCTAAGTTTTCCATATGATAAGTACCATACATTTTCGCTTGCACGGTAAAGAGTTTTTCAGGATACCTAAAATGAGCCTGTATGTCTTCAGGTATTTCATCAGTGAATAAATCTGGGAACATATTTGCATACGTTTGAATGACAGGATCCCCTTCATCAACAATGTAAAACTCAACTTCCCCAGAATAGGCACTGATCGCTACTTTCACAGAGTTTCGGATATAATTTTTTTCTCCCTCATAAGCTTCAGAATACGGATATCGCTCGGCAGAAACATATCCATCAATAAGCCAAGCTAAACTACCGTCATCTCTTATCATAATATAAGGGTCATTATCGTATTCAAAAAACGGGGCAATTCGATTGACACGTTCCTTAATATTCCTCGTTTCTAAATATTGGCTTTCTCGAGTAATTTGATCAGAGATTAATAGTCTAAAAGATTTCTCTCGAATGGCAAACAAAAATCGATTTAATGGTGTCATATCAATTCCTGTATCCGCATCAAATTTCGTTGAGACATTATCTCCTTCTTGCGGATAATCAAATTCATCATATTTACTATTTCCGATGACATTTGGAAAATATCCTTCACCGAAATAAATTTGCGGTCTTTCTACGTCTATTACACCTTCTGGCGGAATATCTTTAATCATATATTCAGGCTGACCTTGTGCGGTTACGTCATTCACATGACTCATGACAACACCATAACCATGCGTATATCGTAGGTATCTATTTACCCAAGTTTGAGCAGTCTCTTGTAAATTATCAACATTTAATTCTCTAGCACCGATAAACACCTGTTCATATTCCCCATCAATTTCATAACGATCAACATCAACGTCATGGAAATTGTAATACGTTCTGATGGTGTCCCTAGAATTATATACTTCTAATAAAGGTAATGTATCGTTTATTCGAATATTATCGATCGTTTGACGATTTCTATCAACCATCTCTTTATCTAACGATTCATTACCAGGGTGAGATTTTTGTTCAATATCACTTAATCCATAAGCTTCTCGTGTAAAATCACGGTTATGTTCTAAATAAGGTGTTTCTCGGGTAAACTCACTCGGTGAAACGATAAAGTTTTGTACTGCAACTGAACCTAGTTGACCGGCGAATACTAATACAATATATATCACCGGAATAGCTACCACGGTTTGTAACTTTCTACGAATGATAGCAATAATCAACCATACCGTGCCTACAATAGTTACACCTGCAAGCACATAGGATTTCGGAATATTGAAATATTCATCTGTAAAGCTTAAACCATGAACAACACTATTTTGAAAGGCATTTACAGAATTCGTAAATAATGTTTCAAAAGGAGCAATCGCATGTTGTGCGGCAATAAGTAATCCAATGATCGCGATCATAACACCAACATGTATTTGCGCTCGCCTGCTTAACCGATACATATGAAATACAGAATAAGCAGCAATAACGATTAATAAATAAAAGAACATTAAGCTAAGTAATGTTGCAAGGACAAATTTAATAAAAGGTAACACAAATAAATAAAAAGAAATATCAATGCCAAAATATGGATCTGTTTTTCCAAAGGTTTCATAATTTAAAAACTTCAGCAATCGTTCCCAACCAATTCCTTGAACAATTGAACTTCCAATAATTCCAATAAAAACGGAAGCTCCTATGAATATCCAAATCATTTTCCGTCGTTCTAAAATAAAGTTCGGAAGTTGTGACGGCTGAAAATGATTAACATATGAACTTAAAATCCAATACAACGTAATAAAGGCCGTTATAGAAAATAAGAAGAAGCCACTAACACCTAAACCTACTTTTGTAAAAAAGATCGTCGTAAATATTGTTTGAAACTGTAAGGAATCCATCCAAATATATTCGGTTAAAAATTGAAAGATAAATGTTCCCAATATAGTTAGAATAATAATTGGAATAACAATGAAACTTATTCGTCGAGCTATTTTTTTCATTCGCTCGATTTGTTCTCTCGTTAACGTATTGTCATAATTCAAGCATAATTCACCCCTGTTTAATTGATTATTGTACTTTTGCTTTATTGTACCATATACTTTTTACTTTTCCGTTTTTTCTCGCCACATAACGATTAAGTCTTTTAATATATTTGTCTCTACTTCCACAGATGGGTATGTTTCAAAATCATCAAATAAACCATCAAATAAATCTTCAATATATGTGAAATCTTTTTTTATGTGTAAAAAGCAACGATTTCCACTCACTTTGTTTTCCTTTTTATCGTTCCGTAATACTTCTTCAAGATCCGTTAAAATATGATAGTCCATCATGGGAGCATCGGTCATTAAAAACTCACTAATGATTTCATATTTTTCATCATGAAAATCAATTACCCAAACACTTCGTTCTTCTTTTCCTTGAGTAATCATAACCTCTCTAATTTCATACATATTCATTCACTCCCATTTAATACAACGGAAAGGCAGTAATAATTTGTTCGTTGTCATCTAAATACATCCGAATAGGCAATCCCTCTTCGCTGAGACCCTCATATGTATTCCCGGTTAAAAATTCCCTTGATTCATAAGCTTCATTAATGGCATCTATGACTTTTTGAGCCGACCAGTCATCTGGGAAAAATGTCGAACGCCCTTGATTTGATTCCTTTTTTACCCCTTCTACTTTTACTTCCGCTTCATATACACCATGTTCATTCTCTTCAGTTTTCGTTCCTTCTATTACCTTTCCCTTTTTTGAAGGTAATTTATCGTAATGAAAGCCAACCGCTTTTCCTGAACGATTTAATTCACCTTCTAAAATATGAGCAATTGCTCCCGAGCGAAAATATTCCGTTCTTTTCAAAGCGCCAATCGACTGGTCTTGATAATCTTCGTCATTTAATAATTCTTCAAAAGTTTCTATACAGCCAGCAAAGATAGTTGCCATAATTACAAGTAAAATAACTAGAACTAATTTCTTTATTTGTTGCACGAACTTCGCCTTCCTTTTATTTCCATTAAAAATCCTCACCTATTAAATGTAGCAAATAATAGATGAGGATAAAAGTTAATTTAATAACATGCCATTTACTTTACGAACTTCATCTTCAGAAACGATATAGTAATAAATACCATCAATCATCGCCCCCGAACCTTGAACTTGATATTGCTCAACGTTATTTCGCGTCGATGAATAACCTGTGAGTAAGCGTCTCATATCCGCAAAATCTAAACTCGTTTCCATATTATCGCCCAAAATATCCATTGTGCTTGTTATATTCGTAACTGTAGCGATATTTGCTCCTTTATTAATAATTTGTTCAATGACTTGTCGTTGACGTTTAGCTCGGCCAAAGTCTCCTTCAGGATCTTGTTTTCTCATTCGAACGTAGGCTAAAGCTTTTTCTCCGTCAAGTTCAACAGAACCTTTGTTAAAGTGATATTTACTGTCACCCCACTCAATATCGTTTGTTACTGTAATACCACCAAGCTCATCGATAAGTTCTTTTAATCCTTGCATATTCATTCGTACATGATAATCAATTTCAATACCTAAAAAGTTTTCAACCGTTTCAATAGCCATTTCGGCACCGCCAAAAGCATAGGCGTGATTAATTTTATCCTCATACCCTCTACCAGCAATAACTGTACGGGTGTCTCTTGGAATGCTAATCATTTTCATTTTATCTTCTTGTGGGCGCAAGTTTACGATGATCAATGAATCCGAACGACCAGCATCACCTGTAGTCGAATCAATACCTAACATTAATATATTAAGATTATCTTTCGCTTTTACTTTTTTCTTTGATAAATCCCGATCAATAGAATCAATTTCTGTATACATCTTTTCATTTACTGTATTTCTTGCTTCCATAAAAATGTATGTTCCCCATGCGATTAGAGCAAGAAAAATAATACCTATTCCTATAAGTGGAATACGTAACCATCTTCTCTTCTTCCTTTTTTCAGCACGTAATTCACTACGCTTCATCCAGTAGACCCCCTATACCAGGTAAGTTTCTTCGTAATATTATACTCCTTATGTGAAGGACATACAACAAATTTCAACAATATATTTAAAGGAGTTGTGTCTACCTTTTGAATGCACAACAATCTTTTTAAAAATACGAAACGAAAAATAGTTTATTTTATGAATAAAACATGCTAAATTTAATGATAACTTACATAAAAGGTGGTTTTATTTTGAGTAAAAAGATATTAAAGAATGATTGGCATGACTTATTGCGTGAGGAGTTTTCGAAAGACTATTACATACAACTTAGACAATTTTTAATTCATGAGTATCGCACCAAAACGATTTATCCGGATATGTATGATATTTTCAATGCCCTTCATCTAACACCTTTCCAAGATGTAAAAGCCGTTATTTTAGGTCAAGACCCTTATCACGGTCCAAACCAAGCTCATGGGTTAAGTTTTTCCGTGCAACCGACTGTACCAAAACCACCATCGCTTGTAAATATTTTCCAGGAAATGCAAAATGATCTCGGATGTGATATTCCAAATCACGGTCATTTAGTTAATTGGGCCAAGCAAGGAGTCCTTCTCTTAAATAATGTATTAACTGTTCGACGCGGTCAAGCCCATTCACACCGAAATAAAGGATGGGAACAATTTACCGACCAAGTGATTCGGACATTAAATAAGAAAGACCATCCCGTCGTTTATATCTTATGGGGAAGGGCCGCCCAGGCAAAAGAAACTTTAATTGATACTAATAAACATATTTTACTGAAGGCCCCACACCCAAGTCCATTGTCCGCCTACCGTGGTTTCTTTGGGAGCAAACCCTTTTCAACGACAAATGAAATTTTAAAAAAGCATCAATTAGAACCGATTGATTGGTCAAATTTATAAAGCCCTGCGTTTCCTTTGCCAAACCTTGCGACCAAATGAGTAAAGGGAAATCCCTGTGGCGGAGCCAAAACTATCGATAATAACATCGCGGACTTCGCCACTTCGTCCAGGGATAAATAGTTGATGAACCTCATCAGATATCGCATAAAGGATAGTAAATAAATACACAAAAAGAGCTGTTCTAAATGTCATAGATCGATCAATAAGAACAGCATGAAGGATAAAAACACCTAACAAAAAGTAGGCAAAAAAGTGCGCAAATTTACGCACAAAAAGGTGTAATGTTTTTATTTCTATCAATCCCTTTGGAATAGCAAAGGAAAGTACTTCCACAACAAACTTAACAATTCCACTACTTAACTCACTTGAAGCTTCTCCTGGTTGATGGGACAAATAAAAAATAACCCCCATCCAAAACAAAGCAATACTCCAAGCTAAAACACGATGGATACTTTTTCTCTTCATCCTAGAACAACTCCATTATCATCTACATCTAGTGTACAGAAAATGAAGTCCTTTGACTAGGCTTAAAAACTTTAGATTTATTCAGCCGATGCTTCTTCTTTTACTCGTTCCCCATGAACAATTAACCGATGCGTATTAAATCCATAAGGATGGCAAGTCATTAGGGACGCCCGATCAGAACCCTCTACAATTGCTAAAGATTCCGTTTCATAGGGACGAACAATACTTACATCATAAATTTTATACGTTAGTTTACCTGTAACCGTATGCAAATAAAACTCATCTCCAACATTCATTTCGTCTAAATTACGAAACATCGCTTTCGTCCACATGCCACGATGACCGGCTAAAACAGTATGTGTACTCGGACCACCAAAAGGAAGGGATGAACCATCAACTTGCCCAACTCCTTGGGTTAATTCAGCTTCTGTCGTACCGATGAACATAGGAATATTTAACTTTAACTTCGGAATTTCTAAAGCACCAATTTTTTCCCCTGACCTTGGCGCATCCTCGCACTGCTCATAGTGATCTCGATCATAACTAAAGGTAAACGGATCGTTTATGCCATCTTCATTCATAAAAATTGCTTCATTACAAGAATGGACACCTTCCTTTTTCTTTTCTTTCTCTTTTTCCGACACATGTTTAAATTCATCTTTGATTTTCACAACTTCATTCATTTGTGCTCGTTTTGTATGTTGTTGTGCAATATGTGGATAAAGAAAAATAAGTAAACCTAAAACAAACAATCCAACTATCCAATATTTTTTAAACATTATTTTCGCCTCCTTCGTAAGAAAACGAAAAACAGACTAAAACTAATGACCGTGACAGTAACAGAAGAAAGAAAAATGGGATCCGTGTAAAATTCCTTCGTTCCTTTTCGTATTCTCTCAAGTTGTTTATCTTTTTGTTTCATAAAGTCACTACGTTCTGCGACAAGATCCTCTTGATAAGGAATTCGCTCACCCCGAACGAGTAATCGATGGGTATTAATCATGTATGGTTCACACGTGATTAATGTAACATAATCTTTTTCCGCATCCATATCGAGCCAATTCGTTTCCGACGGCAAAACGACTTCAATATCATCCACTTCATAAGCGAGCGTCTCACCTAAAGAATGAATAAAGAAAACATCCCCTTCTTCAACCTCATCCAAATTTCGAAATAACTTTGTACTTGGGAGCCCTCGGTGAGCTGTTAAGGCAGCATGAGTGCCTTGACCACCGACAGGTAAAGAGGAGTTTGACATATGTCCAACTCCCTGAGTTAATACTCGCTCACTAATCCCATGGTAAATCGGTAAATGTACATTTATGCTCGGTATTTCTAAATGCCCCATTGTTTCGTCTATTTGTAACATGTTAAAGTAACTAACATTAGCTTCATCTTCTGCTTCATCGGAAAAGGGATCGAGAATCGGAATGCCGTTCGCATGAATTTCTTCATTGTGTTCCCTCGCCTTTTCTAGCTCTTTTTCAAGCCCTTCCTCGGTCATTTCTTCTAAGGTTTCATCATAGGTACTCATCACTTCATAATGGGTTTTTGTTTTAAACCAATGACTAATGAATGGATAGAAAAACAAACTAAAACCAGCAATAAATAAAGAGGCAATAAGCACTTTCTTTCCCATCGTAATGAGTCACATCCTTCCTTAAAATGAAAAAGGGCGAAATAAATCGCCCTTTTCTACCTTAATCCTTTAAGCAATTAGATTTCGGCGTCTGATATATAAATAAACGGCTGAACCCATGATGAGTAATCCGATGATTGTAAATGGAATTGTTCCAATACCCCCGGTTCGTGGAAGCTGCCATTCGGATTTGTAGTTGTTAATAACATATGTTTTATTCTTATTCTCATCATTAACGACAACTTCAATCGGTTGGGTTAATTTGTTATATCCCTTAGGAGCTATCGTCTCAACAAGTTCATACGTTCCATAATCGATATTTTCAAAAGATAACTCTCCCGCTGCATTAGTTGTTCCGGATGCAACAACATTTCCGTCTTTATCGCGTAATTCAAACTTTGCTCCATCTAGTTTTTGATCTGGGTCATCACCATCAACCTTTTCAATGAATACATTTCCAGCCGTTGGTCTGACAGGAGTTTCGTCGGATTCTTTCTCTCCATCATTTCCGTGTTCATTTTCAAATTCAATAACAGCCTTGTTGTTAATGATCTTATCTGGCTCTGCATCTTCTGCTACTTGAGCTTTAAAGGATATTGTAACCTCAGCTTTGCCAACTAACTTATCAAAATTATTTACTGACCATGTTAACGTTTGACCGTCCTTATCAAATGTAAAGACATCATCAACACTTGATGACCAGCTACCGTCAACATAGGATAAGCGACTATCTAACTCATCATATATGACAAATTCGTTATAAGAGCCAATATCCCCCGGAAGATCAATTGTTAACGTATACTCAACTATCTCTCCACGGTTAACGGCATCCTCATCAACTTTTTTTTCGATTTCAGGTTCAACATAGTTTTCTGTAGTTAGCTCTACAACCTTTCCAGTTTGTTCGCCATCTTCTGAAATCGTTCCGCTTTCCACAATTGAAAACTCAATATTTTGATCACCTAGTACATATCCGTCTACCGTTTCAACTTCTTTAAAAAAGTAATTACCATAGGCTAATCCAGATACACCAATCAATCCATTTTCACCAGTTGTATAAAGACCTTTCGAATCTTCCCCATCGAACAATTCGAAGGTTACACCTTCTAATGTCTCTCCCGTATCCCCGTCAAGCTTCTTTAACTGAACAGCTCCACGAATTGTTTCGTTTTTTGGATAAATATGAACATCATAATTTACACTTGTTCCATCGTCACTTGTCATTGGGATATCTACGATAAATGTTCCTTCATGCAAGTTGACATGATCAGGCCCATTTGTTTCCTTAACTTCATAACGACCGAGCTCTAGGTTCTGAAACGTATATTTACCATTGGAATCTGTTACACCTTTCTTAGATGCACCTTCTGAAACCTCAGTCCATGTATCAGCATCAGGATTGTATTTGTGAGTCATTGTGATTGTAAACTCAACACCTTCCAACGGCTCAGCATCTTCCGGTATCTGTTGATCCGCCGATCCGTCCCCTTCCTCCCCAGCCCCCGCTTCTGGTTCTTGTTCATATTTATGGACCGTTAATGTTCCTGTACTTCGAGCATCTTTCCCATCTGCTTGCACAATTCCTGATGGTAAAATTAAACTAAACAATAAAATTAAAACTAAAAATCGACTTACTGACTTCAATTTTCTCATCAACATTTTTCCCCCATATTAAATTGTTTTCCTTCTTTTATGCAAAAGCCAAAAACCAACAACAACAAGTAATATCCCTAACCCATAAAAACCTAGCGTTCCAATCCCCCCTGTCTTTGGAATTTCCCAATCAATTGGTTCATTCTTAACAGATATTTCTTCGGTTAGATTTTCACCATTAATGACAAATTCAAATATTTGTAAGTTCATTCGATATCCTTCTGGTGCTTTTACTTCCTCAACCGAATACTCCCCCCACTCAAGTTCGGCAAAGGTAACTTTTCCGGAATCATCTGATGTTTCTTCTCTAATTAATTCACCATCCGCATCGTATAGCGCAAAAGTTGCCCCGGCTAAAGGCTCTTCATTTTCATCAGTTTTAATAATTTCAATCATTCCTAATTTTTGTTCATAGATGTAAATGACAGTTTGCTCTTCGTAGGTAAATTCACCAGATGCAGGTGCACTAGCTGGATCCATTTCCTTAAATTTATAACCTTCAAAGCTCTTCTTATCTGTTGAATATGAATCACCAATATTTCCAGTAAGGGTCTCGGTTGGTGTCAGTTCATTTCCTTGTTCATCAACGTGTTTAACAGTAACGTCACCCGCAGCAATTTCAGATTCATGAACATATCCAAAAAAAGCAACATTACAAACAGATTCTCCTACATCGACTTCAGCTGGGTCGGAAAAATCGCTATGAAGAACGTATCCATCTGGTGTTTCACTTGCTGGAACATGATAAGTTTTATTTGGCTCTAAGTCGTCACCATAAAACCCTTCATAAAATCGTTTCGCTTCCTCCGGTGAATCTACGACATTTCCATCACTATCAATTGGTTCACCGTCGACATTCACTCGATAGCCCAAGGTCGTAATCTTGGTTGCATGAATTTCTACCTCAGGTATTGGGAAATCCTTCGAAGCATTTTCACCGTTATAATCTTTATAGCTCATTGTTGTCGTTTTATTTGTTGGATACTTAGTACCTACTACCGGTTCTTTCTCACAATCTAGTTCTACTTTATATGTGAGTGTATACGTTTCGTCTTCGCGAATGTTACCAATATCCCACGTAAAAGTTTCCGTCGTCTCATCCCGTACAACATCACCGTGAGAGGCTTCAAAATTTGCCCCGTTATAGCCCCCATCTTGAACAAGATCAAACATATCTCCAAGAGGATCCGTCACAACTGCATTTGTTGCCGCATACGCTAAATCAGCAGCAATATCCTCAAAGATCGGCGTCATATCATCTTCTCCGCCTTGATAGTAACCTTTATTTTGACTGTTTTCTAAGGTATAAATGGCATTAGGCACATTTCCGACCTCAAGGCCGATAGAGTAAATATCGATCCCAGATTCCATAATATGTTTTGCTTCAGATATCGTAGCAATGCCGTTATCCTCAACGCGGTATCCATTAACGTAATATCGTTGGTCCCCAAAACCAAGGAATCCAGTAGGTAATTCATAATCATTTCCACTACCTAAACGACTATTGTAGTTAAAATTTGATAAAATAAAGTCATATTTATTATCTGGCCAACTATACGATTTTGCACTGTTTGCTCTAAAACTGTATGTCGGTTGACCATCACTCATTAACACGATTGTCTTTTGTTCAGCATTACTTTCTTTTAGCATTTCATCGGCGGCATGTAATCCTGCATGAATATTTGTTCCTCCAGATTGATGTGTTTGATAAATTTGAATCGCATCAATTGCATCAAGTAATGTTTGCTTTCCATTATAATCTTGAAAGTCTGTATGGGGATCATATGGCGTTCCCGTGTCCGATCCAAAAGGCACTAACCCTATTCGCACAGTCGATTGTTCATCGACAAGTAAATTATTCACAAATTCCTTTGCCGCATCCTTTGCTTTCCTCGCTCGACTTCCGTACATACTATTAGAGCGGTCGAAAACGATGACAATATCCGAACTCGTCTTGACATTTTTCCCTTGAACTTGCAATTCTACTTCCCACTCAGCAAACTTATCCGTTGCCTCTGCTTCCTTTTCTAA
>Ga0209487_1000766_pt1 | contig 28395 bp, 30 predicted proteins | sample Poulit2012_FD_187524 | JGI IMG/M metagenome (GOLD analysis project Ga0209487, IMG submission 187524) | Agricultural soil microbial communities from Georgia to study Nitrogen management - Poultry litter 2012 (SPAdes) (version 2) | ecosystem: Environmental > Terrestrial > Soil > Agricultural land...
AAAAAAACCATTTGACAAATGGTTTTTCATTCGTCAAATGGTTGATTAACTAAATTTTAGTTGCTTTTCTTTTTTCAATGACACTTTTATAAGGATTTATTGCCCGCGGTTGGCCTAGCACTTCTGCCATGACAACACTATTAATTACTCCTCTACGAGTCAATCCTTGTTTAAACTCTTTTTGAAAACGTTCTTGTTCATAAGATGAAACCAGATCATTAACTTCTCTCTTTCTTCGCTCATCAGCAACTTTAGGACGGCCCTTTAGACCACTATGTTCATCTGAAGAGGCTAATTCCTTAGACAAACGTAACATTTGCTGTTCACGCTGATCTTCGAGTGAAATCTGGCCTATTGGATATGAATTTTCCGTTTCCATTCCTGAACGTTGATTCGCTTCATGCTGAGCCTGCTGTTTTCTAGCCGCTTCTCTGCCAAACGGATCAGCCGTCTTTTTCGGAGCCGGAGCAGGTCCCTCATTTTCTTCATCCGATTCAGGTTTGTTGCTTCCTTTGAGCATACTATAAAGTCCACCAAGTATGATCAGTATTAAAAAGGGATTCCCGAGCAATAGATCAATCAAATCTCCCATAGCCAATCACCTCCTGATCGTCTACAGATTTAGGATTCATCGTTGTGATCGTGATTATCTTCAGATAAATTCCCTATTGTACCACGCATATCTGTATCTGCATCAATATTTTTATAGTTCATATAATCCATTACACCAAAATTACCTGAACGAAGTGCTTCAGCGAGTGCTTTTGGAACTTCTGCCTCCGCCTCAACGACGTATGCACGCATTTCCTCAACGCGAGCTGCCATTTCTTGTTCTTTTGCAACAGCCATTGCGCGACGTTCTTCCGCTTTAGCTTGTGCAATATTTTTATCTGCTTGTGCTTGGTCGGTTTGTAAAATTGCACCAATGTTTTTGCCGATGTCCACATCAGCGATATCAATGGACAAGATTTCAAACGCTGTTCCCGCATCAAGACCCTTAGCTAAAACAGTATGTGAGATGGTGTCTGGGTTCTCCAATACTTTCTTATGTGTTTCAGAACTACCAATCGTACTTACAACACCTTCACCTACACGTGCAATTACTGTTTCTTCACCAGCACCACCGACAAGGCGATCAATATTTGCTCTTACCGTAATTCGCGCTAATGCTTTCACTTCAATCCCATCCATTGCAATACCAGCAATAAATGGTGTTTCAATTACTTTAGGGTTAACACTCATTTGAACAGCCTCTAATACGTCTCGTCCTGCTAAATCAATGGCAGCACCACGTTCAAATGGTAGGTCAATGTTCGCTCGATGAGCGGCAATTAATGCGTTCACAACACGATCCACATTACCACCAGCTAAATAGTGACTTTCAAGTTGATTTGTTTTAACATCTAGACCTGCTTTATACGCTTTAATTAACGGATTAATTACTCGCGAAGGGACGACTCGACGTAAACGCATCCCAATCAAATCTAAAATACTAACTTTAACACCTGCTGATATCGCACTAACCCAGAGCATAACTGGTACAAAAGTGAATAAAACGGCTAATGCGATTAAAATAACCGCGATGATGATAATTGGCATAATTTCAGCTATATCCATATGAACTCCTCCTCGTATTTATAACTCTATATTTCCCTTACCACGACACGCATTCCTTCTACTTGAATCACTTCAACTTCTTTTCCTAGTTCAATGAAATTGCCTTCTGATACGACATCAATTCGTTCTTGATTGACTTCTGCGGTGCCTGCTGGTCTTAACTGTGTCACGGTTATTCCCACAAGGCCTACCAAGTCCGAACGACTGACTGAAGATACATATCCCAACTCTGTTGATGTACGATCCCTTAAAATAAGATGTTTAAATACGCCTCGCTCCATGCCGATTGATTTGAATAGTACAAATGCAGCGATGACTGCTACAATAAATGCTATTGAAATACTCAATGACATATGCCCAAGGTCATATCCCGACATAAACAAGGAAGCGATAATGGCACCAACTCCCAGAAGTCCGAGCACCCCTCCTGCTACAAAGAATTCCGTAATGATTAAAATGATTCCAAGTACAAGAAGTACAATAGCTTCCATTCCAGCTAAACCAGCAATCACATGTCCATAAAAGAATAAAACCAAGGCAATTAAGCCCATTGATCCAGCCACACCGAATCCTGGTGTGTACAATTCTACAATTAAACCGAGACTAGCCACTGATAAAAGAATTGGAATGACTATTGGACTCGTAATAAAACGAGCCACTTCTTCAGCACTAGTCGTTTCCGTTTCAACAATTGTGGCATCTGATAATTCAAGTTCAGCTAGGAGTTCTACACGATTATTAATCGTCCCTTGAGAGTAATCTACTTCCAACGCTTCTTTTGGAGACAAGGTTAGGAACTTTCCTTTCGGTGCCCCATACTCCGGAAGGTCAATGTCTGGGTCTGCCATTGCTGCTGCATACAGAGGGTCCCTGCCTTCTTTCGATTCAGCAGCACCTTCCATAGCCGCAAGCCATGCAGATTGTGCTTTCTTATCGGCTGCGTTTCCCTCAGAGTCTATCACACCACTTGCTCCCATCGTTGCTTGTGGGGTCATAAAGATGGTATCTGTATTTAACGCAATATAGGAGCCAGCAGATAGTGCTTCATTAACAATAAAAGAAGTTGTTGGAATTTGCAAGCCTTGAAGGAGTTTTGCAATTTGTGTTGCCGAATCCACTCTTCCACCAGGCGTGTCAATTTCGAAGATGATGTGATTGGCACCTTCTTCAATCGCTTCCTCTGTAGAACGAATCAGAAAAGCCTCGAGACCCCGCTCCACCTCATCTTCAATCGGTATCACATACACTAACTTATCTTTACCATCTTGATTGTCTGCAGCTTTATCCTCTGCTTGGATCATTAGGGTACCAGCGAATAAAGTAATCACGAAGATTGTGAATACGATCAAGCTATTCATCCTTAATCTGTTCATAGGCAAAGCCCTTCACCCCTTTCATCAAATAACTTGGATTCGATTATTAGAGCGATTTTATAAACATTATATTAAAAGAGCGAACTCTACTAATCGTATCATAAAACAATGCCGGCATGATCATAATTTTAACACCATACTTTGTATCCCATGAATGAAGAAAGGTCCCTGCCACATTTGACAAGGACCTTTTTTATAACTCTTCTCATTATAAATCCCATTATAGTTACGAGTCTTTAAAGTATGCTTATATTAAACTGTTTTTATGGAGGGATCCGTTACATACACATAAGATCCGATCTTCATTTTCGATTCAACTATCGACATGAAATATTATTCTCATGCAGGATAAAATTACTTGCGTTTTCTAGCTGCTTCAGACTTTAATTTACGGCGCACACTTGGTTTTTCATAGTGTGAACGTTTACGATGCTCTTGAAGCGTACCACTTTTCGATACATCTCGCTTAAAACGGCGAAGAGCTGACTCAATAGATTCATTTTTTCTTACACGAGTTGAATTTGACATGTTAATTCCCTCCCTCCGGAGCATAAAAAGATATAAAGGCAAATGTAAATTGTCGAGCCTAGATTTAATTATAATGTATCTACACATATTGGTCAACTGCCTAGATGTAATTCTAGTCTTTTTTTGAATAAGACACTTTATTTGGCTGCCTGAACAATCTTAATCCCCGCGCTCGCACCTATTCTAGTTGCTCCCGCATCAATCATATCTCTTGCAATCTCGAAATCTCGAACGCCACCAGATGCTTTAATCCCCATATCAGGACCAACTGCTTCACGCATTAATTTTATATCAGCGACGGAAGCCCCACCTCCGGAAAAACCGGTAGATGTTTTAACAAACCCCGCTTGCGCAGCTTTGGCTAATTGACAAGCTCGCTTCTTTTCTACATCTGTTAATAAGGCGGTTTCGATAATAACCTTTGTCAAAGCTTTTCCTTGCACCGCTTCAACGACTGCCCGAATATCCTTTTGGACGAAATCATCTTGTTTTGCTTTTAATTCACCAATATTGATCACCATATCAACCTCAGTTGCCCCATTAGCAACTGCCTGTTTCGCTTCAAATACTTTTGTTTCGGTCATCGTTGCCCCTAATGGAAATCCGATAACCGTACACACTTGTACATTTGTTTCTTTTACCTGATCCCGGCAATATGTAACCCAATATGGGTTCACACATACAGAGGCAAACCCATACTCGATTGCTTCTTCTAGTAATTTGTCTATTTCTATTCGGGTTGCATCAGGTTTTAGTAATGTATGGTCAATAATAGATGCTAGTTTTTCATTCATAGAATCCCTACTTTCCAATCCTTTTATAGACCTAGTCGATCATACCTTTTTAGCAATCATGCAAATCCAATCATCCATCTCATTGATTTCAATCATTTGAAAACCAACTTCTTCTAATGCCTGCTCAACGAGTTCCTGCTTGGCTTTAATAATACCCGATGTTATAAAATAGCCACCATGCTTCAGATTATTCCATGCATCCTTCGTAAACTTGATGATTACCTCTGCCAATATGTTCGCTACGATGACATCTGCCTGCTTGTTGACATCATCAAGCAAGTTATTCTGCTGTGCGGTGACTTGCTCTGTCAAATCGTTCATATTTACATTATCACGAGTACTACTGATCGCTACTTCATCTAAATCATACGCATTGATTTTACGTGCTCCAAGCAATCCAGCAGCAATGCTTAACACACCAGATCCACACCCGACATCAATGACCGTATCGTTTGGATTCAATGTTTTTTCTAATGCTTGGATACTTAACATCGTTGTTGGGTGTGTACCCGTGCCAAAAGCCATACCAGGGTCTAATTTAATCATCACTTCATTTTCTGCTTCCGGAATATATTCTTCCCATGAAGGAACGACTGTTATATGTGGTGATACGCTGACTGGTTTATAATACTTTTTCCATGAAGTTTCCCAGTCTTCCGCTTTTACTTCACGAAAAGTAAGCTTGTTTTCTCCTAAATCAATTCCATAAGAGGCCAATCGGTCAATCGAATCCTTGATTTTTGCAATATTAGGATCTAATTGTTCATCCATGAGTAAATAAACTTTAATAAAAATTCCTTCACTTGGATATTTATCATGGTTGAGTTCGTAAATCTCCCCAAAGATCGAGTCTCTTTCCTTTGTGATATCTAAGGGGTCTTCAATAACGACCCCACCATAATGGAGTTCTTGTAATATATTTGTGACAGGTTCCATTGCTTCGTGTGTCGTGTGAATGCATACTTCTGACCAATTCATGCTACCCCACTCTTTTCTTATTCAGTAAAATCAATCGTGCTCGAGCTACTTTACCGAGCATTATTCACCTTTAAATGCTTTTTTAAAACGGTCAAAAATCGAGCCGTCATCCTTATGGGATCGGTTTGTTCCTTCGATATCATTAAATTCGGTCAATAACTCTTTTTGACGACTTGTTAACTTTTTAGGTGTAACCACTCTCACATGAATATGTTGATCTCCATGTCCACGTCCGTGCACATTAGGTACGCCTTTTCCTCGGAGACGGAATGTTTTTCCAGTTTGTGTGCCGGCAGGAACTTTTAATTTAATTTTTCCATGTACGGTAGGAACTTCAACATCGTCACCTAATGCTACTTGTGAAAATGTCAGAGGAAGCTCACAATAAATATTATCCCCTTCGCGCTCGTAGTAATCGTGAGCGTTTACTTGTACGACAACATATAAATCGCCTGGAGGTCCACCATTTATACCTGGTTCTCCACGACCGGACATCCGAATTTGTTGTCCATCATCAATCCCAGCAGGTATGGATACATCAATTGTTGTATGCTTTTTAACGCGACCAGCACCACTACACGTATTACATTTTTCCGTTATATTCTTACCTGTTCCACTACAGTGATTACATGCTCTTCGGTTTACAACTCTACCAAAGGGTGTATTCTGTTCGACATTTAATTGACCAGATCCCTTACAGTGTGAACATGTGTTAACTTTTGTTCCAGGTTTTGCTCCTGATCCGTGACATGTATCACATTCTTCCTCTTTAGGGATCCTAATCTCCGTATCCTTACCAAAGATCGCTTCTTCAAAATCTAATGTCATCGTATATTGAAGGTCTGATCCTTGTTGCGGTGCATTCGGATCAGCTTGGCGACCTCCGCCACCAAAGAACATATCAAATATATCACCAAATCCGGAAAAGTCTTGCCCACCGCCACCGAATCCTTGACTTTGTGGACCAGAATGCCCAAATTGATCATATTGTGCTCGTTTTTGTTCATCGCCTAATACTTCATAAGCTTCTTTCGCCTCAATAAATTTATCTTGTGCATCATCCGCTTTGTTCACATCGGGATGATATTCTCTAGCTAATGCCCGATAAGCTTTTCTCACTTCTTGCTTACTTGCATCTTTACTGACACCAAGGATGTCATAATAATCACGCTTACTCATCGATCTTCACTCTCCTATCAAACATTATTCTGTTTATGCACAAATAAGTATTTCATGAAAAAAGCCAAAGTCAAGATAGTCCTGACTTTGACTTCAGTAAAAAATGATCTTAGACGATTATTTTTCTTCTTCCGTACCTTTTTCTTCATCTTCATCTTCGTCTACTTCTTTATAGTCTGCATCAACAACATCTTCCTCTTGGCCTTCTTCTGCTTGTTGTTCTTGCGCCATATCTTCGTATAACTTCACTGAAAGCTGTTGAACTTGTTCTTCTAATGCATCTTTTTTCTCTTTAATTTGTTCGAGATCATCCGCTTCAATTGCCTTGCTTAACTCTTCTTTAGCATCTTCCGCTTTTTGTTTCTCTTCGTCAGACACTTTATCGCCTAAATCTTTAATTGTTTTATCCGTTGTAAAGATGAGTTGGTCGGCTTCATTACGTAACTCAATTTCTTCACGACGCTTCTTATCTTCTTCCGCATTTTCTTCCGCATCTTTCACCATTTCTTCAACTTCTTCATCTGATAATCCTGATGAAGATTGAATCGTAATGGATTGTTCCTTATTTGTACCTAAATCTTTTGCTCGAACATTAACAATCCCGTTTGCGTCAATATCAAAAGATACTTCAATTTGTGGAACTCCTCTTTGTGCAGGTGGAATATCCGTTAACTGGAAACGGCCTAATGTTTTATTATCGCTAGCCATTTCACGCTCCCCTTGGAGTACATGAATATCAACTGCTGTTTGATTATCTGCAGCTGTTGAAAACACCTGTGAGTGGCTCGTTGGGATTGTTGTATTACGTTCGATCAATTTTGTCGTTACAGAACCCATCGTTTCGATTCCAATGGATAGTGGCGTGACGTCTAATAATAGAACATCCTTCACATCACCTTGGAGAACTCCACCCTGGATTGCCGCTCCTAATGCTACAACCTCATCTGGGTTTACACCTCTAGATGGATCTTGTTTAATTTCACGTTTGATCGCTTCCTGTACAGCCGGAATACGTGTAGATCCTCCAACAAGTAGAACTTTATCAATATCACCCGCTGTGAAATCAGCATCTGATAATGACTTACGAACAGGAACCATTGTGCGTTCAACGAGTTCATTCGTTAATTCATCAAACTTAGCACGCGTTAGGCTCATTTCTAAATGAAGTGGACCTGCATCTCCTGCCGTAATAAACGGTAATGAAATTTGTGTTTGAGAAACGCCTGATAAATCCTTTTTCGCCTTTTCAGCCGCATCTTTTAGACGCTGTGTAGCCATTTTATCTTGTGATAAGTCGATCGCATTTTCTTTTTTAAACTCTTGAACCATATAATCAATGACGAGTTGGTCAAAATCATCTCCACCGAGACGGTTGTCACCAGATGTTGAGATTACTTCAAATGTACCATCACCAATATCTAAGATGGAAACATCAAATGTTCCTCCACCAAGGTCATAAACAAGAATGGTTTGGTCTTGATCATTATTGTCAATTCCATAGGCTAAAGCTGCTGCAGTTGGCTCATTAATAATTCTTTCGACTTCGAGCCCTGCAATAACGCCGGCGTCTCTTGTAGCTTGACGTTCCGCATCATTGAAATAAGCAGGTACCGTAATAACCGCTTTTTCGACTTTTTCACCAAGATAATCTTCTGCATAAGATTTAAGGTGTTGCAAGATAATAGCAGAGACTTCTTGTGGTGTATAGTCTTTATCATCTATTTTAACTGTAAAATCTGTTCCCATATGACGCTTCACAGATTGAATGGTATCTGGATTAGTAATCGCTTGACGCTTCGCTACTTCACCAACTTGTCTTTCACCATTTTTAAATGACACAACAGATGGACTTGTACGATTCCCTTCTGGGTTAGGAATCACAACTGACTCCCCACCTTCCATTACTGATACACATGAATTTGTTGTACCTAAATCAATTCCGATAATTTTACTCATATCCAATGTCCTCCTAGTAATACGTTTCTATTGATTTACTTTAACCATTGCTGGTCTAATAACCCGATCATTAAGTATATAACCTTTTTGTAACTCTTCTAACACAATATTTGATTCACTTTCTTCCTCTTCCACTTGCATCACTGCATGATGTAGATTAGGGTCGAATTCTTCTCCAACGGTATCAATCACTTCGACGTTTTCAGATTCTAAAGCATCTTTAAGCTGTCGATAGACCATGGATATCCCTTCAACAATACTCTTAGCCTCTTCAACAACTTCTACCTCTAACGCGCGTTCAAAATTATCCAACACCGGTAATAATTCATTCACCAAGTCTTGGGATTTATATTTACGCTCATTTTGCCTCTCTTTTTGAGTACGCTTTTTGAAATTATCAAATTCAGCTTGAATTCGAAGCATACGCTCTTGAGCAGCTTCTTTTTCTTGTTTGAGCTCTTCCATTTCTTTCCGAAGGGCTTCTACTCCACCTTCTGTTAATTCTTCTTGTTCATTATCTACATTTTCATCTGAATCAATTATTTCGATCACATCAGCATCTTTTTTCTTTTCTGCGTCATCTTCCATAACAGATTCTTTACTATGCTCTCCCACTGTAGATACCTCCTGTTTAAATTTACCATGATAGACTATACCATGAATCCCATTTGAAATAAACTACTTTGCAAATAAAGCAACATGTCTTTGTCCTTATTCATTATCTTTATCCCACATATTTAGCGCATCTGTCATTTCGTTTGATAAGGTACTTAATAAGTTAATTACCTTTCTATATTCCATTCTCGTTGGTCCGAGCAATGCTATTGTACCCATTTGGTTCTCTGATAACTCATAGGAAGCGGTGATTAAACTAAAATCTTTAATCGCATCAACCTTATTTTCATTTCCAATGGTTACTTTAATACCATCTTGTTTACCCTTTAATAAATTAGCTAGTTCTTCTTCTTTTTCCATCATCGAGAAAAAAGACTGAACTTTATTCACATCCTTGAACTCGGGTTGCATTAAAATATTAGATTTTCCACCAATATATAATTTGATCGGTTGCTCATGTGTAAAGATTTCTTTTAAATACATAAACGACTGGTCGACACCGTGAATATATTTTTTCATCAGCGCTACAATTTCTGTATTCAGAATTGCCGACAACTCAACAATGGGTACATCGTATAGTCGATCATTTAAAATATTAACCATTTTCTCCAGATCCCCTGGATGAATGGTCGTTGGGATTGAAAATGAACGATGCTCTACATGTCCCGTATCCGTTACTAAAATAGCGACAGCTGAATGTTTGGATAACGTTATAATTTGTAATTGCTTTAACTTCGTATCTAATAATTCAGGCCCTAATATGATGGATGTATAGTTTGTTAAGTCGGATAAAACTTCTGCTGACATCTGGACAATTTGTTCATACTCAAAAAAACCATCCTGGATCATATGTTTGATCACATGAATCTCACCCTGTTCTGTTGCTGGTGATATTAAATGGTCAACATAGTATCGATACCCTTTTTCTGAAGGTATTCTACCAGATGACGAATGAGTCTTCTCGAGAAAACCTAACTCTTCAAGCTCAGCCATCACATTTCTAATCGTAGCAGCCGATAATGCAATATCCTTTTTTTCAGAAATAGCACGTGAGCCAACTGGATGTGCTGACTCGATGAAATCATCAGTAATGACTTTAAATATTAGTAACTGCCTTGCGGTTAACATGATGTTCACCCCTATTAGCACTCTCACTCTCCGAGTGCTAATGCTACTATATAAATTATCAAATCTTGAATTCTTTGTCAACGGACACGAATTATATTTCTGATTTATTTTAAGTTAGGTCCTATTTAAAATATGAAAAGCCTTATTGCAATCAACTGCAACAAGGCTTTTCTTTCATTTATCTTTACTTCTTGTTAAGTTATTTGACTAGCCGTTAGTTTAACCTACTTCAATAGGATCGGCAAACTTTGTAGTATCAATGATTTTTAAGCCCGTTTACTCTTCATCCAATTGTAGTACGGCCATGAATGCTTCTTGAGGTACTTCAACCGAACCAACCATCTTCATTCTTTTCTTACCTTCTTTTTGTTTTTCCAATAATTTACGCTTACGGGTTACGTCACCGCCATATAATTTAGCTGTAACATCTTTACGTACTGCTTTAATCGTAGAGCGCGCTGTAATACTGTTACCGATCGCGGCTTGAATCGGTACTTCAAATTGTTGTCTTGGAATTAATTTTCTTAACTTTTCAACAATCTGCTTCCCGCGTTGGTGAGCAAATTCACGGTGAACAATGATCGACAACGCATCGATTGATTCTTGATTGAGTAAGATATCCATCTTCACAAGATCAGACACCCGATTCGCAATGAATTCATAATCAAGGGATGCATAACCTTTTGTTTGTGATTTCAATTGATCAAAGAAGTCATAAACGATTTCTGATAAGGGGATATGATAAATAACATTGACGCGAATATCGTCTAAATATTGCATATCAACAAATTGACCCCTTTTTTTCTGACAAAGTTCCATCACGGTACCTACATAATCATTGGGAACCATCACCATCGCCTTCACAAAAGGTTCTCGTATTTCCTCGATAACTTGAGGATCCGGCATGAATGAGGGGTTATCAATTTCCAGAATCTTCCCGTCTGTTTGTTTCACCTCATAGATTACACTTGGTGCTGTCGTTATTAAATCAATATTGAATTCGCGCTCGATCCGTTCTTGAATGATTTCCATATGAAGTAATCCGAGAAACCCACTCCTAAAGCCAAATCCTAATGCTTGTGATGTTTCCGGCTCATATTGTAGTGCAGCATCATTTAATTCCAAACGTTCCAATGCTTCACGCAAATCATTATAATTATCTGAATCGACTGGATACAAACCACAATACACCATCGGGTTTAATCGTCGATAACCAGGTAATGCCACTTCCGCGGGGTTGTCAGCCAATGTGATGGTATCCCCTACACGTGCATCACTTACGTCCTTAATTGCAGCTGTTAAATAGCCAACATCCCCTACAATGAGTTCATCCTTGTTCATTGGACTCGGTGTCGACACACCGAGTTCGTTCACCTCGTATTCAACCCCATTCGCCATCATTTGAATCGTGTCCCCCACTTTAACAGACCCATCTTTAACACAAATATAGGCAACTACCCCACGATATGAATCATATAAGGAATCAAAGATGAGGCCTTTTAAAGGGCCCTCTGCATTGCCAGCAGGTGGTGGGATGCGATTGACAATCTGGTCTAAGATTTCATCGATACCAATATTATCTTTTGCGGATGCTAAAATGACATCTTTCGGATCAATACCGATGACATCAACGAGCTCCTGCGTCACACGATCAGTGTCTGCGTTCGGCAAATCAATTTTATTAATAACCGGGATAATTTCAAGATCATTATCTAAAGCTAAGTATACGTTTGCTAATGTTTGAGCTTCGATTCCTTGCGCAGCATCAACAACAAGAATCGCCCCTTCACAGGCTGCTAAACTTCTTGATACTTCATATGTAAAATCCACGTGGCCTGGAGTATCAATTAAATGAAAGGTATACTCCTCGTCATCCTTATCCACATATTCTAGTTGAACGGCATTTAATTTAATCGTGATCCCTCGTTCACGTTCAAGATCCATTCCATCTAAATATTGCTCTTTCATTTCGCGCTGTGATAACGCTTTTGTGTTTTCTAAAATCCGATCTGCTAAAGTCGATTTACCATGGTCGATATGAGCGATGATCGAGAAATTACGTACATTATTTTGTTTTTTCACCATTAGCGATGTTCACTCCTACTTCTTTATCTCGGTTACATTCCATTTTCTAAAAAAAGCACTTCATTGACGAGTGCGTATATGTTGAATAGCCCAAAAAGCATACGAGATCTCTTCTTTTTATTATACCATTGATTGCTCGCTAGATTGATTATATCAATTGATCCCTATTGTTTCAATTAAAATCGAGTCTATCACGCAAAAAACAACGCGTTTATTTACAGATTTCTTAACTCCTCTAAAAAAACAAGGATGAAATTTGATATAATATGTCAACAATAATATTATAAAATCCTGTCACGATAGATTCTAAAAAAGAAGCTATTTTTAGTGTGGAGTGTCCTGATTGATCAACAGATGCGGTTTGTTCTTCCATTTCTCGATCTTCAATAAAAAGAGGCTCCCCATCCTCGGTGGTGATGTCTGCGTCATTTTCTAGTTGCACCATTTCTTCGGTGAACTCGCTCTCCTCTTGTTTGTTATTAACCGGTATCACATCTTGCTCCCGGTCAGCACCGATTACCATCCCTACTAAAAAAACGATCACAAGCAATAGTAAACTAACAAATGAACGGACCATCATTTACTCCTCCTTCTCTTTGGCGTCGACTGCTTCTGCTTCCCAATAGAAATCACTGAAGATGGCTGCCAAAGCGTCTGCTGACCGATACATTTCCTCTAATGAATTATCATAGCCACCAATTTCTAGGAGCATGGAATTTTTGGATAGATCTTGATTGAAGACCCCGTTTGTTCCCGCCCCCTCCTTCTTGATAACCCCTTTACTTAGTCCCGGGTATTTATCTTCTATTAAATAATGGATTTCAGTAGCTAAAGCGAGATTCTCTTCATAACCATCATAATCAGCCCCAACAACCATGAGTATTTTCGCATAATCCTTTCCGTCAATATCGATTGTTGAATCCTTTCTTGGTAAACTATCACGATGCACATCGAAAATATAATCGAGTTTTTTATTTGTTGATACCGCTTCAGATACGGTACTACGCGATGCATCATAGGACTTTTCATAACCCCAGCCTTTTTCATCTAACACATTCATATGATCGGTATCATCTACATTCGTCCCAATTCCTTTAGCCTCTAACGCTTCGGCAAACCGCTCACTCACTTTTGTAATGTTTACGGTGTCGTGATGGGCAGAATTTGGATCCGTTATATCAGGTAAATGGGGTAAAAAAGATTCGCGGTTATGGGAATTGTATAAAAACACGACGTCATCATCCCCCGTATTTTGTTCATTCTTATCTTCTTCCTCCGCTATCTCTTTTGGAGATTCATCCATGACTGCTTCCCGTTCTTTCAGGACTTCTTCTAAGGGTGGGGAGGATTCAATCGATAAATTAGAATGATTAATTCCTTCCCCTGCAATAATAATTTGATTGCCAAAAGAGGAGAAGCCAGGTAATTCATGACCTAGCAAACTCCGGGGATCATTCGGTTTTAAATTCGTGGCCACTTGAAAAAGAACGGTTGATAATTTTGGTACGGTCGCATCCGGTGGGTAGGCTTGTCGAAAGGCTCTGTTTTCGTTGCCAAGTATATATATAAAAGTGGAGCTATCAATATCGCTCGTCCACTCAGTAATCAGGTGGGAAGAGAAACGATAAGCTGGTTTAATCGTCGTCATCAAGCCGATGATTATAAATAGACTCAACACACTGATCAGATAAATGGTACCCTTAAAGTAAATTGGATTGTTTCGTTTTCCGCTGTTTGGACCCGTTTTTTTAATATTCATCGTTCCACCCCTTCACGTTTCATTCCATGACCTATTAAAATCTATGTTATGAATTGAAAAGGTAGAACAAAAACTTTCATTCTTTACGAGATGCTAGACCGCTGTTTTCATCTTGTATATGATGATACATTATCAACATCGACATTTTCATGTAATGCGGCATTCACTCCCTTGGCGATCACATTAGCCATATCAATCATAAACCCATCGACTTCCTTTGGTGTAACCATCAAATTATGGCCAATCGGTGTCAGAACTTCTGTGATAAGTGATCGCTTTTCTTCTTCTGATAAATTACCGATCATACCAAGAAATGTTTGACGCTGTTCTTCGCTCGGTAAATCCTTTTCATTAAACTCCTTATTTCCAAACCGCATCCCGGCAGGTGCTAATGATTTCGATGGTCGGTCCTTCTCTTCCCACTCTCTTCCCAGATGCTTTAACAAAAAATCAATCGTGTCGCTCGTGATTGTCACCGCATCAACGACAGTTGGTACGCCAATCGCAAAAACAGGAACTCCTAATGTAGCCTCACTTAGTTCTTTTCGTTTGTTTCCAACGCCTGAACCAGGATGTATGCCCGAATCTGATAATTGAATGGTTTCATTCACTCGTTCAATGGACCTTGAAGCAAGTGCATCAATGGCAAGCACGAAATCAGGTTTAAATTTCTCCACAATTCCAAAAACAATATCACTCGTTTCAATTCCAGTAACCCCCATTACGCCTGGTGTAACCGCTGCTACGGATCGATAACCCTCAGCAACAGATTCATGCTCCAATTGAAATAAGTGACTCGTTACGAGGATCTTTTCCGCCGTCATCGGGCCAAGGGCATCTGGGGTCACATTCCAATTACCGAGGCCTACAATGAGTCCCGTACTATCCGCTGAAAGGTTTTTATTGCTTATGATTTGTTCAATCTCCTTGGCCAACACTCTAGCTGCCTTCTCCTGTTGATCTGTATCTTCATTTTTAACACCGTCCGCATAAATCGTAATATAAGAACCCGCTTTCTTTCCCAGTGTTGCTTCACCTTCTTCATCAATGTCCACATAAGAAATATGAATCCCATCTTCCTCACGTTCATTCATTGTAACTCCTTTTAGCTGTTCCTCTTCTCTTCTCTCATTTTCTACATACATATCCCTTGCTTCTGTTGCTAAGTCTGTCCGGACTTGCATTGGCTTTTTCATATGATCTACTCCCTTTCGGAACCGTTTATTATTTACATCGTTTGTAGTTAGACTTTACAATTTACCTTGTTTTCATGTATATCCAACTAAAATATTGTAATGAACTGGTTTGTTTGGTAAAATATTAGATGTTCACCATATTCGAAAAATGGTGATTTTTTAGGAGGTGGAACAATGGCTAATCTAAAATCAGCAAAGAAGCGTGTCCTGACTACAAATAAAAAACAAGCGCAAAATCAATCTTTAAAATCTGAAATGCGCTCACAAATTAAACATGTAGAAAGTTTAATCGAAGCAAATGATGTTGAGAATGCAAAAGCAGCATTTCAAAGAGCGGCAAAGAAAATAGACCAAACGGTACAAAAAGGTCTTATTCATAAAAATAACGGGAACCGTCAAAAGTCTCGTTTAGCAAAAGGATTGAAATCAGTAAGTGCTTAGCATGTTACTGAAATGAATAGAACGCACAAAAAAAGCGACTTTTACGTAAAGTTCGCTTTTTTGTGTGTTCATTCACCTATTACCGGTTAATTAATTTGTATAATAACAGTTCAAAAACTAATTCCTTACTCATCTTTCCTTGCTTTATCGCTGCATCAGCATTTGTCAATGCATCGAAAATCTCTTCTAATTGATTGGCGGTGAATCGGCCTTCTCTCTCATAAGCGATTTTGATGACATAAGGGTGCGCACTGAGTTGATTCCGCATTTGAAATTGGGTATAGCCTTGCTCTTTCAATAATTTGACCTGAAAAATGATCCGGAATTGAAAAGCTAATAATGCGATTAAAGCAATTGGCTCTTCATTCATTTTTTCCAGATCTTTATAGATCGTAATTGCCCTATGTAAATTACGATCAATTACGGTATCTACGAGCTTTAGGGCTGACCCATTTGCTGTACTAGAAATTAATTCCTCTGCAATACTTTTTGTTACAACTCCATTTTTACCGACATAAAGTGCTAATTTCCTCAACTCATTTTGTATGAGATGCAAGTTGACGATCAATTCTGCCTCGAACACACGATAGGCATCTGGTTCAATCGTAATATGTAAATCAGTTGCTAATGTTTTTATCCACTTTTGAACTTCATAATCCTTAATGGGGTTGCATTCGGCAACGACCGCCTGCTTATTCAATGTTTTTGTTATCTTTTTTCGATTATCTAATTTTTCATAAGGAGCGATGAAAACAATGACTGAATAATCAACCGGGTTACTAATATATTGTTCCAGACGTGTTAAGTCGTGCTCAAAAGGCAACTTCTTATGTTTTGTCGATAAAAACGTTGGATTCATCGCATAAATTAACTTTTTTTCACCAAAAAACGGATATGTTTCCGCATCTGCAACGACTTCTTGAATCGGAGTTTCCTCCAAATCATATGTCGAAATATTTTCATCTCCACTGTGTTTCATCAGATTGGCAAATAACTTATCTTGGATATTTTGAATAAAATAAGATTCCGTTCCGTATAATAACAACACCGGAGGAATATGCTCTTTCTTTATTTGTTCTAAAACCTTTATGTATGAAATACGCCCCACCCCGTTTACGCTTATACGTTATCGTAAAACGTTGGGTGTAGAATAGCAAGTAATAGGAGAGGGAAAACGTTCATTTCCCTCCAATATCTATATAAACGTTTGATATTCAGTCCTAGGTAAAAGAATTTCAAACGAAATTTGTTTACTTATATGTTGACCATTTAAAGTAAATATATAGATGTTAACTCTTTCTATAACTGGTTATTAATTTTTTTTGGTGTTCAATCATATTAAAAGTAGATTTTTATGAAAAAATAACTTATACTTGATAATGTATAGGAGGGATACATATGAATGAATTTGAACAAGAAGTCCAGTCAAAAAATAATGATGTAGTTGATTCGATTAAAGGATTCACTTTTTCCTTTTTATTTTTCCTCGTAATCTTTACGATCGGTGCCGTAATTAGTTACATGAATTAACGTTTTTTTAACATGAATCCATTATATAGTACATCTTATGAAGGGGGAGGCTATCAACTAGTCTCCTTATTTTCTTCTGATGATCTATTCCCATCCTATGGCAAAAACGAAGAAAATGTTCCAGCATTATTTTTATACTCAAATTGGACCGCCCCTTGCTCATCTGTCCGGAAGATGATCACATTCTCATCTTCTAGGGTTGTTAATACCTCCGAATCAGGATGACCATACCGATTATTAATCCCCGCGGAAAGGAGCGCATACGTTGGCTTTGTTTGCTGTATAAAATCGTGGTCTGTTGACGTATTACTCCCATGGTGAGCAACTTTTAATACATCTACAGATAAATTTGTATAATCAGAAATAATCTTTTGCTCTGTACTTTTCCCAATATCTCCTGTGAAAAGCCACTGTTTTCCCCCAAAACTCGTATACAGCACGAGGGAGTTTTCATTTGCAGAAACATCATGTGATGGTGCCAATACATGAAAAAACTGTCCTGCTATCGTGATGCGATCGTCCATATCTACTTTCCTTATGTCCGTTCCATAACTTTCCCACAACAACTCCGTTTGTTCCAATATATCATAATAATTACTTATGACGATCTCTTTCACCTTCATATCTTCAAGCATAAAGGGCACACTACCAACATGGTCAATATGTTCGTGACTTAATAAAATCGCATCAAGTTCGGTAATACCTCTTGAATCTAGATAAGGCTTGATAATTTGCTTATACACTCGTTTATTCGGTTCGATATGATCAAAATCAATTGTTGAACCAGCATCAATAAACATCACGCCTTTTCGATAGGGTAATTCAACTACAAATGCATCCCCTTGCCCAATATCGAGCATCGTTATCGTCCCAATCGATGAAAGATAAGGACGTATTCCAATAAAAACGAGCAGACTTACGAGTAGTAATCCGTAAGTAAATGCTCGATTATTTCGCTCTGATTGAAGATTGATCATGAGCAGAATGAATAGAACGTAATAGATAACGGCCATCAATACGGGCATTTCTCCAATCATCAATGGGAAAGAGGCAAACGTATCCACTTGTAAGAGTAGCTGTATAAATGCTGATTGCATATACGTAAAGAGGAGATCTAATACATGAACGATGCCGAGTGGAATGAAGGATAATACTAAGAGGAAGAACATTAACGGGATAACAATCAAAGAGAAGTACGGTACGACAAGTAGATTTAATAAAATAGATAACGGTTGGAAATTTGCGAAATAATTGATTTGTAAAGGTAAAATCATCATCTGTGAAATAAAGCTGATTTGCAACACTTGAAAAAAGAAAGATGTTGGTTTCTTTAAAATCGCTCTGGATAAAATTAAACCAAATGTAACGATAAATGATAATTGAAAACCAATTTGATAAACAATATATTTATCCAACACCATTAATACGATGAACACGAGACTAAGGCTATCTGATACACTCATCTTTATCCTTAATTTCGCTAAGATAATGATAAATAAAGCCATCAAGCTGGCACGCCATACGGAAGGTTGCCCGCCTGCAAGCAGTGCATATAAGGGTAAAAAAACAGCCATGATCGATTGGGCGCGTTCTTTAGTCACAATATTTAATTTAATTAACATAAAATAAATAACTGCAATGATAATCCCAATATGCAATCCGGAGATGGCTAATAAATGCGAGAGACTCCATCGTTGAAATAATTCAATTGTCTCCTCATCTAATAGTGAATCATCACCTAGAACGAGAGCATTAAGCCATGCAGCTGTTTCCTTACTTCTCTTTTCAGCACTTAAGCTTATTAAGTCATTCCGAATATCAAAAACGATATTTAACAATGATGAACCAGTACATTCGATCTGGTTCATCGAATCCATGACTAACTGATATGAAATCCCTTGGGATTGTAAATAACCCCGGTAATCAAACTGCCCCGGATTTCTAGCTTCATCAGGTATTTGGAGCTCCCCGGTTACTTGACATGTTGCCCCATGCTTTACATGATCCTTCATATCAATGGTTTCGGAAGAAGATGTAGGAAAGTGGAGAATCATGATGTGTTGATCAGCATCGTCTACCTCGAGGATGAACTCAACCTTATCATCATCCATTTTTATGGGACTTACAAGCTGACCTTCGATTGTTATATCTTTTGCGAATTGTTTTTGAAAATCTTGCGGATGGGATACTTCTACTTTTGATGGAATATAGAAGGTAAAAAAAACGAGGAAAGCCATTGCTGTGATTAGTGGTATTCGCCCTATACGGCCAAGGTAAAACAAATAAAACAACCACATTAAAAAAACGACCAAAAACCAATTATTCATCAACATGATACCTAATGCAGACATCCCGGCTGATAATGCAACGACATGCCAGTAGCCTTTCACCCCTGATCACCCCCCTATGCATGAGCTGAATCATCAAATTTTAGCAGAGTCTAAATGAAAATATATCCAAAAGGCAGTTTGAGCTGCCCCTTTATTCTGTCCCCTCTTTATTGAGTAAAGGAAAAAGGTCATCGGCTTGTTTTTCTAATGATGCTAGTTCCTCTTCTCCTACCGAAGTATGACGTAACTTTTCAAGTAAAGATGTAACATAATCAGCCTTCTCAATAAAGTTGGCGTCAACTGCTAAATAGGTTAACTCGACTTTTTTCACAGCAATATTTGCTTCGTTCAATAATTCCACGGCATATTCATGATTCCGATAATCAGTTGCGTAATATACCTTTCTAATACCTGCCTGGATGAGATGTTTACAACATTGTAAACAAGGAAAATGGGTGACATAAATTACGGCATTCTCTGTTGGTACGCCAAATTTAGCGCATTGTAATAAAGCATTTTCTTCTGCATGAATTGTTCTTACACAATGTCCTTCAATAACATAGCAGCCATGATCTACACAGTGCACACTTCCTGAAACACTTCCATTATATCCACCCGCAATAATGCGATTATCCCTTACAATTGTAGCCCCGACCATTAACCGCGTACATGTACTTCTTAAAGCTAGTAAATGACTTTGCGCCATAAAATATTGATCCCATGAAATTCTTTCCATATTGATAAACTCCTTTATCTCATCTGTTATACGATCTACTTCCTACCATGACGTTCGTTAATGATCACGGGATTTGGATCTCATCCGCCATATTTTCTAGTGTCTTCTCACCAATCCCTGAAATATCCAACAGATCTTCCAGTTCTTTAAATGGTCCATGTTCTTCTCGATGCTTAATGATCGTAGCAGCTTTTGATGGTCCGATCCCTGGCAATTGTTCAATCTCAGCTTGTGTCGCTTGGTTAATTTTAATGGTAGTCGCTTGTTCCCCACCTTGTTCTGTTACATTCGTTTCATCACCTATCTTAGGAACAACAATCATCCGTTCATCGTGAACCACTTCCGCTAAATTAACACTTGTTTCATCCGCTTCTTCTGTAAAATCACCTGCTAGTTCAATCACATCGTGGATACGGGCACCTGGATCGACTTCATACACACCTGGGTTCTTTACTTCCCCTTTCACATCTACAATGACAATTGTTTCCGTATCACTGTCTTGCTCTTCCTCCACATCCGTTGTGGATAAAGCAGCCGGGACTTCTGAAACAGGATCTTCATGATTTTTGTTGTTTAAGAAAAACAACAACACACCAATAACTACACCACCAACAGCAAATAACCAGTTTTTCTTTACTTTTTCAATAAAAATGAAACTCACTTCCTTATGGGAGATAGTAATGAAGAATTTACAAGAGGATGTACGATGACTCCATTACTATACTTTATTCGACATCGATCCTTTTACTCCTGCAAAAGAAAGAGGGATCGAGAAGATTGAACTATCTCGATCCTTTATTCGCAACAAAGAAGATTCTCTCTGCTTCATTACTTACTTTTTGCGTTTTAGAACAAAAATCACCGTATACGTTGACGTTTTCAAAACCTATTTCCAGTAATAACTGGTTATAAAACGCAATGGAATACGTGCGTTGATGGTGATGTTCATCAAAACGATCATATTTTCCGTGCTCATCCATCGATAAAAAGGTTAGATCATGATGCATTTCACCTGCTACATCACTTCCAATACAATCCCAAATGTAGATGATCTCATCGGTCACTTCTGTAAATGAGTGATCAATCATTTGCTCTTCGACATAATTCATGGCGTGTACATCAAAGATAAACAGACCGTCTGCTTTTAATGAATGGAAGATATTACTAAACACGGTTCGTAAATCAACTTCGGATATAATATAGTTCATCACATCACAATAACTGACAACCACATCCAAATTTTCCAACCCTCGTAATTCACGTAAGTCTTGCATCAGCCACTGGATCGGCAGGTTTTTCACACTTCCTTTTTGTTGCGCGTGGCTCAACATGTCGGTGGAATAATCGACCCCATATAACGTATACCCTGCCTCTGCTAGGCGAATCGTTACCTCACCCGTACCGCAGCCTAAATCAGCTATAACGTTCACATCTTGCCCTGATTTTTCAATGATCTCTTTGGTAAAGGTTAACCATTTGTCGTATGGTGTGTCCACCATTAATTGATCATATAATAGAGCCATTTCTTGATAAGCCATGGTCAATCTTCATGACCAATTTGCAATGGAATCTTACTCGCATCGCCCCATAGACGTTCTAAATTATAAAAAGAGCGTTCTTCTTCTTGGAAGATATGACACAATACGAACCCCGTATCAATAATAATCCATTTTCCTTGATCGTATCCTTCCATATGACTGATTGCTACGTCGTTTTCCTCCATCAAGTCTTTAACTGCCTTGGCAATTGCTTGAACTTGTCGGGTATTACTCGCATGACAAATTAAGAAATAATCCGCTACCAAGGATATGTTTTCCATATCCAATACTACAATTTTTTCCGCTTGTTTCTCATCACAACTCTTTGCAATTATTTGAACCATTTCTTTCGTTTCTAACAATTGATTACCTCCATTTTTATAACTTACGGCGTTGCATATTTTACAAGATCATTATAAGTGTAAAATGTATCTGGGTAAATGAGTCTGTTTTTACTAGACAAATAATGAATCGTGTTCCTAGAGACAAGATATGAAGCATAGTGTAAATTAGATTTTGCTGCTTCTCTTATTTCTTCTAATCCCGGAAAGTTCCGGCCCGGTTCAATATAATCTGCTACAAAAATGATTAAATCTAATTTATTCATCGATGCTTTACCGGTTGTATGACAATGAACCGCACTCTGTATCTCTTTGTCCATCACTCCATATTCATATTCAATGAGAAGTGCCCCAACTGGACCATGCCAGAGCTCGTGATGATAATTCAGTAAATCTTTAGGAAGCCGGCTCGCCCGGATGATCCGTTCCATCTCTTTCAACGGTCGATATTTGGCATAATCATGGAAGAGTGCCGCTAATTCTGCCTGCTTCTCATCGACATGATATAAACGTGCAAGCGTAACGGCTTCTTCAGCAACTCGTAACGTATGATCAAATCGCTCTTTTGTTAAATGTGGTTGTACATAAGCAATCGCTTCATTTATCTTCATACAGTCGCCTCGCTTTAATATGTGCATATACTTCGCTCGGTATTAAGTAGTGTACTGTTTTATGATTCTCAAGTCGATTTCTGATCATCGTAGATGTGATGTCAATCAATGGTATGTCTACTTGCTTCATTGGATAGGTAGAGGCGAGTGAATAACCTGTTCTAGCCACACCAACAAATGTTATAAGCCGAATTAAATCTTCGATCCGATGCCATTTCGGTAAATACTCCACCATATCGCCTCCAATAATAAAATAAAAGGAGGTGGTCGGGTATTCCTCCGTTAGCACCTTCATTGTATCAAACGTATAGGATTTACCTAAACGTTCCGTCTCCATTGTATTGACATGAAAGGCTGGATTGGATTGGGTCGCGATCTCTAACATGTTGATTCGTTCATTAACGGGCGTATTTGTCTTCGTTTTATGTGGTGGTTCATTCGTTGGAATAAACCATACTTCATCTAAATCAAGTGCCCGTTTAACCTCTTCGGCTATGATCAAATGACCAAGATGCGGGGGGTCGAAAGTTCCCCCCAAAACACCAACTTGTTTCATGGCAATTGGATCCGTTTATTTTCTTTCGATTCTTTATACAATACAATATTATTCCCGATCACTTGAACAACCGTTGCTCCTGTTCCATCTGCTAATTGTTCGGCAACGACCTGTTTATCGTCTAGACAGTTTTGTAAAATACTAACTTTTACTAGTTCACGCTTTTCCAATGCTTCACGTATCTGTGTCGTCATATTCTCATTGACACCGATCTTACCAACTTGAAAAATGGGTTTCATCTGATTTGACTTTGCCCGTAGAAAACGCTTTTGTTTACCTGTTAACATATTATCATCCTTCTAATTGTAATCGTAATGCCGTTTCTAATTCCACTAATTCAATGTTCTTATTCGTCCAAATTTCAAAAGCCAATTGTGCTTGATATAACAGCATCGTATGCCCAAAATGAAGCAAAGCACCTTTGGATTCTGCTTCCGTTAAAAAGCGAGTTTTAATTGGTTGATAAACAATATCACTTACAATACAAGATGCTTTGAGTTTATCGAGGGACATAATCGATGTTCCCTCATGCGGCTTCATCCCAACGGATGTTGTTTGAATCACCACATCATAATCAGACAACGTTTCTTCTGCATCTTTTAGTGTCTTTATATTGGTATTTGCCGATACCGGTTTAAATTCAGTGAGTTCTTGTGCACTTGCTAAGGTTCGATTTGTAATATCAATATTCGTAAATCCCTCTGCAAGTAACGCATAATAGATACCGCGTGCAGCACCACCCGCCCCAATCATTAATAAAGATAGTTCCTTTTCAGATTCGAGTGCAGGATATTTATCCATTAAGGAGCGAACATACCCCTTTCCATCTGTATTGTAACCAATCCATTTCCCATCTTTATGGACGACCGTATTGACAGCTCCAATGCGTTTGGCCTCTTCATCCAGTTCATCCAAAAATGGAATAATCGACTGTTTAAATGGAACTGTTATATTAAATCCATTCAAGTTCTTTTCCTTTAACAGCTGCATATTTTTGCTAAATGATTCAGCTGGATCGATCTCGATAATCGAGTAACTTCCCTTTACATCTGTTGACGCTAGAAAACTTTCATGAATCCACGGTGATAATGAATGTTTAATTGGGTACCCAATCAATCCGAATGTATACATTTTACTAGCTCCCCCATCATGGATCATAATGATTTTCTGATAGACACGGAAACATCTTTGGGACTGTGAGCAATCACGGTTGCATTGCCACCAGTAACCGTAATCCAGCCTAAACCAGGAAAGACAATATCCATCTTCTCATTACCGATTTTGAACGTACTCGCTGAGAGTGCGGGTAATTGTTTCTTTGTTTCCTCGTCAGGAGGTGACAATAACTTCCCGATATGTTCTTCATATAATGCATCCGCATTGTCCAACTTTGTTCGGTGAATTGGAATTTGGTTGGAAAAATAGCAAACAATGGACTGTTTATCCCCTTTTAAATAATCTAAACGTGCGAGGCCGCCAATATACAAGGTTTGTCCACTATTTAATTGATATCCTCTAGCATTTACTTCTTTATTCGGTGTAATCAGCTTCAAGTCACGCTTCGAAACATAATGTGCCATTTGCTGTTTATTGACGATTCCCGGAGTATCAATAAGATAGGTGGAATCATCCAATGGAATTTCAATAAAACCGAGTGTTGTGCCCGGAAAATAGGAAGTCGTGATCACATCTTTTAGACCAGAAGATTGTTGGATAACTTTATTGATAAATGTTGATTTACCTACATTCGTTGTCCCAACGATGTAGACGTTTTTCTTTTGACGATACGTATCAATTTGTTTCGTCAACTCCTCTACCCCATGGCCTTTTGTTGAAGAAATTAAGAAAACATCTTTTACTTGAATACCCGCTTCCTTCGCGGTTGACCTTAACCAGTGGTTTAGTTTACGTTTATTTGCTGATTTTGGTAATAGGTCTACTTTATTTCCAACGAGTATAATTGGATTATCCCCAACAATTCGTGGCAAACTAGAAATCAAACTCCCGTTTACATCAAAAATATCAATAAGATGGACAACAAGCCCTTCTGTATTCCGAATGCTGCTAACCATTTTCAAGAAGTCATCATCCGTTATATTTACCTCTTGCGTTTCATTATAATGTTTTAAACGAAAGCAACGTCTACATAATAGATCTTCTTGGTCGATCGAAGATTTCGGTGTAAAACCAGCTTCATTTTGCTCTGTTGTTTGGATGAGAACACCACATCCTTGACAATTTAGTTCATGATCCATCATTATTCCTCCCAGCTAATTTTACCCTGTTTACGCATATGGTTTAAAACAATTCTCTCCAGCTTCCGATTGATCTTCGTAATCTTCGCATCGGATGTTACAACGGGGACGACTAGAATGGTATAGAATCCCGCCCGGTTTCCCCCTAAGACATCTGTTAATATTTGATCACCAATGACAACAACCTCATCTACTTGAAGAGCCATTTCTTTAGCCACTGATTTAAACGCTCGTGTCAGCGGTTTTCGTGCACTATAAACATAGGGTACGCCCAATGGATCCGAAAATACTTTTACACGATCTAATTTATTATTTGATATGATCGTAATATTAATTCCCTCTTTTTCCATTGATGCAAACCATTCGATAACTTCTGGGGTCGCATCTTTTACATCCCAGGCTACAAGGGTGTTGTCTAAATCCGTAATAATTCCTTTCACACCTTGTTCCTTTAATGTAGCAGGATGAATATCAAAAATAGACTTTACATATTCATTTGGTAAAAATTTTCTAAGCAACTCGTACACCTCATCATCTTGTCCATTTTATATTAAATGTAAGTTAATGAATTTCATAATATCGATTCAGCGCCACCACGATACAATATGTTGTTTCGTTGAACCTTTCCCAACTACATGTTGTATCGATGTTGCTGGTTTTGGTAATTATGAAATTCATTCAAGTAACTATGATTATATATCATGACACTTGATCCATTATACATGAATCTAGTCCCAACTATCTACATTTATATAAGGATAGCACGCGTTGAACTTATGTACAATCTGTCTAATCTTGTTCCATTATCGACTTTATGAGATAAAGCGTTCGACAAATTGCTACACCGTTTACTTTTGTGGATAACTTTACCCACAGTTTACACCCTATTCATACAATGTTTTCAATGTATGTAGATTGTTAATGAACAACTTATCTACATACACCTGTAGATAAGTTTCACCTTGTTCTAGCAAATGAATCATGGTAAATTATGAATAGAGATTTAAATATATGCAATGAATTAAAACCCCTTAGGAGGGCGCTGTTTATGGAGCATTTGTCTGATCAGTTATTGTTGGAGTCCTATAATAAAGCAAATGAATTAAATTTAAGTCCCGATTTCCTCTTGCTTATTGAAGATGAAATTGATAGAAGACATTTAACACATAAACTCAAAACTTTTAATAAAAATGCATAGCGGCTTACTAATCACACACTAATACTTAAACCCTTATCTGAATTGAAATATGATAAGGGTTTCTTGTTTCTCCAAGTTTTTTGGTAATCGGACGAGAAGTTTTTTGGTAATCGGACGAGACGATTTTTCCGACGTAAAAGAATGAGTGAATTAATGGATGACTTCTAATTCATTACAATCTCGTGATCCATTTTAATTTTATATTCCCCATGTACCTTCTTACTTTCTTCTTTTTTTATCACTTTAATCAGCGTACAATTCCTCAATGAAAACTGAATAGAATGGGTGCTAATCAAAGGGTAAGCACAATCTCTCCCTATATCGTTGTAATATATTCTTAGTTCTACAAGATCCCTCTCCCCCCTTTCCAGCCATAAATCGATGGATGCGAAACCGTCACTGATAATATTTGATTGCCATATAATTGATTCTGTAAATCCACGTGTGATTGTAAAAGCTCCACTGACACAATCATGGATTTCAATGAATGGATGCTTGCACTTCCTTATACTGGGATTCGCTAAGGCCTGATAACCACAAATATATTGCTTATTAATAATAACTTCTTCATCTAATGGTGCGAGGACATAATCATTACGGCATGCCTGACATGACTTCAAGAGTTGTAGCGTTACGCAGCTATTCGATTCATTGACATGTCTAATTAAAAAACACTCGGTTTCGAATGGGTGCCTACTTTTAAAACTAGTAGCCTTAAATATATTTCCGTCTTTTAGAATCAACCTAACAACCTGATCTTCGTAATCTTTAGTTAACATAAAGACTCCACCTTCTTCTGATCATACAAATATATTATCACTCACACCATAAGGATGACCATCTAGAATCACTAAAATAAAGTTGGTTAATTAAGGAAGGATTACGTAATGTATTCCTTCCTTGAATTAAACCAATCCTTATCTTCAGCTTTATTTAAATCATCTAATGAATTTCATAATACCGGTTTAGTGCCACACCGTTACAACATACAGCTGCGTTGAATCGTTCTTAACTACATGCCGTATCGATATGGCTGATTTTGGTAATTATAAAATTCCTTCCATAGGATAATAATTTAACTAATGGTGATACCTGCACTTGCAAAACCTGCAACAGTGGAAGCTAAACTAATTCCACCTGTGTTCGTTGAGAACACCATTAACAACTTATCTCCTGGCGCTACCGCAATAGATTGTGTTGCTGTGGCACTTCTATTTGTTCCGATAGATATAACAGGGCCAAGTGCTGGCGATAATGATAATACCGTACCTACTGGGCTAAAACTACTACTCAAAGCAGTTGCCCGATAAAGCCTCGCTTGAACAGTTACAGATGATAATAATGTTACAGCCGTTGTTGTGTTAAAGAATCCAGCAATTGAAGTGACTGTACCAGCGCGCGGTACGACAAAAGCATAATTTAGAACTGTTCCTGGACCTAAATTAATAGTTGTTCCCGCTACATTAACTCCCGGAAAGGAACTTCCAAAACCAAGGATCCCTCCCGTATTTGCAAGACCGCCTAAAACAGTGACAAGTGCAATTGGGGCTCCAGATGCATAAGGTATGATCGTACTTGCACCAGCAGCGCCTGTTGAACCCGTGATTCCCGTTACACCTGTCGCTCCCGAGACTCCAGTTGCACCCGTGAT
>Ga0209487_1000767_pt1 | contig 28380 bp, 30 predicted proteins | sample Poulit2012_FD_187524 | JGI IMG/M metagenome (GOLD analysis project Ga0209487, IMG submission 187524) | Agricultural soil microbial communities from Georgia to study Nitrogen management - Poultry litter 2012 (SPAdes) (version 2) | ecosystem: Environmental > Terrestrial > Soil > Agricultural land...
CATAGGTCAATTTTAGTCAAAATATACAATTACGTCAACTATTTGAGTCTTTATTTGTTTGTTTATTTTTTTCTTCTCCTTTGTATTTTCTCCAACTAACATAAGTTAATGTACAAGCAATACATCCCCCAACAATGACAACCATCCAGTAAAATGGAATCATTTCAGTGTCTTTTTTTGATATTGCGGATGTGTCCGGCGGATTATCTCCAACCGCTTCTACCGGAACTATATTTGCTAAAAGAAAAAAACCAATAACGACGAGTATGATAAGAAGTAATCGGATCTGTGTTTTTACGTGCTCCATCATAGAAATCACCTCGCATACATCTTCTTTTCCTAATATATGAGAGGGATTTATATTATATAACATTGGATTGGACTTTTTGCTGTAAACATAGCGCACACCCGAAAAACAATTATTTATTTCTTTTCCTTGAACATCTTAAATATGTTCCTTTTTTGCTACAGTTAATCTATAAGCAATCATAATCGATAAAATACTTAGCCAAAATGTAAAATATCCAATTTCGTTCATGTATTTGGTTAATGAAGCGTATATTGGCATCATTTCAAAAACATAATCAATAACGTCATTATGTAATGTCCAAATAGCTGCAACAATAATATGCCTCAGTTTTATTGCGTAAAATGGTGCATAAAGTAACCCTTGTATTGCCATAGCTCCATGTGAAAACATTAGCATGTATCCCTGCCAACTTAACGTCCCATTGACGGCTAATGTTAGCAGATTCATTATTACAGCCCAGATCCCATATTTAAACAGAGTTATAATAGCAAGCGCTTCTATGTAGGGTGTGTTTTTTTTAAATAAAAAAAACAGCAAAAAAATAGTGAAAAACAAGCTTGCAGTCGGACTGTCCGGGACAAAGATCAGAAAGATTGCCGGCGTTATAGCCAATTGACTTTCGTACCAAACAAAACCATAAATTGTACCAATTAAGTTTATTAAAAAAAGGCAAATTAAAAATCTTTTATCAAGCAAAATATATTTAATCATCGGATTTTCCCTTTCCTTTTTAATATAAAAGAACACCTTCACCAATTGTTCTGGCAAAGGTGTTCTTTTATAAAAATATGGTGTTTATTCTGCTTGTTCATCCACCGAAACGATAAAATCAACCAATTGTTCTAACTCCTCATCCGAACCATCAAATTGATCCGGAGGCATACTGCCAATTCCGTTTACGGCGATATCAGCAATTTCTTCAGGGGAATGATCAGTACCGATTAATGATGGTCCTGCAGCCCCTCCTGCAAGATCTTCGCCGTGACAAGACATACAATTGTTTTCAAATATAGCAAAACCAGGATCTTCTTCATCGATTTCAATGTCAGACTCAGGAATAGGTTTATTTTCTTCTGCACGCTGTTCCCAGTCTACTGCTGCTGCTGATTCATAAGTTAACCAGATTACAGAAGCTAATCCAAGTAACATCATTGTAACAGCAATAGGACGTCGATGTGGCCTTCGTCCGGGTCCATTGTCTAAAAACGGTGCTAAAAGAAGTGCACCAAAAGCTAGACCGGGTATGACCAAAATACCGAATATAATATATGGTCCACTTGCAAAATCATATTTCAACAGTTCATATAAGAACAAGAAGTACCAGTCTGGCAAAGGTATGTAAGCTGCATCTGTTGGATCTGCTACACCTTCTAATGGTGAAGGATGAGCCAGAGTTAAACTAAGGAATCCAACTAAGAATACGGATCCTACTAACCATTCCTTTAATAAAAAGTTAGGCCAAAAAGCTTCCGTTCTTCCGGGATATTCAGAATAATCCTTTGGTATATTTGGCTTGCTTTCGGCAGAGATTCGCGAATCTCCGACAAACTTCATGCCTTTTCCCTTCTTCACAGCTTTCCCTCCTTTTTATAATGGTCCAGCAATACCTTGTCTACGAATTAAGATAAAGTGTGCTGCTAATAATCCAAATAGTGCTGCCGGTAAAAAGAATACGTGAATTGCAAAGAATCTGGTTAATGTTTGCGCACCAACAATATCAGCATCACCGGCTAAAAGTGTTTTTAATTGCCCGCCAATAAATGGAACTTGTTCTGCAATTTCGAGTCCAACCTGTGTTGCAAAGTAAGCTTTGTTATCCCATGGTAATAAATAACCTGTAAATCCTAAACCAAGCATAACAAAGAAAATTAATACTCCGACCATCCAGTTTAGCTCACGCGGTTTTTTATATGCGCCCTGGAAAAAGACACGCATCGTATGTAAAAGCAACATGACGACAACAACACTGGCGCCCCAATGGTGCATTCCCCGGACGATTTGACCGTGGGCGACTTCTGTTTGTAAATAATAAACAGATTTCCAAGCATTCTCAATATCCGGTACATAATACATTGTTAAAAACATCCCGGAAAGAATCTGGATGACAACAACGAAAAATGTTAGTCCACCAAAACAATATACAAATGCAGAGAAATGGTGTGCCGGGTTTACATGTTCAGGTACTTCATGATCCGCAATATCACGCCAAATAGGCGTAATATCTACACGTTCATCAATCCAGTCATATATTTTCTGTAGCATATTTATTACGCCTCCTCTCTTGGTTTTGCCTCTTCTCTTGGTAACGCTTCACCGAGAAACAACATTCCATCCTCGATTTTTTGTGCAAATTCATCCAATGGAGCTAGTGGTGGAGTATGCGGAACGTTTGTCCCGTCTTTATAATAGCGGCCATTATGACAAGGACAAAAAAATTCGTTTGGATATTCATCGCTACCTTCCCAGGAAACGACACAACCAAGGTGCTTACAGACTGGAGAAAACGCCACAATTTCGTTTTCATCGTTTTTAAATACCCATGCTGACTTACTAACTTCTGATTCATACCATCCATCTACCTGGTCTATTTTCCAGTCAATACGCTGTGGTTCTGTAGTAATATCGTCAATAGCCAAGCCGACATTTGCAAAATCACCAGCACTTGATGGTTGCAGAACCGGATCAACAGCCATCCGCAACATTGGAACAAGCATGCCTGCTGCCATAAATCCGCCTAAACCTGTAAGTGTATAGTTTAGAAATTGTCTACGGGATACTTGTTGTTTTTCTTCACTCATGATTTTCCCCCCTCTATAAAGTAATCACGGACAAATATTTTTAATCAGATTACTAGGACATTACCATAATAGCTCAAACTGCTTGTCTGGTCAACATATATTCCTGTAATTAGGTATAAGTTTCGGAAATTATTAACATTACGGTATTATATACTTCCTTTTCACCAATAAGATTGAATAAGTTCACCAACCTGTTCCACTTGACCCCGAATGAAAGCATGCATTTCCTTGGAATGTAAATCCCCGGATGGAATACCGGGTAACCATAACAAATGACCATTTAATGCTTCTTCATTTTTTTTCCATGCAGCATCGAAAGTCACTAAGAAAATATGGTTAAAAGGTTGGGTTTTTGCGTCATCTAACCATTCATTGAGCCGATTAGCTTCTGTTTCTTTGTTAGATTTTTTCAAATAATTAAAGCTGGGAGTTAACATAATTCTACCTGTCAATTCCTTCTCTATTTCACTTGAAAAAATGGACAGAAGCTCGCTTTGAAAAGCACTCTTTTTCAAATCATTATCTTGTGATAGGTGAAAGGGGCTTAGTGGTATAACGAGGGTATCCACATACTCTTTAGCCTGTACATATTGTTCGAGACTTGCTTTATTCCATTTCATGGTTATCAATCCTACTTTCTATTCTGCTGCAATGTTCTATAAAATATAATGCTATTTCCTAAATAATATCCTATTTAACCAAAAAAAATCAACCTATTGCTTTTGCTTTTTAGGTTGACTGAAGTAATTCTCTTCAAGATTGTATAGATCTCTCGATAATTCAAAAAAGGCAGTTTGATCCATTTTATCTAAAACATGATCAATTTTTAGTTTAAGTAATTCTCTCTGATAATCAAAAAGAGATTTATCTAATAGTTGTTCCACAATTAATTTATCCTTTTTTGTAATAAAATAATCTTCTGGTGTAAAAGGATTCTCTTCTAAAACCGCTACATAATTTGCATTTTGCCTGGCATTGTTAAAATTCAGCTGAATATATAATGGCTCATCCTGATTCAATCGTATATCATGAAAAGACTTTTCGGCATCTGTTGTAACTAACTGTTTTTTATAAAATCGAAATGGCACATCATCTGAACAGTGGGCGGTAATAATAATTCCGCGCGGGCAAAACTTAGCATCTTGTACAAAATGAACATTCGCTAAAATCTCATTGTGATTTACCAAATAATTTAATATCCAAACACTTTCTCGCTTTTTAAGTTGATAATGGTTCAGAAACCATTGAATAAAACTTTTTTTATCTTGTACGGAAATTGGCGTTTGCATCCGTATCGTTTACCCCCTTCAAAGTTCACTCTTTATCAACTATCATTTGTTTGTTTTAGACGATTTACATATTCTTCTATTTCTACATCTAATGGCTGCTGTATTAAATAATCTTCAAATATGGAAATAGCTTGTATTGACCTCCCTTCTTCTATAAGGAAATATCCATATTCTCTTAAAAAGTCACTATCTTGTTTAAGGCTATTATATGCTTCGTTGTATTGGTTTAATGCATCATTATAAGATTCAATTTCAACATATGCCCGAGCTTGTTCCCAATCATATAAAGGATCATTTGCACCAACGTTTTTAATATCGTTTATAAGATCAATAATAGCACTAAATCGGTCTTTTTGTTTAAAGATTTCAATTAAAAATAATATTGCTTCTTTGTAATCGGGATCTAATACAACTGCTTCACGAATATATTTCTCACTTTCTGTATCGTCATTAAGCTGATGGGCTAAAACACCTGTATAAAAATAGAGTTCTTTATTAAATTCATCAAATTGTAACCCTTTCTTTGCTGTCGTGTAGGCTTCTTGTGGTAATTCCTCTTCTTCATATGCTTTGGACAGTTGATAATAAACAGTGTGATAGTACGGATCCTGTTCAATAATGTGCTCCCAGGATTTAATGGCGATATCCTTTCGATTAGCATGATATGCAGTGAATCCATATTTAAACAGTGTATCTGTATCTTCGTGATCAACATTTTGGTAATATTGTAAAGCAATTTCATAATTGCCTGCAGCTGCATGTGCTTCTGCTAATCGATCATCAATTGATACGTTCGCTATTTCCCTCGTATCTGATATGATTTTTTCGTAATATGTAATAGCTTTTTTATATGCCCCTGTTGAAAAGAATAATTCTCCAAGAGCAAAATCGATAATTAGCTCATTTGGTTCCAACTGCTTAGCTGTTAATAGTTTTTGCTCTGCAACTTCGAACAAACCTTGCGCTTGGTATAAATCAGCTAATTGGATTAAAGTTTGTATGTACGCCGGATCAGCTTTATTAACATCATTTAACAAATCGATCGCTTTTTCATCCTCCTCTAATTCTATATATATATCAGCAAGCATCACTTTTATGTCATTTTCATCAGGATACATTCGTAATAATTCAGTTAAAATAGCACTTGCTTCCTTTAAAAATCCCCATTGCATATAGAGTTCCGCTATTGTATATTTTTCTTCTTCATTTGCCGATGGTAAAAAACTTTCAAGTAAAGCTAATGCTTTTTCAGTTTGGTTATTCTCCATTAAATGAACAGCTTCCATAATCGTTTCCAAATTTTTAGAACACCCTCTCTTACTCGATAAAGTATATGATACAGAAAAGTATTTTTTTGTTCAATTAGTAGGGCTTTGATTTGGTTTCCCTTTAAGCTCTTTTCCCAATACTTAAAAAAAGACCTTTTTTCAAAACAGCAAAGAGGCTGGGGCAGAAGTGTTATTTCAACTAAAATGCGAACATGATTGGTACAAACAAGCCGCTCCGGAAATATACTTCGCTTTCCGTGGGCGGCTGGTGAGCCCCCTTGTGCTACCGCACCTCGGTGTCTGGCCTATTCCTTCCTCCCACAGGACAAGGAAAGCTTCTTTGAGACACATCGCACGCAGAAAGAGCGATTTTCTTTTTCAAGGAGTCTACGTATGTTTCCTACGCTAAGTTTGTGCTTTGTTCGCTTTTTAATTTAAACACTTTAGTTATGTCCCAGCCTCTTTTGATAAAGATTATTTTAAAATTTGTTGTAAATCTTCAAAAAATCCCGGATAAGAAATTGCAATTGACGATGGATCATCAATAGTAACCGGACCTGTTGTAATTAATGAAGCTATTGCATTAGTCATAGCAATACGGTGATCACTATAAGAATCGACTTTCCCACCATGCAAAGTAGTTTGACCATGGATAATCATACCATCTTCCGTGGCTTCGATGGAAGCTCCTAACCGTGATAAATTATCAACAACAGCAGCAATTCTATCTGTTTCTTTGACACGCAATTCTTCCGCGTTGCGAATGATTGTTGTTCCCTTTGCTTGCGTAGCCAATAAAGCAATGACAGGAATTTCATCAATCAAACGGGGGATAATATCCCCTTCTATGTTTGTCCCTTTTAACTCCCTATATCTAACTTCAACATCACCATACCGTTCTCCGCTTACAGAACATTGATTGTAAATGTGAATATTCGCCCCCATTTTTATTAAGACATCAATAATGCCTGTGCGTGTTTCGTTTAAACCAACGTTTCTTATCGTTAACACACTATCAGGGACGATTGCAGCTGCGACTAAAAAGAAAGCGGCGGAGGAAATATCTCCGGGAACCCGAACATCATTAGCTATTAGTTCTTGACGATTTGTTATTGTAATCTCATCATTTTTAGTAGTAATATCAGCACCAAAAGCTTGTAACATTTGTTCTGTATGGTTTCTCGTAGTTGTTTTTTCAATAATTGTTGTTTGTCCTTCTGCAAATAAACCAGCCAGTAAGACAGCTGACTTTACTTGCGCACTCTTTACCGGAAGCGTATATTTTATGGCTTTCAGTCCCCCGCCCCTAATTGATAAGGGTAAGAAGCTGCCATCTGCCCTTCCATCGAAAAAAGCTCCCATTCTTTCTAATGGTGTAATAACACGATCCATGGGACGCTCCGTTAAGAAAGGATCCCCATAAACAGTAGATAAAAAAGGTAATCCGGCTAAAATTCCGAGCATTAATCTGGCGGTTGTTCCCGAGTTACCAAAGTATAGTGGAACGGTTGGCTCCGTCAAGGAAGATATTCCATTACTATGAATTAATAAGGACGCATTATGTTGCTCAATCGACACACCAAGCTGCCGAAAAGCTTTAATTGTGCGCATACAATCTTCACCGTCTAAAAAATTCGTTATCTTTGTTGTCCCTGTTGCTAACACACCTAAAATTACTGCTCGGTGTGAAATAGATTTATCACCGGGAACTTCAATTTCACCTAATATAGGCTCCGCAACAGGTTGAAGTGTGATCTCACTCATTTTAATCCTCCTTTCGTTAGTTCTCTAAGGTTGTTTCATAACCATGTTTTTTTAATAATTGATAGCTCTTTTGTTGAGCATCGAGTGTGGAAACGCTCAATCGCAATGCACCAGTAATTCCATCCCGGATTTCTAAAATTTGTATGTTGTTAATACTTATTTTATCATCAGCAATTAATTGAACTACTGAAGCTATTGCACCGGGTTTATCTCTAATATCAACGTAAAGATCATAAAAGGAAGGAATAGCGCCTTTTTTTGATTGACCAAGGCCATCCCTATATTCTTTGGCCTGTTTCAGATAAGTAATCAAATGCTGCTTCTCATTTTGTTCTACCAGTTTTTTTAATGTCGACATCTCTGTAATCCATTCTTCCAATAGATGAGCCATTTTAGTACGATTATGAAAAAAGATGTCCTGCCACATTTCCGGATTACTTGACGCTATCCGTGTAATATCACGAAAACCACCTGCAGCCAAATGTGGTAAGTAAGCATGTGTAGTTTCCCATTTTTTCGCTTGTTGAACAAGTGATGATGCAATTAAGTGTGGGAAATGGGAAACAACGCCGGTCATTTCATCATGTTCGCTTGGTTCTAAGATAATGAAATGACTCTTGGTCTGCTTTAATATACTCTTAAGTGTCTCTATTTTTTCTTTAGATCTGTATGTTGTGGGAGTTAAAACATAAATGGCATTTTCGAATAAATGTTCTCTTGCTGCGCTAATACCTTTTTTATGTGAACCTGCCATCGGGTGCCCGCCAATAAATATAACATTCTCATTTGATAATAAATTTGCCTCTTGAATAATAGAACTTTTAACAGAGGCAACATCGGAAACTATAACTTCATGATCGAGAGGTATATTGTCCAATTGTTTCATTAATAGAATTGTTTCCGATATTGGCGTCGCTAAAATGATGAAATCTGCTTGTTTTGCCGCTTGTGTAAAGTTGGAAAACGATTCATGAATAATCCCATTATTCATCGCATAAGTAAGTGTCTCTGTTTGAATATCATAGCCGATCACGTGCTTATTCCCCGTCTGTGCCATCCCTTTGGCGAGAGAGCCGCCAATTAACCCTAAACCGGCTATTAGTACCGACGACTGTTTCACTATTGTATCTCCTTGCTTGTATGAAGCTGTAAATCTTGTAAGGCCCTTTTGAAAAGATTCATGTCTTTATCCGTTCCAATTGTTACACGTATTAAATTCGGATTTCCAGGTACATTAACAGGTCGTACTATAAACCCATTCTCTAATAAAAATTGAAAGGCATCTTCCCCATTAATCGGAGTGGAAATTAATAGAAAATTTGTTTGGGAATCATAATACGGCCAACCGAGATTGGTTAAAAACTGTTGTAAATCCTGTTTAATGGTTTGATTTTTTTGTACCGTTTCGTCAATAAATTGGTCATCATCCAAAGCTATTAATGCTGCTTTTTGTGCTAATGTAGCAGTATTAAATGGCCCTCTTACAACTTCAAGCTTAGCAATCAGATTTTCATTTGCAACGCCATAACCAATTCTTAAACCGGCTAATCCATATGCCTTTGAAAATGTTCGTAGAAGAATCAGATTTGGGTATTCTGACAGATTAGCAATCGCATGATGATCCAATTCCGGATCCATATATTCATAATAGGCTTCATCTAAAACAACTAAAACATGTTTTGGACATTTGTTCATGAATTCGTAAAGGTCTGCTTTGGGAATATGTGCGCCTGTTGGATTATTAGGTGTACACAACCAAACTACATTCGTATTTTCATCAATTGCTGCTAACATTCCGTCCAAATCATGATAGCCATCAATGGTCGGTATTTCTTTGTACGATGCACCTTCAACCATGGCATTATGCTTATACTGCGGAAATGTCGGGGTAGCTATAACCGTATTTACACCCGGATACAAAAATGCACGCGATATCATTTGGATGATTTCATCTGATCCGCCGCCAAAAATAATCTGTTCTTTTGAAACATTTAATTTATGAGCTATAGCAGTTCGTAGTTCAGTAGTATAGCCATCAGGATAAATATTAAATTCATTCTCCATTTCAGTAAAAATCGTCTTCACCTTTGCAGAATAGCCATACGGATTTTCATTGGAGGCTAGTTTTATAATTTTATCCAGATTATATTTTTCTTTCACTTCCTCTGTTTGCATCCCCTGTTGGTATGGTGTTAATTCTTTTAATATGGATTTTCCATTTATCATATGCCTTACCTCATTTCTGAATTAAATCCGGTCTTAGTTTGATTGCTTCATTATGAAAAACATGTTGGATTTTGTCTTGTTCAGTAGTTGTATTAACTGCCATCATGACGCGAATGCAATGAGACAGACTGTTAGGTACATCGATTTCTGTCATGCACATCACAGGTACATAAGTCCAATTAGGTATTTGTCTCAAGGATTTAGCCGGGAAAGTAGCATTTATTTCCTTTGTTACTGATATAAATACATGAGAAATCGTATCTGCAGTTATATTATTTTTAGCCACCATATCTTCAACAAGTGCTTTTGTATTTGTTAGTATTTGTGTTTCAGTGTTTTCTGTCACTGTTGTAGCTCCTCGTACACCGCGTATCATCCGTCCACCAACTTTCTGTATAATGTTTTCTTCTCTATGTTTATTCGCTATTGAATTTTTTTCTGAGATTTTCTAAGAAAGAGTATAATTGATCGTGTAACACATCATCATTTATGTTCAAGACAGTTGGTTCAGCGATATTCTTTAAAAGAACCATTTGAATATTATTGTTTACTGCTTTTTTATCAGCTTTCATTTTATTAATTAAAACATCTGTTTTTAAATGTTTTAATTGGAGTGGATAACCATTTTCATCCATCCATTTTACAAGCAATTCACTTGGTAGTTTATTAGAAAAGGTATTTTCACTTACATAAAAAGCGAATAATAGTCCAATAGCTACTGCTTCACCATGTTTTAAAGTGCCATATCCCAGTTCCGCTTCTAGTGCATGTCCAAGTGTATGTCCAAGATTTAAATATTTCCTGATCCCTGTTTCTTTTTCATCTTCTTCGACAATCTTTGCTTTAATTTCGATTCCCTTTCGCAAATGCGCTACTAATTTGGCGTTGTCGATTTCAGTTAAATTTGTATCCAGTAATGCACGATAAAAAGCTTCATCAGCAATTAATGCTTCTTTTACCAGTTCTGCATAACCGGAGCGTATTTCTTCATGTTTTAATGATTGTAATGTTTGTACGTCATAAAGAACCATTTGAGGCGGATAAAAACTGCCGATTAAGTTTTTACCCAATTCATGATTAATTGCGACTTTTCCACCCACACTACTATCGTGGGCTAGAATCGTAGTAGGTACTTGAATATAATCAATGCCACGCATGAAAGTTGCGGCCGCAAATCCGGCTAAATCACCTACTACTCCGCCACCTAAAGCAATAATTAGCGATTCGCGGTCTAAGTTGTATTCAATAGCCTTCGTTTGCAGATTATAAAAAGTTTCGATGTTTTTAGATTTCTCCCCAGCAGGTATAACCATTTCATAAATAGCATCATGTGTTATCGCCTGTCTAAGATCATTTAAATATAAATCAGCTACTTCTTCATCAGTTATAATTAAAATTGATGAATATTCTTTTTTAAAGTATTGACTTAAGTTATGACGAATCCCCTCTCCAATATAAATGGAATAAGAATGAGAACTTGATCTTACATGAATAGCTTCCACTAGAAACACCTTATTTTTTCGCGATATTCATTTATTTCTTTCTGGAGCTCTGGAAATTGATCACTTGTAAATTGTTCTGTAATCGCTTTGGCGAGTTCAAAGGCTACAACATGTTCCATTACTACAGCGGCAGCTGGCACAGCACATGCATCCGATCGTTCAACAGTAGCCTTAAATGGCTCCTTTGTTTCAATATCTACACTTTGAAGCGGTTGAAGCATGAGAGTCGGTATTGGCTTCATAATTCCTTTAACAACAATCGGCATCCCTGTTGTCATCCCACCTTCAAATCCACCAAGACGATTTGTCGATCGATGATATCCATCCTCTTCATTCCAGACTATTTCATCGTGCACATCACTGCCGTTCATCTTTGCAGCTTGAAAGCCAATTCCGAATTCAACACCTTTAAAGGCATTAATACTGACAACACTCCCTGCAATTTTACTGTCCAGCTTGCGATCATAATGCACGTAGGAACCTATTCCCGCTGGCATTCCTTCAATGTAAACTTCTGCGACTCCACCTATGGAATCACCGTCTTTTTTAGCCTGGTCGATGGCTTCCATCATTTGCTTTTCTGCATTTTTATCGAGCGTACGAACAGGAGAATCCTCGGAGATAGTCTTACGTTCCTCCATTGTGAGTGAATTATTCTCCTCAGCGCATATACCGCCTATCTCTTTAACATAACCGCAGACTTCAATACCTAAATGTTTTAATAACGTTTTAGCAACTGCACCAGCTGCGACGCGCACTGTAGTTTCACGAGCGGAAGATCTCTCTAACACATTACGCATATCGCGGTGTCCGTATTTAAGTGCTCCATTTAAATCCGCATGTCCAGGTCTCGGCCTGCTTACAACGCGTCTTATTGCCTTATCTTCTTCGATAGGATCCTCTCCCATAATATCTACCCAATGCTTAAAGTCATCATTATGTACGACAAGGGAAATGGGAGACCCTAATGTATAACCATGTCGAACACCGCTTGTGATGTCCACTAAATCCTTCTCAATCTGCATCCTCTTGCCCCTGCCATGACCTTTTTGTCTACGAAGTAATGACGCATTTATATCTTCTTGTAATAACGGCATACGGGCCGGGATCCCTTCTATTATTGTTGTTAGTTGTTTACCATGTGATTCTCCAGCGGTTAAGTAGCGCATAAAACATCCTCCATCATATTAATTTTGTATAACTATATCATACTCTGATTTAATTTTGGTACAATTTTAAAAGATTATTATTATAGAAAATATAAGATTTAATTATATCCGTTATTATTGAATTATGCAAAGTTAGTTAATGGTATATTCTAAAAAAACTATTTTTATTATAAAGTATAAAAAAATACCCTTTAACTAAAAAAGAGCATTATTTAAATCTTTTTGATAGAAAAAAGTATCTAATAAAGATAGACCAAATTTATGTGGGCTGAATATTTGTTCGGTACTTCCAACAAATAAAACTCCATTTCCAGCCAGGGCATGACTGAATTTCTGATAAATCACTTCTTTGGCTTCATCTGTAAAGTATATTAATACGTTGCGGCATACAATTAAATCAATATTTTGCGGATAACGGTCAGCTAATAAGTTATGTTTTTTAAATGTCACACATTGTTTAATAGAGGGATCGACATAAAACAGCCCATTTTCTTTTTTAAAGTATTTTTTCTTTAACTCCGGCGGGAGTTCTTTTAAAGTTTGTTCCTGATAGATACCTTGTTTTGCCTTATCGAGTACATTATCATCGATATCAGTGGCTAAAACAGTAATCGCGATATTTGGAAAAAATTCCTTCATCATGATTGCTATACTATAAGGTTCTTCCCCTGTTGAGCATGCAGCACTCCAAATAGTTATTTTTTGTCTATCCTTTACTAGTAGTGGGAATACGTTATCTTTTAAAACTTCCCATCTCTTTGGATTTCGATAAAACTCCGAGACATTTATTGTTAAACGGTCGGCAAATTCTTTTAATAATACGTTGTCTCTATCAAGCGCTTGATAATATGCAAGGAAACTTGTAAAGCCGCGTTTGTTTCGTAGTGAAATGAGTCGCCGCTTCATTTGCGCTTTCTTATATAAGTTTAAATCAATACCCAATTTCAGTTTGATACGGGCGATAAAATCTATGTATTCTTTTGGCAAGTTATAGTCCTCTTTCATTGAACTTTTGTTTTTATCACACCGATAGGAAAGTATACAATCTTCGGAGATCAGTATAAGTGCAAACGGGAAAATTCGCGAGCCAATGCATCGCAGATTAAAAACTTTTTTCGTTGAATTAAAGCATTCTCTGTTAAGGCTTGGCGACAAGTCAAGTTTTCTAAAAAACCTCCGTTAGCAAACGGAGGTTTTGCATACAGTTAGTAGATCCACGCGCTATCTTGTTTAGAATAAGCGAGTACTTCCTTTTCATCAAAAAACAAATTAATTTCTCTTTCAGCACTTTCTGCTGAATCTGAACCATGGATAATATTTTTTCCGACGGTCATACCAAAGTCACCACGGATTGTGCCTGTTGCAGCTTCCTGCGGGTTCGTTTTACCCATCATGTCACGAGCAGTACTAATTACACCGTCACCTTCCCATACCATTGCAAATACAGGGCCTGATGTAATAAAATCAACCAGTTCGCCAAAAAAAGGTCTTTCTTTATGCTCGCCATAATGCGTTTTGGCGAGGTCATCAGAGATAATCATCAATTTAGCTCCAACTAATTTAAAGCCTTTCTTTTCAAATCTTTTAACGACCTCTCCAATTAAATTACGTTGCACACCATCCGGTTTTACCATTAAAAATGTTTTTTCCATGATTGCACCTCTTCGATATGTATTATTTTATGCATAACAATTGAAATTTTAGCAAACTTTATCGAAAAAGACAAAATTAGGAGCGTCTTTTGCCAATATATTTTGCAATGTTTTCTAAAGTTGCTTTTGCTTTGTGATCCGGAAATGTATCCAACTCAAGTAAAGCTTTATCCAAATATCGATTACTTACTTTATATGAAGCCTCAATAGCATTAGTATTTTTTAATGATTCCAACAAATGGTTAAAATCACTCGTTGCTATTGAATCCGGATTCGAAAATGTTTTTCTTAATAAAGCATGAAAATTTTTATCTTTCATAGCAATTAGTACAGGAAGTGTTATGTTTCCTTGGAGTAAATCATTTCCTGCAGGCTTACCTAACTCTTTTTCTGTAGAAGTAAAATCAAGAACATCATCAATGATTTGGTAAGACATCCCAATATAGTACCCGTATTTATAAAGCTTATTGGCTTCTTTTTCAGGTATACCTGAAGCAATAGCGCCCAGTTTACAGCTTGTCGCTATTAATAATGCTGTTTTGCGTCTGATCCTTCGTAAGTAATCACGCAAATTCTGATCCCAGTTATATTTATCTTTTATCTGTTCTATTTCTCCAACACCAACTTTTACCAGCGTTTTAGCAAGCAGTTGATGGATACCGGGTTCTTTTAATGTTGTGATCGTTTCTAAACCGCGGGCAAGCATGTAATCACCTGTATACATTGCAACACGGTTGCCATGTAAATGTTTGATCGTCGGTTCTCCTCTGCGTAATTCTGCCTCATCAATTACATCATCATGGACAAGGGTGGCCATGTGAATTAATTCCAAAGAAACAGCAACTGTTTTAATACGATTTATATCGTATTCACCAAGTTGGCCTGCCAATATAACAAAAACAGGACGAATACGTTTTCCTCCTGCCCGTAATAATTGTGTTGATGCCTTTCTTAATACGGGATGTTCAGCTTGGATGACTTTATTTAAAGCATCTTCAATTATATTTAAATCTTTTTTTAAATATGTGTATGTTTTAGCTATTTTCATGCATGTCACCTTTTATCCCCCGTTAACTGGCAGTAAGCCCCCCCTGCTTCAGGATTTCCAGGGAAATGAAGAAGTAGGGGCGGGATCAACTGTCAGTAAATGTCTGATACTTATTTGAAATACTATTCTTTAAACGCCATATGCATTGCTGCTACGCCGCCTGTATAACTCTTGACTTTGACATGAGTAAAGCCGGTCTGGAGAAACATCTGCTTTAGTTCTTTTTTATCCGGGAAATCTTTGGCTGATTCATGAAGCCACGCATATTCTTGATAACTTTTAGCAAACATTCTACCGATTAAGGGCATAATAAAACGAAAGTATAAGTAATAAAGCTGTCGAAACCCTAACATTGTCGGTTGTGATGTTTCTAAACAAACAACTTTCCCCCCGGGCTTCACAACCCGGTACAATTCTTTTAGAACAGTCATATAATCCGGAACGTTGCGCAGACCAAAGCCAATTGTAACATAGTCAAATGAATTATCTTCAAAGGGAAGTTCCATTGCATTACCATGAATAAACCGGAGTTGCTCTAAGTGTAGTTGTCTTTTCTTCTCCTTGGCTACCGATAGCATATTCTCACTGAAATCAAGTCCTATTACTTCTCCGGAAGACCCTGCAGCGGCTGCTAAAGCAAGAGACCAGTCTCCTGTTCCGCAACAAACATCAAGCGCGTGAGAGCCTTCGTTAACCCGCATTCGTTTCATAACATCTTTTCGCCATGCCTTATGCCTTTGAAAAGAAATAATTGAATTCATTGTATCGTAATTATTATATATTTTTTCAAACACATGATGAACACGTTCTTCTTTAGATTGTTCGCGCATCGCTTACCCTTCTTCCGCAATAGAAGTATTGTTAGATACAAGCTCTTTCAGCCCGTCCTGAATATGATTTTTCATCAATTCATAATGACTGGGAAGCTGTAAAGCAGATGCTTCTATTCGGTTTGTATTTTTTTTAATGACACTTTCCAAATCGGCTAAAAGTGATAAACTGTTATTATCTTTGCTGTATTGTACCCAATTAGCTATTATTTGGGAATGATCTTTGTTTTGAATGTTTCTTTTTACTTGAATTAACTTACCGGTTATTAACCAATCTTCAATTATGGGATTCAATTCAGGTTCGTTTACATATGCTGCAACACGTAGAATTAACAAAGATTCGATCTTCTTCAATACATGAATGAAGTCTTGTAATGAATATATTTCTTGATAGTATAACTTCATTTTATACTCGTTAATTTCCTTTATGGCAGATGCAAGTATATGAATCATATCAAACGCTTCTATTTCTGAAAGCAATAAATAATATAGGCCACTATAGTAATCCCCCGCTAAAACTGTTAACTGTTTCGTGACTCTACTTTCTTCGCTATCCATTTCATCATTAGTTACCGGGACCAAGTCATGTGTATCCAATGCTATTTGTACTAACATGGTTGTTATAATATATTGCTTTTTTCTAAATGTCGACATCGATGTATTGCTGAAAATGACAGTTAAAATAAAAAGCTTTTCATCATCTATAATTGGCTTCTTTATATACTTATCCAGATATGTATGTTGAATTTTGTCTTCGATTAATGTTTTAAGTTCATTCATTTCAAGACTAGAAGTGTGCAAAGCAACCACCTGAGCCCTTTCGTTCAATCTATAATCACATTACTATTATAGCATAATTTATGTATGATCGATAATCAAAAAAATATAGAATGTAGTGGAAGCTTTCACAAATCTCTCATCTATACTAATTATTATTCATTTCACCATGACTTGTTTGAATGGTTGCTTTTCCTCTGATTTTCACAGCGGAAGTATGCTCCGTAAACTGAGCAATCATCACTTCATCTTTGTCGAGTTTTTCAGAATGATGAAAACGTGTATCTGTTCCTCTTGTTAATCCGATGACATGGACACCATCCTCTAAGGCTTTTATAACGAAAAAATCAGATTTAGCGTTTATATTATTCTCCATTGTTATCTTCTCCCATCTCTACTTGCTTACTGTGATGTCTATCTTTTAACAATGAAAAAAAGGGTACGTTATACGCACCCTTTTTTGCCCTATGTAAGGTATTATTTTACAGCATCTTTAAGGGCTTTACCTGGTTTAAACGCAGGAACTTTACTTGCAGGAATTTCGATTTCTTCTCCTGTTTGCGGATTACGTCCTTTACGAGCTGAACGCTCACGTACTTCAAAGTTACCGAATCCGATTAATTGTACTTTTTCACCATCTTTAAGTGAATCCATGACAGCTTCGAAAACTGCATCAACAGCTTTACCGGCATCTTTTTTCGAGAGTTCGCTTTTTTCAGCAACTGCATTCACTAAATCTGTTTTATTCATGACATTCACCTCCTCCCGATTATTTTCAAATGACATAGAATAAATAATGAAACAACTTTTACCATTTATTCACCAAATTGCCAGCATTTAAACTTACAAGTCACCTGTTTTATCGGATGACAAGGCTTATCTTAACTGACTTCACAACAAAATTCAACATTTTTTACCCATTTTTCGGTTTTTTATTTAATATTTGGCTAAATATTTATGTAATAATGATGAAACGAAAGGTTTTCCTTGATGAGGTCTGTTTTCAGATCGGGATAGAAACATATTTGCTTTATTAAATAAATACGACGAAAACTTCAAAAGTCCTGCTATTTTAGTAAAAATACTTGAGATTTTAAATTAAAAAATCCTCAAATGTCTACATCAAGACTTGAGGACTAAATAATTGATTATAATAACTGACCCTTATAAAAAATGAAAAGCAGCTTAAGATAAGCTGCTATAAAATAATTGCTATTAATCCACCTGAACCTTCATTTATAATCCGCTCAAGCGTGTCCTTTAACTTGTACCTGGCATTTTCAGGCATCAGTGATATTTTCCCTTGGATGCCCTCTCGTACAATCGAATTAAGTGATCTCCCGAAAATGTCAGAATCCCAAATAGATAACGGGTCTTCTTCAAAATCCTGCATTAAATATCTGACCAGTTCTTCACTTTGCTTTTCTGTCCCTATGATTGGGGAAAATTCGGATTCAACCTCCACTTTTATCATATGAATGGAAGGAGCAACTGCTTTTAATCGCACACCAAACCTTGATCCTTGGCGAATGATTTCCGGCTCATCAAGTGCCATATCTTCAACCGATGGCGCCGCAATACCATATCCTGTTTGTTTAACCATTTGCAGGGCACCTGATACTTGATCATATTCCCTCTTTGCATGTGCGAAACTTTGCATAAGTTCAAGTAAATGATCTTTTCCTCTTATTTCTTCGCCAACAATTTCTTTTAAAATCTGATCGTATAAGTAGTCCGGTGCATGTAAATCAATTTCTGCGACTCCATCTCCCATTTCCATACCGGCTAAATTTGCTTTATCGATATAATCATATTCCGCAAAGTCATTGACGATATGATCGACATCCCGTAGCCTTTTAATATTTTTTACAGTAGATTGAATTGCTTCCTGATAATTTTCTCTTAACCAATGATTCTCATTTAATACCATAACCCAACTAGGGAGATTTACATTTACTTCTAGTACCGGGAATTCGTATAAGGCCTCTCTGAGCACACTGTACACATCATGTTCTGTCATTGATTCAATGTTCATCGCTAATACGGGCATATCATGCTGTTCCGCTAATTCTTGGCGTAGCAGCTCTGTTTCTTGACTTGTTGGTCTTAAAGAGTTGACGACCATAATAAATGGCTTGCCTACTTCTTTTAACTCTTCAACTACTTTCGTCTCTGCATCTACATAATCAGCACGATCAATTTCACCAATCGTACCATCAGTTGTTACAACGACACCAATTGTTGAGTGTTCCTGAATTACTTTCCTTGTACCAATTTCGGCTGCATCATGAAACGGTATCGGATCCTCATACCATGGTGTATGGATCATTCTGGGGCCATTCTCATCCTCGAATCCTTTAGCCCCCTCTACCGCATATCCGACACAATCAACCAAGCGTACATTTACATCGAGGCCTTCTTCCACGTTAACAGAAACAGCTTGATTTGGAATGAACTTTGGTTCCGTCGTCATAATCGTTTTCCCGGCTGCACTTTGTGGTAATTCATCATGTGCTCTTACACGTTCGCTTTCGTCTTCAATATTTGGCAAAACAACCAATTCCATAAACTTTTTTATAAAAGTTGATTTACCGGTCCTAACTGCCCCTACAATCCCCAGATAAATATCTCCATTAGTCCGTTTCGAAATATCTTTAAAAACATCTATTCTCTCCAAACGATCCCCTCCCGATCTTAAATTACCATTAAATGATGAAAGACTACGATTAATTGACATTACAAGTCTATGATGTTGTCCGATCAAAATATGACTTAAATATGTTGAAATAAAAAATGACCAAAAGCTTTTTCTATCATTTATGTTATTAATAATAGATGGTTAAACAAATAACCCTTGCAACAATATATGTTACAAGGGAATTATTATGATTATTTATTTTGGTCTAAAAAGACAGGTTCCCCATCTTGAATCGTGTATGGTAAGGAATAGGCGGGAACAAAAGGAGTGTTTTCAGCTAAAAGATAACGTATATCATCTCCTTCTTCATAGTGATGTTCATAATCTTTTAAAGCATTGTTTAAATCGATTCGATAATCAACATATAGTTTACCAGCTGTATCAATGACAATAGGCAGATTTTCTTTTGAGTAAGGACTTACTATATATGGTTCAGAGTCCAGTCCCAATTTTTTATAATCAATTTTAAAAATGCCTTCATCAATCTCTTTGCCATACGGGGGGTAAATATGTTTATTGCGATAAATTTCAAGCTTTACATTTACTTTCCGAATTGCTTCTGTCGTTTGTAAATCAATTAGTTTTACACGGGGGTTATCTTCAGGTGTAATTAATGTATACTGATATATTCCGCCGTTTTCATAAGCATTACCGGGTAACTCGGAAATAATGTTTTTTTCTTTCAATGCATTAAAATCAACAAGATATTTTTGGAATATCGGTGTCTCATTTGATTTTGTTTTAATTGGTACTAAACCATTGGCTTCTTCCTGATACTGATCAACAGCCGATTGCACCATTTCTAATTGAGTTTCATTTGGTGACTGATTCTTGGATAATTCATTCTGCGGGTATAGACAACCACTTAATAATGTGGTTAATAAGAGCACACTGAACAAGCGAACATATGAAAATAACATTATAACAGCCTCCTCAAAGCAGTCTAGCGTGTAGGCCCGCTAAAAACAATGTATAAAATGATTAACCCGCCGATTATGAATGAGATGTATGCAAGGAAGGTTATCACTCCGGCCATCCAACCTTTAAGTTTATATCTGCTCAGTAAAATAAGACCGATCGCTATAATCAGAAGTACCATACCAGCAAATGATATATACATTTTAAGCATCGAAACTGACATTTCTTTCACCTCTATACTTTAAAGTGCTTTTTCATTGCACAAAGTATTATAACATATGGTCTATAAGGACGGCATCAAAAACATTACAGAAATAGAACAAATTAAAACCGAGATGAAAGGGGCTAGCTTCATCTCGGTTCAACTAAATAATACCCACAGCAGCTCTATCCAAGTATGCCTGTGCGTTTTCATTGTATGCGAGTACATGTGTTCATGTATCATCACCTTGCCCAGATATGACTATTCTTTGAATAAACGGTTTAATGATTGCATATCCATTGGCATTTTATTTTTGGTAATGGATTGAACGATTTTATCTTCTTTTTCTTTTGATATGGGTTTATTTGCTACTTTCGCCAAATGACGAATTAACTGTCTTACCGTTTTTTCATCTGAAAAGTCAGCGCTTTTAACGGAATTGGCAATTTTATAAACATCGTCTGGATTAATATTTGCATTTTGCTGTAGTTTATCAAAAAGACCTTTCTGGAAATTGCTCACATGCTCTCCTCCTTGCAATGTCATTCAACATATTATATGCAAGGAGGATTATTATGTTATTCCGTATAGCGATTCTTAAGTAAAGATGCGAGATCATCCATTTCCTCGCGCTTCGTTCGATTCATTAATTGTTCAACTACGTCTTTTGGCGTTTTATCTTCAAATAATACTTGATAAATACCGGTTGTTATCGGCATCTCAACTTGTTGTTTTTCTGCAAATTGATATGCTGCTTTAGCTGTCCTGACTCCTTCTACAACCATTCCCATTTGATCTAAAACTTCATCTAATTTTTTTCCTTGACCTAATAAATTCCCTGCCCGCCAATTACGGCTGTGAACACTCGTACATGTGACAATTAAATCGCCCACTCCGGGCAGGCCTAAAAATGATAATGGATTTGCTCCAAGTGAAGTACCTAATCGGGCAATTTCTGCTAATCCTCTTGTAATAAGTGCCGCTTTTGCATTATCCCCATACCCCAGCCCATCTGAAATTCCAGCACCTAAAGCGATGATGTTTTTTAAAGCTCCCCCAAGCTCGATGCCCACTAAATCAGAACTTGTATAAACCCGAAATGCTTCGTTGATAAACAAATCCTGGGCAATTTCTGCCTGATCGATATTAACCGAAGAGACAGTTACTGTTGTAGGTTGTCTTTGAGCAACCTCTTCGGCATGACTCGGTCCGGACAATACAACGATATCTTCATAACGGTAATCATTCATTTCCTCGCTAATCATTTGTGAGACTCTTTTTAATGATTCAGGCTCTATCCCTTTAGAAGCATGTATAAGGGTTACGGGATGCTTTAATGTATCATTTAGTTGTCTGCATAGCTCTCTGATTGCTTTTGTAGGAACAACAATAACGACTGCGTCTGTATCTGTGACTGCCTCGTTGAGGTCATGAAATGCTTTTATTTGTTCAGGTACCATGATTTCTAAATATTTTTCATTTTTATGTGTCGCATTTATAGCATCGGCTTGCTGTTTACGGTGCGTCCACAAACGTACATCATGTCCATTATCTGCTAATACGATACTCAAGGCCGTCCCCCAGCTACCGGCACCTAATACCGCTACTTTTGCCATTAGAATCCTCTCCTTATTGTCTTTGCCTAGCAAATATTTTTATTGGTGTACCGACAAATCCAAATGCATCTCTGATTTTATTTTCCAAGAAACGTTTATAGGAAAAATGCATTAATTCAGGGTCATTGACAAATACAACAAAGCTAGGTGGTTTAACGGACACTTGTGTTGCATAAAGAACTTTCAGCCGCTCTCCTTTAAACGTTGGCGTTGGGTTCATCGCGATTGCATCCATAATTACATCATTTAAGACATTCGTTTGTATACGTTTTGCATGATTTTCACTCGCAAGCTTAATCGATGGGATTAATGTGTGTAAACGTTTTTTAGTTTTTGCAGATAGAAATACAATCGGAGCATAATCTAAAAACTGAAATTGCGTTCGTATTTTATTTTCAAATTCTTTCATTGATTTTTCATTTACTTCTACAGTATCCCACTTATTTACGACAATAACGATTGCTCGTCCGGCGTCATGTGCATAACCTGCTATATTTTTATCTTGTTCTCTTATTCCTGTTTCGGCATCAATTAAAACAAGAACAACGTCAGAACGCTCAATTGCTTTTAGCGCCCTTAGAACACTGTATTTCTCTGTTTTTTCATATACTTTGCCGCGTTTACGCATACCCGCAGTATCAATGATAATAAAATCCTGATCTTCCCTATGGAAGTGAGTATCAATTGCATCTCTTGTCGTACCTTCAATTTCACTTACAATAACTCGTTCCTCGTTTAAAATTGTATTCACCAAAGAGGATTTTCCAACATTGGGACGGCCGATTAAACTAAAATAGATCGTATCCTCTTCATCTTCACTGTTGTCGTCGACGGGAAAGTGTTTGACGACTTCATCGAGCAGATCACCCAGACCAAGCCCATGTGAACCGGAAATTGGGAAAGGTTCGCCAAAACCTAAAGCATAGTATTCATAAATTTCTTCACGCATTTCAGGATTATCTATTTTATTAACGGCCAGTACCACCGGCTTATTTGATTTAAATAACAGTTTTGCAACTTCATCATCAGCCGCTGTAATTCCCTCTCTGCCATTTACCATAAAAATAATAACATCGGCTTCATCGATAGCAATTTCGGCTTGTTGACGCATTTGTTTTAATAAAGGTTCATCACCAATTTCAATTCCACCTGTATCAATAACGTTGAATGCAGTTGTTAACCATTCACCTTCAGCATAGATACGATCCCTGGTTACACCGGGAATATCTTCTACAATCGAAATTCTTTCACCAACCAAACGGTTGAATATAGTTGATTTTCCAACATTTGGTCTTCCTACAATAGCTACAACAGATTTCCTCATGAAAGGAACTCCCTTTCTTTGTACGTTCTAAATAACGTTTTAATAGTAAAACAGCATCTATGAATTTGTGAAATGATGTGCTTTAATTGGAAGCTTTTTAAGTAAGTCCCAATATCAGTTCAACATTCATTCATTTATTTTAGCAAAAGAAGAAGATATTAACAATGTTTCCCGTACATGTTACAGTTAATCCATTCTTTATTTAAGAAGATGACCTGTAACGCCTATGTATAAATTTCATCATCCATGATTGTTTGTAATAGGTTAATAATGAAGCAAGCTTGACTTTACCCTTGTGCAAGCTCCCCAATAAAATAATTATTACAAAAGTGATGGTAAGGTTATCAAGATACGCCATTTCACCAATAGATGGTTGTAAATCATAACCGGTCAACAACATATTATATAACAATTCCCCTGCAGAAAGCCCAAGTAATCCAATTACCAACCGGTTATAAACTCCTTTTACTAATATGCTAATAATCATAACACTTATTGCCGGAATAAGTATGAACCGGGGTAGGAAAAGCCATACCGGCGTGTTTTGTTCCCATAAAAGGATTGCGGCATAGCCTATTGTAATTGTGAACGAAATAAAAGTATGGTACATCATTCGGGGAAGTTGCGCATGCAAAATAATTACACTGCCAAATAAAATTAAAAATGTTAGTGACACGTGGTAGTTATCTATATTGATATTAACATTCGAACTTAAAATCGCTATTAGTATCCAACAAGCTATCTTTGTTCTTAATTCAGTTTTTTTCATTAAAAACGTAACAATAATCCATAACAACCAACCAAACCAATAAAACAAAAGTCCATTTTCCAAGCAATCACCACCATTAGCATTATAACTAGAACTAGTCATTTTTAAACCAAAAAAGGCTTTTCCCATTGCGGGTAAGCCTTTTGCAGTCATGCCTGTATTTGGTTTTTATTTATATCTATCCAACTTATCTCCAATAAAATCTCCGAGTTGAAATCCTGCTTGATCATCTGTTTTCTCGTATTGTTTATAATCAGCTGTTTCTTGCTCTTGCTCCAATGCTTTAATACTTAATGATATCCGTTCTTCTTGTTCGTTTACATCAAGAACTTTCACTTTAATTTGCTGCCCGACTTCCAGCACTTCCTGAGGTGTGCCAATATGGCGGTTGGCGATCTGGGATATATGAACTAAACCTTCTACGCCAGGTTGTATTTCAACAAAAGCTCCAAAGTTAACAAGTCGTTTTACAGTTCCATCTAATGTGTCACCACTTTTAATTTGGTCGGCTATACTTTCCCATGGGCCCGGAACTGTCTGCTTGCGGGAAAGCGAAATACGTTCATTATCACGGTCTACTGATAAAACTTCAACTTTAATTGTTTCACCTTCAGAGACAATATCAGACGCCTTTTCGATATGTTCGTGGGCCAATTCTGAAATATGAACAAGACCATCAACACCACCAATATCTACAAATGCTCCAAAATTGGTCAGGCGCTGTACAGTACCTTCCAGTACTTGTCCTGTTTCTAACGACTGTAACAACTCTTGTTTTTGGATGTTTGCTTCTTCCTCTACTACCGCACGATGTGATAAGATAATCCGATTTTGATCTTTGTTCAGATCAGCAATTTTAACTTTTAAAATTTGGTTTTTATAATCCGAGAAATCTTCAACAAAATAAGTTTCTACTAATGAGGCGGGTATAAAGCCCCGAAGTCCAACATCTACAACTAGGCCGCCTTTGACAATTTCTTTGATTTCTGTTTCAAATATCTCATCATTATGAAACTTCTCTTCCAATTCCTTCCACGCCATATCGGCGTCAACTGCTTTTTTGGAAAGAACAACTTCATCATCTTCTACTTTCTTCACTTTTAAGGTAAGTTTATCTCCCTCTTTTACAACATCACCAGGTACTTCAATATGCAGACTGGATAATTCACTAATTGGAACAATTCCTTCTGTTTTGTATCCAATATCTACAAGAACTTGTTTATCTTCAATTTTTACGACAGTTCCTGAGAGTGTCGATCCGACGCTGACTTCAGCTAATTCATGATTTGTTTCATTCATATGTTTATCCTCCTAAATATACATTAGAAAAAAGTTTTTATTAAATCAATATTTAATAATAATTATTCCCTTTTTTATAACTTCTAATAATTTCAATTATTTGTCAAGCAAAGCAGACTATGTGAGCTATTTATTCATGACTTACTTTTTTAACTTCGGATAAAATACGATTTGCTACATCATTAACAGATAAAGAGGTAGTATCTATTTCTACTGCATCATCTGCCTTAATTAATGGGGCTGTTTCTCGTTTTGAGTCTATATGATCCCTTTGTTCTATTTCTTTTTTTAATTCATCAATATCGGAAGGAAATCCTTTTTGAAGATTTTCTTCATGGCGTCTTTTGGCGCGTTCTGCAACTGTAGCAATTAGAAAGATTTTCACTTCCGCGCCAGGGAGGACGTGAGTTCCGATATCACGCCCATCCATTACGACACCAAGCTTCTTTGCAAGTGCCTGCTGCCTCATCACCATTTCTTTTCGAATTTCCGGATGCTTTGCTACATACGAAACGTTATTTGTTACATTTTGAGCACGAATTTCTAATGTTACATTTTTTCCATTTACGGTAACAATTTGGCCTTCTTCTGCACTTTGTTGAAGTTCAATTTCTGTTTGTTCCAACAAATGTACCAAAGCCTGTTCATCATCTAAATCGACGCTCTCTTCAAGGGCTCTCCCGGTTAACGCGCGGTACATTGCCCCTGTGTCAATATAAATATATGAAAGCTTTTGTGCTACCATTTTTGCTACTGTACTCTTCCCTGCCGCAGCAGGACCATCAATGGCAATTGCTATTGTGTTTTTCATTACTTTCTTCAACCCTCTCGTTAACAAATAAAAAATACTCTTTTTTGCGCCGGCTGAACGATGGATCATATCGGCCGTATAGTTAAATAATAACATATAAATGCGATAATAGGTTATCCGTTACTTATAAGAAGTCACTTGATCCAGGTGTAGTTTCGACGCACAATTCTTTTCGATGGGGCAAGCACCATACGGTCGAAGTATATCCCCCATCATTAAATGACGGTAGAAAAAAGTGCGGTAAAAAGTTTGCTCTGCGGTTACCGCAAATGGAATATACTCGCTTTCCGTGGGCGGCTAATGAGCCTCCTCGTGCTGACGCACTGCGGGGTCTCATCGAGGCCTTTTTTCCCGCAGGAGTCTCGTGCCTGCACTCCAAGCAATAGGTGGAAATACTCCAAACAACTTACCAGCTTAATGCTGAATGTTTTCGTTCTACATAGAAAGAATAGCATTTAATTTATGTTCTCATCGGTCATTGAACAAACTGGGTTCTGACAGCTAGAACGTGGACGGTTTGAGAATAATTCTTTGTACCGGACTCATGAATAGTCGCTTCCCAAAATAGCTTTACTTTTTTATTCGAGTCATTTTATAAAGGGTGATCTCAGATATAAAACCGAACAATTCAATCTGATAGTAATTGAATACTTGATTTTTGGACTCTATTTTAGTTGTCTGGATCGGAAGATGACTGACTCCTGGGACTGGGACTGCGCACTGCTCGTCCCACCGAAAACATTTGCGGGAATAGCACGTGTCTGAAGACCCCGCAGGAAGCAGTAATGATGAAGGCCGACTAAAATCGCCCTTTGCGGGCAACGCCGGCATACCCCTCGCCGGGGCAAGGAGGCTGAAGCCGTGCCCGCGGAAAGCAGTCATCTGCAGTGGAAATCAACAGTTCCAGCACACAACCTAATAGAAATGATGATGATGAAGTTGACTCACCCACCTAGTTAATCCCCAAGATTTTATGTATAACCTGGATGGGGGACTAAATTCAATCGTTCTGCACGAGTAATCACAGCCCCATCGAAAAAAAAGGAAAGGCCGGGGCCAATCCTTCAAATTTGTTAATGCGCTTATTAATGTGCATTTGTGTAGTTAACTTCTGTACCTGCTAATTTTTCAACTTTCTCTTCTTGTCCATCCATCGCATTAATAAATATGCGGTATGTCTCATTATTTAAAACACCTAAAAACTCATAAGTTAACACTTCTTCTCCTAAGTCATTATCTATTACTGCTAATGATTCTTCTTTTATTTCGACTTTAGGATTAACCTTATCCTTTGCTTCTTCTTCAGTTAAGTCAGGTTCCGGAATATCCCGATCGGTATGGTTCATAAAATAATTTCTTGCATTGAGACCAATTATATCCCCATTATCCAATGCAACTTTCACTTCAATGGAATCGGAATAAACATGAACATCGTTATCTGCATATAAAAATGAATAGACACCTATATTATCATATTCACTGCTTTGACTAATCGCCATGTTTTCAAAATCAAACTCTTCAATATAGGCTTTTGCTTTTTCCGACCCTTCATTTAGACTTATTTTTTTATCGCCAACAGGTCGATCTACTAAGAGTGATATCGGATGACCGCCTTTTTGTGACATATCCATATAAGCATTCTTGTCACCATTGCGATAGGAGATGCTATACATTGGAACATCGGCACCTTCTCCGCTTTTTGCGATAGTCAGATCATTATCGTTCGTAACATTAAATAGCTTTTTACTGCTTTTTAAAGCTTCTTTCTCATTAATTTTATCCCCTGTCAGGAATTTAAAATTATGTTCCTTGGTTTCGTTCCCATTAAGGGGTGAGTCTTGATTTGCCTCTGAAAAACCCTCTACTTTCTTTTCAACGGTTTCAAGTCCATCAATAATTGTATTATCGGCTGGCTCCTCTTGTGTAGCTAAAGCAAGTTGTACATCCATCCAACGCAGATTGTTTTTTAATGTCATATGCTGCACTTCCCTCAGCTCGTTTTTGATATCTCCTGCTTGTTCATATAATTTATTTAATGTTTTTGTTTCCTTATCTGAAAGAGGGTCTTTTTCCAAATCTCTAACAGCTGTTCGATATGTGAAATCTCCGA
>Ga0209487_1000768_pt1 | contig 28359 bp, 26 predicted proteins | sample Poulit2012_FD_187524 | JGI IMG/M metagenome (GOLD analysis project Ga0209487, IMG submission 187524) | Agricultural soil microbial communities from Georgia to study Nitrogen management - Poultry litter 2012 (SPAdes) (version 2) | ecosystem: Environmental > Terrestrial > Soil > Agricultural land...
TCCTCAGACGGCGCGGACGACCTTGCCGGCCTTCAGGCAGGAGGTGCAGACGTTCAGCCGCTTCGGCGTACCGCCCGTCACGGTGCGCACCTTCTGGATGTTCGGGTTCCAGCGCCGCTTCGTACGACGGTGGGAGTGCGAGATGCTGTGGCCGAAGCTCGGGGCCTTGCCGCAGACGTCACACGTAGCAGCCACGGTGTGTCTCCTCTAGGTCAGTCCTCGCCACAGAGTGAAGCGGCGGTGAATCCGGGGCTCGGCCTGGTCGCCGAGACGGCGGGCCGAGGAGTGCCTTGGTCAGGCAACCGCACCAGAGTACTGCACCGGCGGCGCCGGGCTCAAACCGATGCACCGGCAACCACGTGAGACAGCGCACATGTCGCGCGAGGCAGCGCACACCCCGTGGCGATCCTGCCACCGGCCTGTCGGTGCCCCCGGATAGCATCGGAGACCGTGGCACACACATCGGAGGACGAGGTCTGGGGCGGGGACAAGCGTGCCCTGATCCACCTGGTCGGCGAGCGCGGCGCGAAGAAGCTCCAGCAGCTCGACATCCACAGCCCCCAGGACCTGCTGCGGCACTACCCGCGCAAGTACTTCCACCGTGGCCGGTACACCCGGTTGCGGGACCTGGTCTCCGGTGAGCACGCCACGGTGATGGCCCAGGTGCTCGGTGTGGAGGACTTCAGGTCCAAGAAGCGGCCGCTGCACGTGATCAAGGTGTCCATCACCGACGGTGACACTGTGGTGCCGTTGACCTTCTTCGCGCGCCGTGCCTACCTGGTCGAGTACTTCAAGAAGCGGTTCCGGCCGGGCACGTCGGCGATGTTCTCCGGGCAGGTGACCTACTACAAGGGGGACCTACAGCTCATCCACCCGGACTACGAACCGCTGCCGCAGGCGATGGACGAGGAGGAGGCGGCCCGCCGGGCCGCCCGACCGGTACCGGTCTACCCGGCCACCGCCAAGCTGCCCACCTGGAAGATCTCCGAGATGGTGCGCCTGGCCCTGGAGCCGCTGCAGCCCAGCGAGGTGGCCGACGTGCTCCCGGCCGAGGTGCGCGAACGGCGGGAGCTGCCCGGGACCATGGCTGCCCTGCACATGATCCACCAGCCGGCGAGCGACCTGGACTGGCAGGCCGCCCGCCGCCGGTTCGCCTACGAGGAGGCCTTCCTGCTGCAGACCGCGCTGGCCCGCCGCCGCGCGGAGATCGCCGCCAGGGAGGCCACGCCGCGTCCGGGCCGCCCGGAGGGCCTGCTCGCCGCGCTGGACGCCCAGCTGCCGTTCACGCTCACCGAGGGCCAGCGCCAGGTCAGTGCGCAGATCGCCGCAGACCTGGCCGGTGGCAGCCCGATGCAGCGGCTGCTGCAGGGGGAGGTCGGCTCCGGCAAGACTGTGGTCGCGCTGCGCGCGATGGCCCAGGTGATCGACTCCGGCGGCCAGGCAGCGCTGCTGGCACCTACCGAGGTGCTCGCCGCCCAGCACCTCCGCTCGATCCGCCACCTGCTCGGTCCGCTCGCCGAAGCCGGTCTGCTCGGCGGAGACACCCGCGGCACCAAGGTCACCCTGCTCACCGGCTCGGTCACCGGCGCAGCACGCCGCCAGGCGCTGGCCGATGCTGCCTCCGGGGCTGCCGGGATCGTGATCGGCACGCACGCGCTGCTGGAGGAGAACGTGCAGTTCGCCGACCTGGCGCTGACCGTGATCGACGAGCAGCACCGGTTCGGGGTGGAGCAGCGCGATGCCCTCCGAGCCAAGGGCCGCACCATGCCGCACCAGCTATACCTCACCGCCACGCCGATCCCGCGCTCGGTGGCGATGACCGTGTTCGGGGACGTGGAGGTCTCCACGCTGCGGGAGCTCCCGGCCGGTCGGTCCGGGGTGAGCACCTACCTGGCGCCGGCCAGTCAGGAGAAGTGGATGCAGCGGATCTGGGCGCTGATCGCCGAGCAGGTCGCTGCGGGCCACCACGCGTACGTGGTCGCGCCCCGGATCAGCTCCACTGCTGCCGAGGACGACGGCGCGGCGCCGCTGGCTCCGGAGGGTTCCGGTGGTCCGGACGTACCCGGGGCGGGTGGGTCTGCTGCTGGGCAGGGAGAGTCTGCTGCTGGGCAGGACGGGCCGGCCACAGTGGAGGACACCTACGCCCGGCTCAGCACGGAACCGGCGCTGCGCGGCATCTCGCTGGGTCTGATGCACGGCCGGCTGCCCGCCGAGGAGAAGGACGCGGCGATGGCGGCGTTCGCCTCCGGGCAGACCCCGGTGCTGGTCACCACCACAGTGATCGAGGTGGGGGTCGATGTGCCTGAGGCCACGGTGATGGTGGTGCTGGACGCCGACCGGTTCGGCCTGTCCCAGCTGCACCAGCTGCGCGGCCGGATCGGCCGAGGCAGCGCTCCGGGCACCTGCCTGCTGGTCACCGACGCGCACCCGGACTCCCCGTCGGTGCAGCGGCTGAAGGCGATGACCGAGACCACCGACGGGTTCGTCCTGGCCGAGCAGGACCTGGCTCAGCGTCGGGAAGGCGACGTGCTCGGCGCCGCCCAGTCCGGGAGGGGCAGCTCGTTGCGGCTACTCTCGGTGGTGCGTGACCGTGAGCTGATCGAGCAGGCGCGTGACGATGCCCGCGGGCTCATCACCGCCGATCCGAACCTGGTGCACCACCTGGAGGTGCTCACCGCGATCACCGAGCTCGTCGACCCCGACCATGAGGAGTTCCTGGACCGTGCCTAAACCAGCCAAGGGTGGCAAGGCGGCGAAGAAGTCAGCTGCGGCGCTGCTGAAGGCCAGCTCGGTGAGTGTCGGCTACGGGTCCACGATGGCCAGCGCCGTGTGCCCGCCGATCAGCGTGACCATGTCCGCCGGCCAGGGGCTAGCCGTGGTGGGTGCCAACGGCACCGGCAAGTCCACCTTCCTGCGGGCTGCCGCCGGGTTGCTGGAGGTGCTCGGCGGCACCATCGACGTGCTCGGCGTGCCGGTGGACGAACGCTCCCGCCGGTTCCGGGCCGAGGTGGCCGTGGTGCTCGACGAGGACTCCTACCTGCCCGCGCTGACCGTGCGCGAGCACCTGCTGCTCACTGCCCGCGGGCACGGGATGACCGAGGTCAGCGCTCTGGTCACCGAGCAGGTGGAGGCATTCGGTCTGACCGAGCGGCAGAACGCCCTGCCCACGGCACTCTCCTCCGGGCAACGGCGGCGGCTGCTGCTGGCCGCAGCGTTCGTGCGTCCGCGCACCCTGCTCGTGCTGGACGAGCCGGAGCAGCGCCTGGACTCCGGGATGCGGGACCGGCTCGCCGCCCGGCTCGCCGGTGAGCGGGACGCCGGTGGTGGGGTGATCATGGCCACCCACGACCCGGTGCTGGTGCGCGAGGTGGCCACCAAAGCGCTGCTGCTCGGTGAGGACTCGGTGCGCGTGGTCTCACCGGACGAGGGCGCTGAAGCGATCGAGGCGCTGTGAAGCTCGACGACGACATCGACCAGTCCTGGCCCACCGGACGCCAGCTGCGCACGCTCACCCGCGCCGCCACTGAGGCACACACCGGCGGCCACATGGGTGAGCTGGTCTCCGAGGTCTACTCCGTGCTGTTCTCCGGTGTGATCGCCGTGGTGATGGTGCTCGGTGCGGTGCAGGGGTTGAACGCCTCGATCCACCCCGGTCCGGAACAGGCCACAGTGGACCCCAGCTGGCTGGCGCTGGTGGTCGCTCTCGTGGTCGCCGGGGCGGTGCTCGGCCTGGCCGGCCGGCTCGGCCCGGTCGGCATGGGTGGGGCGCACGCGCTGTGGTGGCTGACCACCCCCGCTGACCGGCGCACCCTGCTGCGCCCGCGTCTGGTGCTGCTGCCGGTGCTCGGCGCCCTTGCCGGTCTGGTCGGCGGGCTGCTGGTCGGTTTTCTGGCGTTCGGTGCCTTCGGCCCGGAGCTGCTCTGGCTCACCGTCGACTTCGTGGTCGCCGGTGCCGCGATGATCCTCGCAGTCGCCGCAGGACAGGTGCGGGCCGGCGTTCGCAGCACCAAGCGGATGCGCCCGGCGGTGCTGGTGGGTGACCTGCTCACCGCTGCCGGACCGGTGGCGGCCATCGCCCTGGTGCTCATCCGCCCGGAACCGGTCGATGTGGACTGGGCGCACCTCGGACCGGTGGTCGCCGCTGTGGTGGCCGTGCTGCTCCTGATCGCGCTGTGGTGGCTGGACCACAGCCTGGAGCTGATCTCCGGACGAGAGCTGCGCGCCCGCGGCTCGGTGGCCTCCTACGCCTCCGGTGCGGTCACCTCGATGGATACCCGTGAGCTCGGTCGCGCGCTGAACGTGAACACCGCCCGCGATGCGCGCCGCCGTTCGGCTGCGATGCACGGCGCCCGCGGAGCGGTGAGCGCGATCCTGGTGGGGGACGCCACTGTGCTGGCCCGCACCCCACGACACCTGATCCAGATCGCCGTCGGCTTCTGCGTGGCACTCCTCGGTGTGGCCGCCGGCTGGTCGGTGGTGATGAACGTGATCCTGCTGCTGGCCGGCGGGATCCTGACCGCGATGGCCACCGGGGAAGGCGCCCGCCGGGCGGAGATGGCCCCGGTGCTGGACCGACACTTCCCGATCGCCGGGGCAGACGTGCGCCGCGCCCGGGTGCTGCTGCCGCTGCTGGTGATGGTGCCCTGGACAGTGCTGGTGCTCGGCCTGTGGGGCTGGGCGCACCAGGCGGTCGTCGGCTACCTGCTGCTCGGGCTGGTCACCGGGCCGGTGTTCGCCGCCGGGGTGCTGCGCGCCGCCTACCGCAAACCCCCGGACTGGTCCAAACCACTGGTGCCCGGCCCGTTCGGTCCGATGGCCCCCGGCGTGATCGCCGCGTTCGCCCGTGGTCCGGACATCGTGGTGCTCTGTGCGGTGCCGATGATCGTCGGGGTGGTGGCGCTCGGGGTGTCTCCGATCCTGCTGGCGGTGCAGGTGGGCACCTCGCTGATCGCGCTGGCCGTCGCCACCCGGGCACCGAAGGCCGGCGGCAAGGGCTGGATGCAGCGGATGAGCGAGCAGGCCGAGGCGCAGCGCGCGGAGATGGAGCGGCAGCGCGGCGGACGCCGGTGACCCGGATCGTGGCCGGCCGGGCCGGCGGACACCGGCTCCGGGTACCGGCCAAGGGCACCCGGCCCACCAGCGAACGCGTCCGGGAGGCGCTGTTCTCCCACCTGGACCACCTCGGCTACACCGACGGCACCCGCGTGCTGGACCTGTACGCGGGGTCCGGTGCGCTCGGTCTGGAGGCGGTCAGCCGCGGAGCGCGCAGTGCCGTGCTCGTGGAGTCGGCCCGCGGTGCGATCGCTGCGTGTCGCGCCAACGCTGCCAGCACCCACCTGGCCGAGCAGGTGCTCCTCCGGCCGGTGCCGGTGCGCCGTTACCTGGCCGGCGGGCCGCCGGCCGAACCGTTCGACCTGGTGCTCGCCGACCCGCCGTATGCCGCCGAGGACGTCGACGCAGTGCTCGCGACGCTCGCCGAGCCGGGCTGGCTGGCCGATGACGCACTGGTCGTGCTGGAGCGCGATGCTCGCAGCAGCCCGCCGACCTGGCCGCCGACCTGGCGGGTGCAGCCGGAGCGCCGCACCGGGGAGACGATCCTCTACTCCGCCCGCACCCCCTGAGCAGTCGCGAACGCCCTGGTGTACGGCGCCCGCCCGGCGTGTCGCCGCGAAGGGTAGCGTTCGCGAGTTCTCAGCGGGTCCAGGGGGCGCCCAGGGCGGTGAACGTGTCCAGCTCGGTGGCCACCTTCTGGCACCAGGAGTCCACGTCGCGCAGCACCCGGTACTCGTCCTCACCGGCACCGTGGCGGGTGAAGTACTGGGGGTCCACCTGCTGGGGGTCGGGTGCGGTGCGCACCGCTTCCAGCACCCGCATGAAGGCGCCGGTGTCCACCAGCGAGGAGAGCAGCGGTGCGCCGGTGCTCAGATGGTCGGCGAGGTTGCGCAGCAGCCCGGTGCGGCCGAGCTTCTCGGTGTGCTCTCCGGCGGCGGAGGTGATGGTGAGGACGTCCTCGGTGTAGGACAGCCTCAGCTGCCCGGCGGTGCCGCGCACCGTCACCGTCGGCGCCACCCAGCCCTCGGACTCGGTGGCCAGGGTCAGCCCGAGTGCGATCGGGGTGCCCCGGCTGGTGCGCAGCCGCACTGCGGAGGTGTCGTCCGCCTCGATCTCGTTCACCCGGAACAGGTCCACCTCCACCTCGGCGACGTCCTCGGCGCGGGTGGAGCCATCGATCCGCAGCGCAGTGGCCACGGCGTGTGCGAGCGGGTTGGTGACCACCCCGTCGACCACGTCCACCCCGTCCAGGTGTCGGTGGCCGGCCCACCGGGACCGGTTGTAGTAGGAGCGGGTGCGCCGCCACAGGCCGACCCCGCCGATACCCCTCACCTCGCCGATCGCCCCGGCACGCAGGTACTCCTCGATCCGGTCCAGGGCGGCCGAACCGAAGCTCTGGAACCCGACCTGCACCGGACGACCCGCCTTCTCGGCCACCTCGGTGAGCTCGGTGAACTCCGCCAGGGACGCAGTGGTCGGTTTCTCCAGCAGCACCGCTGCACCGGCCTGCAGGGCACGGGTGGCCAGCGGCAGGTGGGTGTGGATCGGGGTGGCGATCACCACCACGTCCGGCGTTCCCGCCGCGAGCAGCGCGTCCAGGTCCGGGTGCACGGGGGTGCCCTCGGGCAGGTGCCGGGCACCGTCCCCGCCGCGCGGGTCGGCCACGGCCACCACCTCACCGACGCCGTCCGCGCGCATCCGCTCCAGCTCGGCCAGGTGGTGCGCGCCGTATCCGTGGATGCCGACGACGGCGAAGGTGGTGGTCACGAGAGGTCCTCCAGCTGGGTGTAGACAGTGCGGGCGGTGTCGGCATCGATCCGACGGTCGAGCAGCACCCCGGTCAGGGACAGGTCCAGGGTGTCCCCGGCGGCCACCTGCCGGTGGGAGGACCAGGCGACAGCCGGCCCGGCCCCGACATAGCCGGTGGTGCGCACGAACCAGGGCAGCACGGCCTCAGAGCGCTGGGCCAGCAGCAGGCTCACCGGCCCGGAGGGCCGCTCCTGGACGAGCAGCAACCACGGTGAGGTGGACCCGAGCACCTCACCTCCGCCGTCGACCTGGGCCGTGGTGGGCACCTCCTCGCCGGAGACCCGCCAGAACAGTCCGCCGTACCCGGCTCCGGTGCGCCCACGGGTGGCCGGTGAACCGATCGTCAGTGCCCCGGCGTCAGCGGTCATCTGGCTGCGCCAGGTCAGCGCCCAGGCTTCCTCGGCGGGCAGCAGGTCGGCGGTGATCCGGCGCTGCTCGGTGAGCAGGTGGCTGCCGTCGCGGGCGAGGAACTCGACCTCCTGGTTGATCATGTGGTCGGTGGCGTCCACTTCTCCGCCCACCTGCCGGCCGTGGTTGTCCAACATCTGGTACCCGTCCGGGTGCACATAGCTGCCGCCGCCCCAGAACATCGAGCCGTTGATCTCCACGACGGCGTTGCTCACTCCGTAGTGGTGCCGGTGGTCGCTCGGGGCTACTTCGGTCCACGTCTCCCCGGCGAGCGAGGTCACCGGGTGCAGGTACGGGCGGGGGGAGAGCTGGGCGGGCATGTCCTGTCCGTCGCAGTAGCGGGCCACCTCACGGGTGCCGATGTGCAGGCTGGTCACAGAGCTCCTTCAGGTTGCGAGGTGACGGCCACTCGGGCTCGTGGCAGTCTAGGGTAATCGCTTACCGGGTGTGGTGAGCAGGAGGGAGGATCGGGATGAAGGCAGTGGTGATCAGTGGTGCGGGCCGGTACACCGACCCGTGGCACGACTTCGCGGGAACGTCCGCACAGCTGGCGGTGGAGCTGTCCGAGCTCGGCCTGGACGCCGAGGTGCTCACCCTGGGTGAGGCAGACGTGCCCAGCACAGCCGTGGATCTGCTCGTGGTGAACGCCGGCGGCGGGAGCACCCCCCGGCCGGTGGAGGACTCGGCTGCCGACCAGCGGGGCGAGGCGCTCGCCGAGTGGGCCCGGGAGCAGACCGCCGGTGGGCTGCCCACCCTGGTCACCCACACCGGCTCGAACACCTTCTACGACGACGATCGCTGGGAGCAGCTGATCGGCGGGCGCTGGGTGCCCGGCACGTCCTGGCACCCGCCGCTGGCCCCGGCTCAGGTGCAGGTCACCGCCGCGGAACACCCGATCACCTCCGGGCTGGCCGAGCAGCTCAGCGTGGTCGACGAGCGCTACTGCGACCTGCGGGTGGCCGGCGACGTGACCGTGCTGGTCGACCAGGAGGAGGATGGGCGGCGGCACCCGATCGTCTGGGCGCGGGCCGCTGGCGGTGTGCGGGTGGTGCATGACGCGCTCGGGCACGACGCCGCCGCCTACCGCAGTCCCGACCGGCGCGCCCTGCTCGGCCGTGAGGTGGACTGGCTGCTGCAGCGCTGAGCGCCGCCGGGCCCCGTACCAGGTGCGCAGGTGGCGGGGCCGGTGTGCAGTGCGCAGGCGGCGGGGCCGGTGTGCGGTGCTCAGGTGACCGCCCCGACGTGCCACGGGATGAACTCCTCCTGGCCGATGTCCAGCTCCTCGCTGACCGTCTGGGTGCCGGAGGCCACCGCCAGGATGGTCTCGTAGATCTCCCGGCCCACCTCCTCCAGCGTGGCGGTGCCATCCACGATCCGGCCGGCGTTGAGGTCCATGTCTTCGGCCATCCGCTGGTACATCTCGGTGTTGGTGGCCAGCTTGATCGAGGGTGTGGGCTTGCAGCCGAAGACTGATCCGCGGCCGGTGGTGAAGCAGACCACGTTCGCCCCGCCGGCCACCAGACCGGTGACCGAGACCGGGTCGTAGCCGGGGGTGTCCATGAAGGTGAACCCCTTGTCGGTGATCGGCTCTGCGTACTCGTAGACCGCCGTCATCTCCGCCTGGCCGCCCTTGGCCACCGCCCCGAGGGACTTCTCCAGGATCGTGGTCAGCCCGCCGGCCTTGTTCCCCGGCGAGGGGTTGTTGTCCAGGGTGCCGGCCCCGGCGGCGGTGTAGTGCTTCCACCACTCGATCCGGTCCAGCAGCCTCTGCCCGACGGTCTCGGAGACCGCCCGTCGGGTGAGCAGGTGCTCGGCCCCGTAGACCTCGGGGGTCTCGGCCAGCACCGAGGTGCCCCCGGCGGCGACCAACAGGTCGGAGGCGTAGCCCAGCGCCGGGTTGGCGGTGATGCCGGAGTAGCCGTCGGACCCACCGCAGTTCAGCCCGAGCACCAGCTCGGACACGTCCGCCGGAGCGCGCTCGACCTCGTTCACCCGCGGCAGCATCTCGCGGATCTTGGCGACCCCGGCACGTACGGTGGCCCGGATTCCACCGAGCTCCTGGATCGTCATCGTCTCGGTGTAGGTGCCCTCGGCCAGACCGAGCCCCTCCACCAGTGACTGCACAGCGATCATCTCGCAGCCCAGGCCGAGCACGAGCAGGCCGCCGAAGTTCGGGTGCTGGGCATAGCCGCGCAGGGTGCGCAGCAGCATCTGCCCGCCCTCGGAGTCCGGCACCAGACCGCAGCCGCTCTGGTGGGTGATGGCCATGACACCGTCCACGTTCGGAAACTCCTCCAGGGAGAGGTTCCGGAACTGGTCGGCGATCATCGTCGCCGAGCTGGCCGAGCAGTTCACCGAGGTGATCACGCCGATGTAGTTGCGGGTGCCGACCTTCCCACCCGGGCGGTGGTAGCCCAGGAACGTGCGGGGCAGGTCCGCCGGCAGCTCCGGGCTGACCCGAGCGGTGCCGAACTCGTGCTCCCGCTCGGTGGCGTCCATGCCCAGGTTGTGGCTGTGCACGTGGTCCCCGGCGGGGATCGCGGCGGTGGCCCGCCCGATCGACTGTCCGTACTTGAGCACCTGGTCTCCGGCGGCCACGTCCCGGACGGCCACCTTGTGCCCGCGCGGTATGTCCGCGCACAGCAGCAGCGGGCCGTGCGGGCCGGTCACCTCGCTCCCGGCACTGAGGTCCGAGGTGGCGATCGCCACCTGGTCCTCGCCTCGCAGGTGGAGCAGCAGGGAGCTCTGCACGGTCGCAGTCATCGACGAAAGCCTTCGCTGGGTCGGGAGCAGGGGCAAACCACGGAGAGTCTAGCCGAGAAACCGGTCTCTCGGCGGGGTGTGCCACCTGTCGGGACGCTGCAGGAGGGTACGTTAGCCCTGTGACGTCACGTATTGCTGTGTGCCCGGGGTCCTTCGACCCGGTGACCCTCGGGCACCTCGACCTGGTGCGGCGCGCCCGGTCGATGTTCGACGAGGTGGTGGTAGCCGTCGGCATCAATGCGGGCAAGTCACCGCTGCTGGATGCCGAGGCCCGGGTGTCGTTGTTCACCGCTGCGGTGGCCGACCTGGACGGGGTGCGGGTGCTGCGCATGCCCGGGCTGCTGGCCGACCTGTGCCGGGAGGTGGGCGCCAGTGCGATCGTCAAGGGGCTGCGCGGTGGCGCCGACTTCGACGCCGAGCACCCGATGGCGCTGATGAACCGGCACCTGTCCGGTGTGGAGACGGCCTTCGTGATCGGGGACGCTGCCCTGGCACACGTGTCCTCCACGATGGTCAAGGACGTGGCCCGCTACGGCGGGGACGTCACCGATCTTGTTCCCCCGCCGGTGGCCGAGGCGGTCTACGCCGCCTTCGAGACCCAGAAGGATGATGCACGATGACCGAAGAGAGCCAGGGCGAGTCGCTGGTGGCGATCCTGGACGAGCTGGCTGACCTGGTCGCCTCGGCCCGATCGATGCCGATGAGTGCCTCGGTGCTGGTGAACCGCGCAGAGGCGTTGGAGCTGATCGAGTCTGCCAAGTCGGTGCTCCCGGGGCAGATCACCCGCGCCCAGGGTGTGGTGGCCGATGCGGACGCGGTGCTCGGCCGGGCGCGGCTGGAGGCCAGTGACCTGGTGGAGCGTGCCAAGGAGCGGGCCGAGGAGCTGGTCTCCAGCGAGTCGGTGGTGGCCCAGGCGAAGACCCGCGCCGAGGAGATCGTCACCGAGGCGCGAGCCTCCGCCGACAGGCTCTCCCGGGAGGCCGACGACTACTGCGACCGGCAGCTCGCCCAGTTCGAGATCGACCTGAATGCGATCAGCTCACAGGTGTCCGCGGGCCGCGCCCGGTTGGAGGAGCGGGCCCGGCACCGACCGGAGCCACAGCGGGCGTCTACCCCGGGGGACGAAGGCGCCCGGAGTGCAGAGGAGAAGGAGTGACCGAGGACAACCCGTACCGCATCTCCACCCGCGACCTGGGTCGTCGACCGGGGTCGATGCGCACCGTCGAGCTCGATGTGACGGTGACCGAGGCGATGGGCAACGAGGTGATCGCCGTGCCCGCCGGCGCGGAGATCTCGCTCGACCTGCGCCTGGAGGCCGTGCTGGACGGGGTGCTGGTCACCGGCACCGTGGATGCCACTGCCCACGGTGAGTGCGTGCGCTGCCTGGATCCGGTCAGCCAGGACCTGACCATCGACTTCACCGAGCTGTTCGCCTACCCGGGCAGCCAGCAGGAAGCCGCCGAGGAGGAGGACGCCGAGGAGCTACCAGAGCTGGACGGGGACGTGGCCGATCTGGAGGGCACGATCACCGACGCGGTGGTGCTGGCGCTGCCGTTCCAGCCGCTGTGCCGGCCGGACTGCCCGGGACTGTGCTCCGTGTGCGGCATCCACCTGGCCGACGCCGAGCCGGGGCACGCCCACGAGCAGCTCGACCCACGCTGGGCGGCCCTCAGCGCGCTGCGCGAGACGATCGAGGATGAGAGCGCCGACGAACAGGATGCGGGCGAGCAGGGATGAGCGCCGGCCCCACCGAGGCGCTACGCACCGCGCTCGGCATCGAGATCGACCCCGAGCTGCTGGTGCTCGCCCTGACCCACCGGTCCTTCGCCCACGAAGCAGGTGGCATCCCGACGAACGAGCGGTTGGAGTTCCTCGGCGACTCCGTGCTCGGCGTGGTGGTCACCGAGCACCTGTACCGCAGCTATCCGGACCTGCCAGAGGGTGCGCTGGCGAAGATGCGTGCGGCCAGCGTCTCCCAACGGGCACTGGCCGAGGTCGCCCGCACGCTGAACCTGGGCGACTACCTGCTCCTCGGCCGGGGTGAGGAGGGCACCGGAGGCCGGGACAAGGACTCGATCCTCTCGGACACGATGGAGGCAGTGATCGGTGCCGCCTACCTGTGCCACGGGCTGGAACCGACCCGGGAGCTGATCACCCGGTTGGTCGGACCGACGCTCACCGCCGCAGCGGGTCTGGGCGCCGGGCTGGACTGGAAGACCAGCGTGCAGGAAGTGGCTGCCGAACGCGGGCTCGGCGTGCCGCACTACGACGTGCAGGCCACCGGCCCAGACCACGAGCGGCACTTCACCGCCTACCTGGTGCTCGGCGAGACGGTCTGGGGCACGGGGGAGGGATCGGCGAAGAAGGTCGCCGAGACGCACGCTGCCGAGGCCGCCTACCAGGCGCTGGTGGCGGACGCCTCCGGGGCCGAGGACGGTTCGCCGCCCGAGCAGTAGGCCGGCACCCGACCAGGAGCCCGGATCCTGAGCCGGTAGGTTAGGGCCGTGCCCGAGCTACCTGAGGTCGAGACCATCCGCGCCGGGGTGGCCGCACATGTGCTCGGTCGCCCGATCGAGCACGTGGAGGTGCTCCGGGACCGGTCGGTGCGCCGGCAGGAGGGTGGGCCCGCCGAGTTCACCGGCCTGCTGACCGGTCGCAGCCTGGCGGCGGCGGTGCGGCGCGGGAAGTTCCTCTGGCTGCCGCTGCGCGGCCCGGACGGGCAGGCGGAGGACCACGCGCTGCTGGTGCATCTGGGGATGAGCGGTCAGCTGCTGGTCACCGGGGCGGGGGAGAACCCGCACCTTCGGATGCGGCTCACGTTCGCCGACGGCGGTCAGCTCCACTTCGTGGACCAGCGCACCTTCGGCTATCTCACCGTGGCGGAGCTGGTGCCCACCGGCGACGGCGGCCCCGGCGGTCTGGGCGCGGTGCCTGGCCCGGCGGAGCACCTGCTGCCCGCGCCGGTGGCGCACATCGGCCGGGACCTGCTCGACCCGCTGCTGGCCGACCCGGGCGGGCCGGGCCGGACGGAGCTGGTCCGCCGCCTGCGCCGCGGCCGACGCGGGATCAAACGAGCCCTGCTGGACCAGACCCTGGTCTCCGGCATCGGCAACATCTACGCCGACGAGGCGCTCTGGCGTGCCCGGGTGCACTACGACCGGCGCACCGACCTGATGCCCAGGGCACAGGTGGCCGCCGTGCTGGAGGCGGCAGCCGAGGTGATGCGCACCGCGCTGGTGGCCGGCGGCACCAGCTTCGATGCGCTGTACGTCAACGTGAACGGTGCCAGCGGGTACTTCGACCGGGCCCTGAACGTCTACGGCCGGGAGGGCCTGCCGTGCCCGCGGTGCGGCACGCCGATCGTGCGCGAGTCGTTCATGAACCGTTCGGCGGCCTTCTGCCCGGTCTGCCAGCGCCGCCCCCGCACGCGCGCGCCGGGCCCCACCCAGCCGCGCCCCACCCAGCCACGCTGAATCGATTCACGCGATGCTTCCTGCGCGCGGTCGTGCTCGCGGGTATCGCCCCGGCGGGCCGGCTGCCGCTCCGGCACCCGCTGCGACAGGCCGGACCACCCGCGCCCGCGCGCACGCACGAACGCCCCCGGGCTCACACACGAACGCCCCCCGGGGCTCACACGAACGCCCTCCGTCGCGGACACAGCGTGACCTCTGGCCGCGACGAAGGGCGTTCGTGGGTATGGGGGGACCTGCTCAGCGGTCCACGCGGGCGCTGCCGCCGCCGGCAAGCTTGACCACCTCGGCCTTGGTGACCATCGAGGTGTCACCCGGAGTGGTCATCGCCAGCGCACCGTGCGCGGCACCGTACTCCACCGCAGTGGACAGCGGCTCACCGGAGAGCAGACCGAAGATCAGGCCGGAGGCGAAGGAGTCGCCGCCGCCCACCCGGTCCAGGATCTCCAGGTGCTCGCGGTGCGTGGCCTGGGCGAAGCCCTCGTCCTTGCTCCACGCGATCGCGCCCCAGTCGTTGTCCGAGGCGGTGTGCACGGTGCGCAGCGTGTTGCCGATCACCTGGAAGTTCGGGAAGGCCTCCGAGGCGGTGGCGATCATCGACTTGAAGCTGGCGATGTCCAGGTCGGAGAGGTTCTCGTCGACACCGGGCACCTCGAACCCGAGCGAGGCGGTGAAGTCCTCCTCGTTGCCGATCATCACGTCGATGTGCTCCGCGATGCGCTTGTTCACTTCCTGCGCCTTCGCCTGGCCACCGATCGACTTCCACAGGCTGGGCCGGTAGTTCAGGTCGTAGGAGACCACGGTGCCGTGCTTCTTGGCAGCGGTGACCGCCTCGATGACCACCTCGGCGGTGGACTCGCTCAGGGCGGCGAAGATGCCACCGGTGTGCAGCCAGCGCACGCCGAGCTCGCCGAAGATGTGCTCCCAGTCGATGTCGCCGGGCTTGAGCTGGCTGGCAGCGGTGTGTCCGCGGTCGGAGACCCCGACCGCGCCGCGCACACCGAAGCCGCGCTCGGTGAAGTTCAGCCCGTTGCGCACCTCCCGGCCGATCCCGTCGAACTCGGCCCACCTGATCAGCGAGGTGTCCACCCCGCCGGTGAGGATGAAGTCCTCGACCAGGTGGCCCACCGGGTTGTCGGCCAGGGCGGTGACCACCCCGGCGCGCAGGCCGAAGGCGCGGCGCAGCCCACGGGCCACGTTGTACTCGCCGCCGCCCTCCCAGACCTTGAAGTTGCGGGTGGTGCGGATGCGGCCTTCACCCGGATCGAGGCGGAGCATCACCTCACCCAGGGAGAGGACGTCGTAGCGGCACTCGGACGCAGGGCGGATGCTCAGGGTCATCGGGTTCCTCCTTGTTCTCAGGCCGCGACCAGCGCGACGGCCTCGGTGGTCAGGGTGGTGACGCGGTCAAAGTCGCCGGCAGCGATCGCGTCCCGCGGCACCATCCAGCTGCCGCCGACGGCCAGCACGGAGGAGATCGCGGTGTACTCGGCCAGGTTCTTCGGACCGATGCCGCCGGTGGGTACGAACTTCACGCCACCGAACGGGCCGGCCAGCGCCTTGATCGCCGGCGCGCCGCCGGAGGTCTGCGCCGGGAAGAACTTCACGGCCTGCAGGCCAGCGGCCAGCGCTGCCTGGATCTCGGTGGCGGTCACCGTTCCGGGCAGCGGCAGCACGCCTCGCTCGGTGCAGCGGCGCACGACCGCCTCGGAGAAGCCGGGGGAGACGATGTAGGAGGCACCCGCGTCCACGGCGGCATCCACCTGCTCCGCAGTCAGCACGGTGCCTGCACCCACCAGCATGTCGCCCCGGGCGGACATCGCCTTGATCGACTCCACCGCAGCCGCGGTGCGGAACGTGACCTCTGCGACCGGCAGCCCGCCGGCCACGAGCGCCTCGGCCAGCGGGGCTGCCTGCGCCGCGTCGTCCAGCACGACCACCGGCACCAGCCGGGCAGCTCCGATCCGTTCCAGCAGTTCCTGGGCCACTGTGGCCGTCCTCTCCGCGACGTGCACTCGTCGATCCACGCCACAAACGTTTACATCCAGTTGCTGAAGGTCGACGCTAGCATGGCTTCTTTGCTGTGAACAATGGAGTTGTAAACGTTTGTGGTCGCGTCGGTCCTCTGGCATCATCGCGACGACGGAGCCGTCGGTTGGCAGCACACGGCACCGAGGAGAACGGGAGGGGCGATGGTCACCACGATCCGCGACGTCGCCCGTGCCTCCGGGGTCTCGATCGCTACCGTCTCCCGTGCCCTGGCTGGCTCGACCATCGTGGCTGCCGGTACGCGGGAACGAGTCCGCCGCGCCGCCGAAGAGCTCGGCTACCAGCCCAACCGGGCAGCCCGCCAGCTGGTCACCGGCCACGGCCAGTCGATCGCCCTGGTGCTGCCCGACCTGCAGAACTCCTTCTACTCCTCGGTGGCCAAGGGCATGCAGCGCCGGGTGCGGGCCGCGGGTCTGAGCGCGATGATCGCCGACACCGACGAGGATCCGGCCGCTGAACGTGAGGTGCTCGAGCAGCTGTCCGCAGTCGTGGACCGGCTCATCCTCGCCTCCCCACGGGTGAGCGATGGTGACCTGACAGACCTGGCCCAGCGCTGCGCCGTCGTGCTGATCAATCGTGAGCTGCCTGGACTGGCGAGCGTGGTGGGCAACAACGCCGACGGCATCCGGCAGTCGGTCAGCCACCTGCTCGCCCTCGGTCACCGCCGGATCGGCTATGCCGGCGGGCCGATCACCTCCTGGTCTGACTCCCGCCGCCGTGCCGGACTGGCCGCACTGCCGCTGGCCGACGGGCAGGAGATCGTGGACCTGGGCGCTTTCCGCGCCTCCCAGGCCGGTGGTGTGGCTGCTGCGGACCTGGCGATCGCGGCGGAGGTCACTGCGGTGGTGGCGTTCAACGACCAGCTGGCCCTGGGGGTGCTCGGCCGGCTCGCCGAGCGCAACGTGCAGGTGCCCGAGCAGATGTCGGTGGTGGGGTTCGACGACGTCCCGGTCGCCCGGCTGCTCGCCCCGCCGCTGACCACGGTCGCCGTACCGACGATCGAGATCGGGGAGCGCGCTGCCGGCCTGCTCATCGACGCGGCGGCGGACGACGGCCCACCTCCGCAGATCGTGCTGGACGTCGAGCTGCAGGTCCGCCGCTCCAGCGCACCGCCGGCCGGCTAGGCACGCGGCGGAGCGCGCCCTATTAGGCTGTCCCTGTGCGACAACCGGTGCGAGTGATGATCGTGGACGACCACGAGATCGTCCGCCGTGGCATCGCCGAGGTGCTGGAGAGCCACGACGACCTCACCGTCGTGGCGGAGGCGGCTACGGTGGCCGAGGCGACCCGCCGGATGACCCTGGTCCGGCCCGAGCTGCTGCTGGTGGACCTGCAGCTGCCGGACGGCACTGGTCTGGACGTGATCGCCGCGGCCAGCACGCAGGTGCCGGAGGCACGGTCGGTGGTGCTCACCTCATTCGGGGACGACGATGCGGTCTCGGCCGCCCTGGAGGCCGGTGCGCACGCGTTCGTGCTGAAGTCGGTGCGCGGTGACGAGATCATCGATGCCGTCCGCAGCGTGGCCGCCGGCCGCACGCTGCTGCACCGGCGCCAGCTCGACCGGCGCCGCCGCAGCCTCGACGACCCGACAGCGGCGCTGACCGCCACCGAGCGGCGCGTCGTCGACCTGATCGGCGACGGCTGCTCCAACCGGGAGATCGCCGACCGGCTCGGCATGGCGGAGAAGACCGTGAAGAACCATGTGACCTCGCTGCTGGCGAAGATGGGCCTGCAGCGCCGCACCCAGGTGGCCGCCTGGGTGGCCGGACACCGGGGTGGCCGCTGGCGTGCCCGCTCCGGCTGAGCACGCCCGGCCTGGACGAGCAGACCCGATCGACGAAGGAGAACCCCCACACGTGTCCACGCGCGAGCAGCACCTGACCACCGCCGTCGAGGACCTGATGCCCCGGGCGCTGGCGGACCTTCGTGAGCTGGTTGCCCTGCGCTCGGTGCAGGACGCCACCGTGGAGGACCCGGAGCAGTGCCGGCTGGCCGCCGAGTGGGTCCGGGAGGCCTTCGTGGACCTCGGCCTGACCGATACTGAGCTGGTCCGCACCCCAGACGGCAGCGACGCCGTCATCGGCCGCTACCAGGGCCCGGAAGGGGCGCCCCGGGTGCTGCTGTACGCGCACTACGACGTGCAGCCGGCCCCGCCGGCGGCCTGGGTCAGCGACCCGTGGACGCTCACCGAACGCGACGGGCGCCACTACGGGCGCGGTGCCGCGGACTGCAAGGGCAGCATCGTCACCCACCTGACTGCGCTGCGCGCTCTGCTGGCCACCGGGGAGCTGCCGGTCTCCCTGACCGTGGTGATCGAGGGCTCCGAGGAACAGGGCACCGCTGGGCTGGAGCAGTACGTGGCCGCGCACCCGGAGGAGTTCGACGCCGAGGCCATCCTGATCCAGGACACCGGCAACGTGCGCGTGGGCCAGCCGACGCTGACCGTGGCGCTGCGCGGGGTGGCCGACGTGGTGGTGGAGGTCGACGCGCTGCGGGGCGAGCTGCACTCCGGGGCCTTCGGCGGCGCCGCCCCGGATGCGCTCGCCGCCCTGGTGGCGATGCTGGCCAGCCTCCGGGATGCCGAGGGCAACACCACCATCACCGGGCTGGACGCCACTGGCACCTGGGAGGGTGCGCAGTACACCGAGGAGACCTTCCGCACCGACGCCGGAATGCTCGAGGGCACCCAGGTGCTCGGCTCCGGCACAGTGGCCGACATGCTCTGGGCCCGCCCGACGGTGACCATCCTGGGCATCGACGCCCCGCCGGTCGCTGGTGCCGTGGCCGCCATCCAACCCCGGGCCGCCGCGCGGTTGAACCTGCGCGTGCCGCCGGGCATGGATCCCGCACAGGCGGCGGAGGCCCTGCGGGCGCACCTGCAGCAGGTCGCGCCCTGGGGGGTGCAGGTACGCACCGAGATACAGGGCCTCGGCGCCCCGTTCGGGGCCAGGACCGACACGACGGCGTTCGCCCAGCTGGCCGAGGCGCTCACCGAGGCGTTCGGGACCGAGACCATCACGGCTGGCATGGGTGGGTCCATCCCGTTGACGGCGGCCCTCGCCCAGGCGCAGCCCCGCGCCTCGATCGTGATGCTGGGTCTGTCCGACCCGGCCAGTGCGATGCACGCTCCGAACGAGAGCGTGCACCCGGACGAGATCCGCAACACCGCCCTCGGGGTGGCGCTGTTCCTGCACCGGCTCGGGCTCTCGACTACCTGAGCCCAGGCTGCTCGGGTACCGTGCCCACCCAGAGGGGGCGCAGGTCGTCCTGTCAGACGGGTGTTCTGGGCCACGGCTGGCCTGACGACCCGGTGATGGTTGTCGCGGCAGGGAGAGTGCGATGAGGTTCCGGGTGCTGGGGCCGGTGGCGCTGCGTGCGCAGGACTGGGTCGTGCTCGGTCCCGGTCTGCGCGGCACGCTGCTCGCCGTTCTGCTCGCGGCCCGCGGCGGCACGGTCAGCGCCGACGCGCTGGTACAGGCGATGTGGGGCGAGACCGCCGGTGAGGGAGCCCGCGCCCGCCTCCAGGTGCACGTGCACCGGATGCGCCGCCTGCTCGAGGACGAGGATGCACTGGTGCGGGAAGGGGCCGGCTACCGGCTGCTGCTGGTACCGGGCGACCTGGACGCCGAGGTGTTCGACCGCCTCGCCGACCGGGCCCTGGACCGGCAGAACAGCCCGGAGGAGGTGGCTGCAGCGGCTGCCGAAGCACTCGCCCTCTGGCACGGGGACGCCTTCGAGGGTGCCGCTGGCGACCTGGTGGACGCCGAGGCGATCCGGCTGGCCGACCGCCGCCGGGCCGTGCTGGAGGCGAAGTTCGCGGCGCGGCTGCAGCTGGGTGAGCACCGGGAGATTCTCGACGAGGTGCGCAGCGCGGCCGAGGCCGAACCCCTGCACGAGGGCCTGCAGGCGCAGCTGATGGCGACCCTGGCCGCGGCCGGGCGCCGCAGCGATGCGCTCGCCGCCTACCGCGCCACCCGGGAGCGACTCGTGGAGGAGCTGGGCATCGACCCCGGCCCGCAGCTGCGCTCGCTGCACGAGTCGATCCTGCTCGGCGGTGGGACGACCGAGAGCGACCTACCGCGACCGCACCAGCTGCCTGCGGCTCCGACCACGTTGGTGGGCCGGGAGGAAGAGCTTGAGCAGGTGGACCGGGCCGTCCCGGCCGGTGGGGGCGGCACGGTGGTGCTCACCGGCGCACCGGGCATCGGGAAGACCGCACTCGCCCTGACCTGGGCACACAGCCGCGTCGAAAGCTTCCCGGACGGTCAGCTGTATGTGGACCTGCAGGGTTTTGGTCCTGGCGATCCGCTGCCACCGGAACGGGTACTGGTCGCATTCCTGCGTGCACTTGGTGCCCCAGGAGAAGCACACAGCTGGCCGGTGGCAGAACAGACGACACTGTTGCGCAGCCTCACCCATGGTCGACAGCTGCTGATGGTGCTGGACAACGCCGCCTCGGTCGAACAGGTCCGGCCGTTGCTGGCCGCCAGCGCCGGCTGCACCGTGGTGATCACCAGCAGGCTCAGCCTCAGCGCCCTCACCCTGCACGACGGCGCCCGCCCGGTCGAGGTACCGCACCTGACTGAGCAGCAAGGCCGTGAGCTGCTGGCCGGTGCTGTCGGCTGCGACGCCGACGCGCAGGACCTGCAACCGTTGGTGGAGTGCTGTGCCGGACTCCCGCTGGCGTTGGCGATCGTCGGCGAACGGGCGCGGTCCACCCCGGGTGCCCGTCCCGCGGACCTGGTCGCCGAGATCGCCGCGACCGAGGATCGGCTGGACCGGTTCGACCTGGGGGAGGAGCACGGCAGCCTGCGCAGCATCCTCACCTGGTCCTACCAGTCACTGTCCGCCGAGGCGCAGCTGGTGTTCCGCAGCATCGGCGTGTTCCCGGGCCGGGACCCGGACGTGGGGGCACTGGCGGCCATCAGCGCGATGGACCACAGGTCGGCTTCTCGGGCGGTGGACGAGCTGGTCCGGGCGCACCTGGCGGCCGCCGCCGATGTGTCGCTCCGCCAGCACGACCTACTCCGCGACCTGGCGGCCGAGCTGGCCCAGGAGCACGGTCCGCGCCTGGACGAACAAACGGCCACACGTCTGGTCGCCTACTGGGCGGTACGAGCCGCCCAGGCGCGGCCGCGGTTCGTCGTGGAGCAGGCCAGCCCGATGACGGCCCCGGAGCTCGACCGCGTCGACGCGCCCGACTTCACCGACGACGAGCGGGCCCGCCGGTGGGTGCGCCGTCACCTACCGACGCTGGTGGCGGCCGCCCGGCTGGTGCCGGAGCCGCCGCACCCGGCGTTCGATCGGGTGCTGCTGGTGCTCTCCCGGATGGTGATAGTGATCGTGTCCACGATCGGCAGCCAGCATGTTGCTTCTCCGCTGTCATGTGCGGCGCGAGAGGCAGCGGAACGCTCCGGTGACACCCTCGACCTGGTCCGGGCAACTCTGCAGCACGCGAGCGCGCTCGACGACGACGAAACCGCGGTGGCCGCACTGCGCACCGCCATCGAGGTCGCTCGCAAGCACAACCTGCCCGATCAGGCGGCGATCGGAACCGGCAACCTGGGCTTCCGCACCGCGCGCATGGGAGATACCGCATCGGCGCTGATGCACTCCGAGGAAGCGGTCCGGCTCGCGATGAGCGCGGGGTCGGAGCTGCAGGCCAACTTCTGGCGTTGCAACGCCGCCTCCCAGACGCTGACCCTCGGCGACCTCACCGGGGCCGAGCGGTACGCGCGGCAGGCGCTCGCGGAGGGCCGGCGGCTGGGCAGCGACCGGGAGCTCACCGCCGCCAGCGCCGTCTGCGCCGAGGTAGCGCTACGCCGCGGGGACCTAGAGACGGCCGAGTCCTGGACCGAGCAGGCCGCTGAGCACGCCCGTGCCCGAGGACTCACGTTCCGTGAGGCGGACACTGAGGTGCTCTTCGGTTCCATCGCCGCCCAGCGCGGCAACCTGGAGACGGCGAACGACCACTTCCGGCGTGCGGTCACGCTGGCGAGCAGCGCGCAGCGAGCAGACGTCGTGGTCGAGGCCTACCTCGCCTGGGCGGAGGGGCTCGCCGCGCACGGCTCCCCAGACGCCCGGTCCTGCCTCGCCGAGGCCGGAGCGGCTGCCCGGCGGTCGATGCAACGGGGCTCCCTGCTGGCCGTGCGGGAGAGGATGGCAGAGGTGGAGCGCATGCTCGGCGCCCAGGCGTCCTGACCTCCGCGTCGTGCCACGCGTTGCGACAGCCCTCGTGCAAGAACCATGTAAGTGGCCCGCGTCACGGTGGGTGCCATGACTGACATCGACACTCGTGCGCCCGCCACCCCCGTGCCGGAACGCTCGACGCTGGCCAAGGACCGGCTCGGGGTCAGTGCCGTGATGTGCTTCATCGCCACGGCGGCCACACCGCTGACCGTGGTCGCCGGGGTGGTGACCACCGGGTTCGCCACCACCGGGCTGATCGGCATCCCGGTCGCGTTCCTCGCCGTCGGCGCGCTGCTGCTGCTGTTCAGCGTCGGCTACGTGGCGATGGCCCGCCGGGTCCGCAACACCGGAGCCTTCTATGCCTACATCGCTCACCTGGCCCGGCCCCTGGGGGTCGGCGCCGCCTGGGTGGCGCTGATCGCCTACAACGCCCTGCAGGTGGGGCTCTACGGCCTGCTCGGCGCCACAGCGGCACCGCTGCTGCAGCAGTGGCTCGGGCTGGACGTGCCCTGGTGGGCGGTCGCCGCCGTCTGCTGGCTGGTGGTGGCCCTGCTCGGTCTGCAGGCGGTGGACATCAACGGCACGGTGCTCGCGGTGCTGCTCGTCGCCGAGGTCGCGATCATCCTCGTGCTCAGCGTCTCCAACGTGCTCACCCCGGCCGGCGGCCAGGTAGACCTGGCGGCACTGTCCCCAGGTGAGCTGGTGGGCCCGGGAGCCGGGGCGATCCTGGTGCTGGCGGTGCTCGGGTTCATCGGCTTCGAGGCAGCCACCGTGTACGCCGAGGAGAGCCGCAACCCGCGCCGGACGGTACCGATCGCCACCTATGCCTCGGTGATCGCCCTGGCCGTGCTGTACACCTTCGCCTCCTGGGCGATGACCGTTGCGGTCGGCACCGACCAGATCGTCGGCATCTCCCAGGCGCAGGAGACCGAGGTGATCTTCGGCCTCGCCGGTGCCCAGCTCGGCCCGGCGATGGTGAACCTGACCCACGTGCTGCTGATCACCAGCATCGTCGCCGCGACCGTGTCCTTCCACAACACGGTCGCCCGGTACATGTTCTCCCTCGGCCGTGAAGGCGTGCTGCCCCGCGCCCTGGGACGCACCTCGCCGCGGTCATCATCGCCACGCGTCGCATCGCTGGTGCAGTCCGCCATCGGCGGCGCAGTCATCGCCGGCTACGCCCTCGGTGGTCTGGACCCGCTGGTCGAGCTGTTCTTCTACGCGGGGACCGCCGGCGGTCTGGGCGTGCTCATGCTGATCACCACCACGGCGATCGCGATCGTGGTGTACTTCGTCCGCAACCCCCACGGGGAGAACCGCTGGCGCTCCCGGGTGGCGCCGGTGCTGGCCACCTGCCTGCTGCTCCTGGTGTGCACCGCAGGCATCGTGAACATGCCTGAGCTGCTGGGCACCCCACCCGGGTCGGTGCTCCCGTGGGTGGTACCCGGTGTCTACCTGGCTGCTGCGCTCGCCGGCGTGGCCTGGGGCCGGGAGCTGGCAGTGCGCCGACCGGAGGTGTACTCCCGCATCGGGCTCGGTGCGCAGACTGCGCAGTCCGACCGGCCGCGGGACACAGCAGAGCAGGGAGCGGACCGATGAGCGCCCCCACCGACCTGGCGGTGACCACCTCCGCAGAGGACCGGGTGGCCGCGGCCACCGACCTGATCACCACGGCATTCCACTCCCTGGCGGTGAGCAAGTGGCTGGTGGCCGACCCGGACGAGCGCTGGGCGGCCCAGCGGGGACAGTTCCGGATGCTGGTAGAGCACGCAGCAGAGCACGGGACCATCTACCTCGACCCGGACCGCACCGCCACCGCCGTGTGGCTGGACTACACCCGTCCGGTACCCGAACCGCCTGACTACGACCGCCGCCTGCTCGAGGTGTGCGGTGCGCACACGGCACGCTTCGCCGCCCTGGACGTCGCTTTCGCCGAGCACCACCCGAGCACACCGCACCAGCACCTGGCGTTCATGGCCGTGCACCCACAGCACCAGGAACGAGGGCGGGGCAGCGCTCTGCTCACCGACCACCACCGCCGGCTCGACGCCGCTGGCGTCCCCGCCTACCTGGAGGCGGCGAACCTCCGGGCGGCCCGGCTGTACGGCCGCTGGGGGTATCGGATCCTCGACCGGATCGACCTACCCGGCGGCCCCTCGATGTGGCCGATGTGGCGCGAACCCGGTGCGGTGCGCTAGACGTTTCTGCAGCGGGTGCAGACACGGGGCCATAACAAATGTAATGTCGGCGTATGGCCGAACTCGTGGGGACCTTCAAGGACGAGGCGGCAGGCGAGCGGTTCGCCGCGTTGCTGGACAAGGCGATGGCGTCGTGGCCGGAACGTGACGACTGCGAGGTCACCACTGCGTTCGGCAGCACGGCAGTGTCCATCACTCGCGAATCGGGTCAGGGCGTGCCACTGGTGCTGCTGCCCGGCGGCGCCAGCACGATCGCTGGCTGGGCCGAGCCGGCCGAGGCGTGGCGAGCGGACCGCCCGGTCGTCGCCATCGACACGGTCTGGGACGCAGGCCGGAGCGTGCAGCAGGCTCCCGTAGCCGACGGGCCGGACGCCGCCGCATGGCTCGAGGAGACGCTGTCGGGCCTGGGCCTCGACAGCATCCACCTCCTGGGCTTCTCCTACGGTGGCTGGGCCGCCCTCAACCAAGCCGTCGAGCGTCCCGGCCGGCTGCGTAGCGTCACTGCACTCGAGCCGGTGGTCAGTCTCGCCGGGATGCCGCTGGCAGCGTGGTGGCAGATGCTGCGCATGCTCAGCGGGGACCCGGACCGGTGCCGTGCCTATCTGGCGTGGGTGCGGCGCGGACGACTTCCCGCAGCTCCGATGCTCGACCTGCTGCTCTCGGCGCAGCTGGACTTCGTGCGCCGAGGCACGCCCCGCCCCCGACGGATCACACCCTCCCAATGGCGTCAGATCGCTGTCCCACTGATGGTGGTCCTCGGCGAGCACAGTCCGCTCATCCCGTCCCGTGCAGCCGGTATCCTCCGTCGCCGAGCGCCAACAGCCGAGCTCCACGTGCTGCCCGGCACCGGTCACACGGTGACGACCGACGCCCCGGAGGCCACCACCGGCCTGGTCGCAGACTTCCTCGTGCGACACGACGGTCACGATGACTAGGAGCCGAGACGTCCCGGCACGAATCATCGACGCCGCGATCGAGATCCTTGCCACCGACCGGTCCGTGTCCATGCCGTTGCGCGAGGTCGCGGCCCGCGCCGGAGTGACGACCGGGGCGATCCAGCACCACTTCGGGGACAAGCAGGGTCTCGTCCTCGCGGCGCTGCAGCAGCACGGGCAACGGTTCGCCGACCGGCTGCGTGCCCGGCGCGGTGACCACACCCCAGCACCGGGTGCCGTGGTCCGAGCGATCATCACCGAGCTGCTCCCGCTCGATGAGGAGCGAGGTGTCGAGGCCCGGGTTGCCTTGACCTTCGAGAGGCTCGCCGCGGACGACGAAGCTCTCGCCGCTCCCTATCGCGAGCGGTTCATGGTGCTCCACGACCTCCTCGTCGAGCATCTCCCCAAGGAGCGTCCGCACCTGGCCGAGCTGCTCCTGGCAGCCGTCGGCGGCCTTCGCTCCGACATCCTGCTCGGCAGGATCGACGGTGAGCACGCGCTGGTACTTGTGGACCGAGCCCTCCACGACCTCGACGCTGCTGCGCACCGACCGCACGTCAGCACGAGCGGTGCACCCTAGCTGCGCACCCCGTGCGGCGGCGGTGCCGTGCTCTCCCGCACCACCAGGTCGGTGGCCAGGTCCACCCGCAGGGCCGGGGGCTGCTTGCCCTCGGCGAGGGTGAGCATCATCGAGGTCGCGGTCTTGGCCATCGCCTGCAGCGGCTGGTTCACCGTGGTCAGCCGAGGCGAGAACCAGTCCGCCAGCGGCAGGTTGTCATAGCCGACCACGGACAGGTCGCGGGGCACGCTCAGGCCGAGCTCGCGAGCGGCCCGCAGCACGCCGACGGCCTGCATGTCGGCACCGGCGAAGATCGCCGTGGGCCGGTCCGGGCGCGCCAGCAGCTCCATCGCGTGCTCGTACCCACCGGCGATGTAGAAGTCGCCCCAGCGGATCAGCTCCGGGTCGTAGCCCAGGCCGGCGCGTTCGTGCGCGCTGCGGAACCCGTCCACGCGGGCACGGGAGCAGAGCACGTCCTTGGGTCCGGAGATCACCGCCACCCGCTGGTGCCCGAGCTCGATCAGGTGCCGGGTGGCGGCCATGCCCCCGTCCCAGTTCGTCGAGCCGACCGCCGGTACCCCTGCCGGCGGCTCCCCGTCGGTGTCCAGCGCGACGAACGGGATGGACCGCGACTCCAGCTGCTCGCGCTGGTTCGAGGTGAGCGTAGACATCACCAGGATCACGCCCATCGGGCGCCGCGCGAGCACCCCGTCCAACCACTGCTGACCGGGCCGGTGCTTGCCGCCGGAGGCAGTCAGCACCACGCTGGCGCCGAGGTCGGCCAGGGTCGCCTCCACCCCGCGGACGATCTCCAGGGCCCACTCCGACTCCATCTCGTGGAACACCAGGTCCACCAGTGGGGGACCGGACGGGGAGGGGCCACGGGAGCGTCGCTTGTACTGGTGCCGGGCCATCACCTCCTCCACCCGAGCGCGGGTGGAGCGGGCCACGTCCGAGCGCCCGTTCAGCACCTTGGACACTGTCGGCACCGACACTCCGGCTTCGGCGGCGATCGAGGCGATCGTCGCGCGCGGGCGGGCCGCTGGTGGCGTGCTGCCGCCTGACTCATCCGGAGCGCCGCCCGGTGCTGATGCTGTGCTCATCGATGCCTCATGACTTCCAGGGCCATACCTCACGCAACTTTCGAGGTCGAACGTAGTGGACGTGTCGTGCGCCCGGTGGGTGTGATCGCAAAATCGTATCGAAACTATCGATCACTGCGCATCTTATCGGGATCGATGGTGAGCGAGATCACGAGGTGACGCTCCGGCCGGACCGGGCGTAGGGTCGCCACCTCTGCCCGCGATGCCGCGGCACTGGCGACGGCGGCCGGCGCGGGCGTGTGGCGCCCTGCTCCCTGGGACGGGCTGTTCCAGCTCGCCTCCCCGGTGCGAGCACTCCGGTGCGCCGGCAGCGTCCCCGGCCGGTTCAGCCTCGCCGCACCGACCAGACCAGCTCCGTGCCCCGCCCGCCCGGACCCGGGCCGAGCGTGCAGCTGCCCCCGTGCGCCTCGGCACGGGCGGTCAGGTTCGCCAACCCGGACCGGCGACCACGGGTGCCCTCCGGGCCGGAGCCGTCGTCGCGCACCCGCACGGTCAGCTCCTCGCCGGTCACGTGCACGCGCACGTCCACTGTGCCGGCCCCGGCGTGCCGGGCAGCGTTCGCGAACCCCTCCCGGACCACGGCCACGACGTCGTCGGCCAGCTCCGCGCCGAGGCGTTCCTCCAGCTGCGGGTCCTCGGCCAGCGGCCCCTCGATCCGCAGCGTCGGGGTGAACCCGAGCCCGATCCGGGCCAGTGACTCCTCCCGCTCCAGCCGCTCCCGCAGCGGCGACTCCTGGCCGTCGTTGCGCAGCGTGCGCACGATCGAACGGATCTGCACGACCGCCTCGTCCACCCCGACCAGTGCGCTGCGGAACGCCTCCCGGGTGGCGGGGTCGGCGGTGGCCTGGGCAGCCGAGCGCAGCTGCAGCTCAGTGGCGAACAGCTGCTGGATCGCCAGGTCGTGCAGGTCGCGGGCGATCCGGCCGCGCTCGGCGAGCAGCGCGGCCAGGTCCTCGGCCTGCCGGGACTCGGCCAGGGTGAGCGCGAGCGCCGCCTGCCGGGCGATCGACTCGGCGATCGCCAGCTCGTTCTCGGTGAACTCCGGCGCGTCCTTGTGCCGCAGCAGGATGAACACCCCGAGGCTGCGGCCGGCGGCCACCAGCGGTGCGTACAGCGAGGGGCCGTACCGGCCGAACTCCGGCACCCGCAGCGTGCGCGCCCGGGCGAAGGAGTCCACGATGATGCCGTGGCCCTCGGCCAGCACCGACATGGCGCGGCCGTCCGGCGGCATCACGATCCCGATCAGGTCCCCGACCGGGTCCCCGTCGGCGAACTCGATCACCCAGTCCTCGCCCACCCCGGGCAGCACGATCACCGCAGTGTCCGCCCGGGCCACCTGCCGCACCCGGGCGGCGATCAGGGCCAGCGACTCCTCCACATCCGTGCCGGAGAGCAGGTCGGTGGTGATCTCCTGGCCCACAGCGAGCCAGCGTTCCCGGGTGCGGGCGGCATCGTAGAGCCGGGCGTTCTGCACCGCGATCGCGGCTGCACCGGCCAGCAGCCGCACCTGGTGGGTCTCCTCGGCGGTGAACGGGTGGTCCCGGCCACCGAGGGACAGCGTGCCGTAGGTGCCCTCCTGCCCGCGTACCGGGACCTCCAGGCCCACCTCGCTCGCCCGGGCCCGCCCGGGTGCCTGGTTTCCGTCGGTATCGACGAACGTCTCCACCTCACCAGAGGGCTCCAGCACAGCGATCGCCGCATAGTCGGCGCCGGTCAGCTCGACCGCGGCGTCGACCAGGCTGCGCAGCATGTCCCGGGTGTCCAGGTGCGAGGTGACTGTCAGCACCGCATCGAGTACCGGCGAGCTCATCGAGGGGGCCTCAC